>Ga0115555_1001363_pt1 | contig 16652 bp, 15 predicted proteins | sample COGITO_mtgs_1104_2_FD_87285 | JGI IMG/M metagenome (GOLD analysis project Ga0115555, IMG submission 87285) | Pelagic marine microbial communities from North Sea - COGITO_mtgs_110407 | ecosystem: Environmental > Aquatic > Marine > Epipelagic | place: Germany:Helgoland, sampling site Kabeltonne... | reverse complement strand
TTTTTACTTCCTTCGTAATTTTTACTTGTGACGTTGCCCATTCGGGGGGGCTTTACGCTCGCCGCCACGGCAACAGAGCAGACAACGTTGTGATCTAGACATTTAAACTTGTGTTAGCTCTAGAAATGTAGAATAGACAATAAACACACACGCCCTGTTTGATAATCTGTGCTAACGCTATTTTTTAATGAAAAAAACTGGCTGAGTTTTGGACAAGTTAAAAAATTGTGATTTTAGTGTACTTAAATACATTTTTCAAATACAATTCACTTTTAGTATATTATTTATATAATATTTTTTAACATTTTTATGAATTAAATAGTCTTAAGTAAATTATTTACTTTATTATTTTTTTGGATAATAAAATTTAAAAAAATTTAAATATATTAATTATAATTTTTTCATTAAATTATTTGAAAATTATATTTTCATCACATAATTATATAGTATATTTTAATAATATCATAAAATAGAATCGTATTACAAAAATGTATTTAAGTAAACGAAATACCCATTTACGAAAACCTGACTATTTAAACCAGTGTCAAAAACAGCTCAGAGCAGGAAAGGGGAAATTTCCCCTCCTTGCCTGACACTTCGACCTTCGGAGTGAACAGCGCAAATGGCACAAACACAAATAAGAGCCAAAAGACCCAAAATGACCCAAAATCAAAAGATACCAAGACCACAATCGCATTTAACACAAAAACGACTACGAGTAGTTATTTCCCTTAACCTCGTTGTGTTGGGTTAAAAGGTGAGAAAACAATTAGGAGGGGTTAAAAGGGGTTGAGATCGTCTAGGGTTGCGGGCAGGCAGGTTTCAAGCATTCGTCTCTCTGTCTGTCTTCTTGACAATGACTGCAGCCAGCAGAGCATCAATCAAAAAAATTCCAAACGAGGAACGTGTTCCGTTAATTTTTGGAAAACGATTTTTACTATTCAATTTATGAGGGAAACCACTCAACTTAAATAAAATACATCCAAAAAACTCGGCAAAATAAGCAAAAAAGAAAAAGAAAAAAATTTCAAAAGTGAAATTTGAGAATTTGAGAATTTGAGATTCGAGACTTGAGACTTGGTCTGGACGGTGACGGGTCAGTTTGCCCAGCCCCACAAAAAGAAAAAAGGGTATATACCATGGGTTGTTTATCAATTACGGCCGTTGTGGTCCTTGTCTTCGGAGTTCTAATTGCTCTGTTCCCCCCCCCCGATGTTCTTTCCGGTTTGAACAGTAACCATGACCATGGGCCTTTGGAGGTGAATTTGAGGGAGCGCTTGTGAATTATCTTTGGGGAAGGCATGGCGGGCCAGAGGGCAAATAAATGCCCGCTTCAAGAGCTTAACCCACTATTATCTCGTGTTGGGTGCATTCGATAAAGCTGGCTCTTTCCCCTCCTTCCATCCCACATAGTCATGCGCAACTAACTCAAATCCTCATAACATGAAAATCCATCTCCTTCTTCTTTTGTTGATTTTGTTGCCGTTTCTTTTGTGCAGATCCAAGCTATCGTGTCTGCGTTCTGCGTATCTCCAGTTGTTGGTCTTCTTCTCGATAATGATCGCGAAATTGAGGGAGGAACCACTGGTGGAGAGTTCAAGTTCGAGGAGGATGGTGACATTGAGAACGATGATTATGCGCAGTCCTCAATCTATGCCATTCTCTACGCCATGTACAAGAATGCTGGGAACCTGACTTCTCCCCACGGAGTCAAGTACCAGTTCACGTTCAACACTTGGGGAATTGCTCCCACTCCTGCCACCGTTGACCTCCTCGACCCCCCCTACCCTGTTGAGGATCCCGAGAGGCATGGGAAGGCCGCGTACAGGGGACTCGTCAGGCAGCCCCCTGCCAGGGAGTACGTTGAGAAGTTAGGAGATAAGCCCGTCGAGGTGAGATACATGTTGTGAGATGCATGGTGAATGGTGATTTGCTGACACACTCGGAATTCACGAAAACCCCCAAACCCCTTGCAACCCCTTGCAACCAACCCCTTGCAACCCCTTGCAACCCCTTGCAACCAACCCCTTGCAACCAACCCCTTGCACGCACCACACTCACCACACTCACCTCACAAAATCATAACCGACAGATTGTCGAGATTGGCTGCGGTACCGCTGCTGGTGCTAACTTGATCACTCGTGAGGTGCTCCCCACGAGCAAGTACCTCGCTTTGGACATGCAGCAGGCTGCCATCAACACATGCCACGAACGTCATGCCACTGAAGACAACCCGGGCCTAACCTGCCAGATCGTCCCCAACGGCGTCGGGAACGGCGGAAACAAGGCCCCCAGAGAGGACAACAGTGTTGACTTCGTAATTATCAGTGAGACCCACATCGCCGATGTCGTCATTGGAGACCTCGAGAAGGAGATCTTCAATGAGATTGTCCGCATCCTCAAGCCCGGGGGTCTCTTCCTCTGGGGTAACGCCCTCCCTACTCGTGTCTGGGAGGAAGCCGCTGAATACCTTCCCACCGTTGGTTTCGAGCTTGTCAATAACTACAACCACACAGAGGGTGCCGTCATTGCCCGTGACGAGGACTACGAACGTGTCGAGGCAGTCATGGATGAACTCATTGGCAAGTACCCCATCATGAAGGCTCCCTACTTTGGCGAAAGGTGCACCAAGGTCACCAACCGTCTCATTGCTAACTTCTATCGCCACCCCGGAACCGCCTTGTACCTGAAGATGGTCACTGGTTACGACAGCTACATGCACCAGGCTTGGAGGATTAACAAGTAAAGGCGACGGCGAGATGGCGGGAGATGGGTTAGGAGATGGGCAGATGGCGAGATGGTGAGATAGCGAGATGGCGATAGGCCACATCCGCACACATCCGCACATCCATCAGACACTTCTCCTCTGCACGTGCACAAAAGACAAACACACATCGGACAAAAAAAGACTACAATTTAAAGCTTGCTCGTAATAACACTAAATAAATACCATAAAATTAAATGCTAGCAAATTTGCAAAGGATAACGAACAGTTGAACGGTTGAACGAACGGTCGAAAGAACGAACGGACGAAGAAACAACAAAAACAGAAAACAAAAAAACTTCCAAGGCTCAAACGACGCTCGTTTATTTTTTTTAAGACAATATCGTCCAAGCCCCAACCACGTCCATACGCACGCACGAAGGCCAGAAATCGGCTCACTATTCACTTCTCAAATATTCGTTGGACCGATCTTCCTACTCTCATTTCGTGAAATTTAGATCAGGTCGGCAACGTTCATGGGCATCTCCTCAATCTGGGTGTTGTAAAAAGACTCAATGTCCCTGAGGTAGCGGACGTCGCCCTCGGTGAGGAAGTTGATGGCGACTCCCTTCCTACCGAAACGTCCAGAACGTCCGATCCTGTGGATGTAGTTCTCGCGGTTGGTGGGGAGGTCGAAGTTGATGACAAGGGAGACCTGCTGGACGTCGATACCACGGGCGAGGAGATCGGTGGTGATGAGGACGCGACTGCTTCCACTGCGGAATTCGCGCATGATGATGTCACGCTCCCTCTGGTCCATATCTCCGTGCATGCAGGAGACGGTGAAGTCACGCTGCTGCATGTGCTCCTGCAGCCAGTCGACCTTGCGGCGAGTGTTGCAGTAGATAATGGCCTGGGTGATGGTGAGTGTCTCGTAGAGATCGCAAAGGGTGTCGAGCTTCCACTCCTCGCGCTCGACAGCAATGTAAAACTGTTTGATACCCTCAAGAGTGAGTTCGTCCTGTGTGTGTGTGTGTGTGTGTGTGCGCGTGTGCGTGCGTGTGTGTGAGATTGTTGCTTTGGGTGCTGGCAGCTATCAATGTCCCAAGAACGCCAACCTCAGCGAATTGTGGTTTATATCGGTCTTCAGAGGAGGCGAGCCTCGCGGCCGCTCTCCTCCTAACGTTCTCAAACTTTAAGTATCATTGGCAAGCTGCTTCATTACGTTTCGTTTCGTTCCGTCTCGTTTTGTTTTGTTTCGTTTTCGTTTCATTCACTTTCATCCCAAACACAACACAACGACGCCCAAGGGCAACAAACAAAAAACACTCACCTTCTTCACGAGGATCCTGACAGGGTCGCGCATGAAGCGCTGGGTGACCTCGAGGACATCGAGGGGCATGGTAGCCGAAAAGAGGCAGACCTGCACCGATTCCGGGAGGAATTTAAAAATATCGTAAATTTGGTCCTTGAAACCGCGAGAAAGCATCTCATCGGCCTCGTCAAGGAAGAATTGCCTGATGGAGTCCAGGCGGAGGGCGCGGCGGTTGATCATGTCGAAGACACGGCCGGGGGTTCCGACGACGACGTGGACACCACCCTGAAGGGTGCGGATATCGTCACGGACGGCGGTTCCTCCGACACAAGCGTGTACGCTGATGTTCATGTAATCACCCAGGGCGATCACAACCTTCTGAATCTGCTGGGCCAGCTCACGGGTGGGAGCCAGAATAAGGCTCTGGCACTCGCGGAGCTGAGTGTCTAGCTTCGCGAGGGTCCCAATCGCGAAGGTGGCGGTCTTGCCAGTTCCTAAAGGTTAAAGGTTATAGGTTAAGTTTGGGTTTGGGTTAGTTCGGCGTTGCACAACCAAAAAGCTCAAAAGAACAAAACTCCACCACCACCACAAAGAAACACACAGAAGACGGTGTTTCGGTCAGACATGGATCATTGTTCGCTCAATACCGGCGGTTAACCAGCAAAATCAGACTCGAAAGATGGTGTTTGATTTCCTATCATCACTCCGCAGGGCAGTTCACTTTCGACAACAATGCATATTATTGCATGCAAACACACTTACCAGACTGAGCCTGCGCAATCAAATCCCTTCCAAGCATGGAAGGCTTGACAGCACGCTGCTGGATTGCCGAAGGCTTCTCGAAACCATAGGCGTAGATACCCCTGAGAAGATCCTCAGGGATGTTCATGGCATCGAAAGACTCGATAGCCTCATCCCAGTTGGAGGAGATGTCGGCATCCGACACTCCACCCAATCCGGGTTCTCCCCCCTCACCGGCAGGGGCCGGTCTACAATAAACAAGCAGAAAGAAGAAAAATACGTGTTAATAACACCTCACAATAAACAAGATGGGCCTCGGCGACTTTCTCTGGGGCCAATAACTCCCAATGCAGCTTACTACTTACTCTTGCTGTTGTTGTTCGTTAACTAGTTCTGCATAGAGAGCGCGTCTAGGGTGTTAGTAGCAGCCCATACAAGGTTAGGAAGCATGTGCCGAGCCACGAAATCGACTGGCGTTGCAGCCAGGTCTATCAATTCCACAGGTAGCACCTGTTTGCGCTATTTTGAATCTCCATGGGGTCACAAATCGATAGAGGGACGCGATAATGGCAAACAAATCATAAAAACTAAATCTTACCAGTCATCTTTGAATTGGGGCTGAGGCGGGACATGAAATGATGGGTGGAGAAGAGTAAATAACAATTTTCGTAATTATGTCTTAAAAATCCGGCTGCTGAGAATGGAGTTTCTGAATATCGCTGCAAGAAATTTTGCAGCGTCGGAAAGTAGGCTAACGGTTCACATTGATGGAGAGGAGGGAGGATTCTTCTTCTCTTCCTCTGCAATCACAAACCTTCAGAGGGCGGCATCAGATGCAGGAGTTAACGATTGGTTAACCGAGAGCATACTCGCGAAGGGCCGTGCGATGGAGGAAATTTGTGGGTCAGGGGGATCGACTTACTGCATGCTTCTTTCATTATTGCTGCATGACTTTGTTGGAGTTGGTGATAGCAAAGCAAGCATGGCGAAAAGTGTGCCTGTAAAGGAGAGTATAGAGGTAGCAATGGGTGTGGTATGTGATGTGTGCGACACGCTCGGTGTTTCTGGGCTGTTCCTGGCACAAGATGTGATCGACAAAGGTGGTTGGAAAGATATAGCGATGAATTTGCAGCACCATTTGGATTCTGACTCAGTATGCATTGTACCGGACTTGGAATTGAGCCTCCCGATGCATCTGGCTTTCACGACAATGCGTTCTCTAGGACTTTTCGAGAAAAACTGCTGTGAAAAATCAATTGAGCGAGTTATGGATCGGTGAGTGAGCAGTAAGCAGCACCATTTGTTTTTTTATGAATTCCCAACTCTGACCCTGACCCTGACACTACCCCAACAACAAATATTATTCCACTCACAAACTCTTATCCAAAATTGCTTTCATACCACCACCACCACCATTCAATGTGTAGAATCAATATTATAGAGGTACACGGTGAAGGTAGCGAAAAATCGTCAACATTCTTGAACCAGCTTCTTGTTCCTATCTCCAACTTCTTGTCGGTCTCGACTTTGACTCGGCTAGTCGAATCATTGAAACAAAATCGTAGAATCGTCCCTCACATTGCATTGGTCATAGATTTGACTATAACTGCTGCGAGCGACATCAAACCCTACCTGGACCACTTGGTTGCAACAGGCGTGAATATACTATTTGTTCAGGAGCTCATCTCCAGTCCTCACAAGGAAGGGTTTCTTGGGGAATGTATGAAGAGGTCAATTTTTGTTTTCGAATGCCTCCGAAAATCGTTTTGCGAGAAGCTGTGCTTTGCATTGGGTATTGACACAGCACCTGGAGTGCTCGAAATAACGACACAAAATATCAGCGCCAGTCCCTACGTGACTATCGACTTGTTCAGGTGAGTGAGTACTAACGTCATGTTTTCCTTTCGACTAAGAATGTTTTGCTGACACACAAATCGTATCACACTCTATAGGCGTGGGATAAACACTGAGTGGGAGGCTGATGATGAAAAACCTTTCTATGACGATGAGTTGAATGCCACCTTCTTTACGAGCTCGGTCAATACCACAATCCAGAATTTCTACTTTCGTTTTTCCTTCAGTGAGAAGATAAATAATCCAAAATTTGCTACTATTCTCGTATGTGGGCGCTGTCAAGGGAGCGTTACCACCCTTCGGGGGAGTGTGACGAAAAGTATATCGATTTTACGAAATGTCATAATTCAAAAAAAGTTGGTGCCAGGCGGTGGATTCCTTGAGACTTTGATCTCTCTCGCTTTGGAAGAAAGCGCAAAAATTCTCGACCATAGAATTGCATGTTGCTATCGGTCGTCAGATATCGAAGATGATGGCGAATTTGAAGAAATAATAGCGACCGGTTGCGTGGTTTTGAGGAGGATCGGAGAGATATTCCAAGACATGGCAACAATGATTTTCTCGAAAGAGAGCATGTTGTCATCTGACGGTGGCGAATTTAGTGGTTTTATATTGCAGCAACAGCTTGCAAAGCGATTAAAATCGTTGCTGGAGCAATACGCACGCGTCCATAATGTCGATAGCTGGTGGTGCGATAGTGACTGCATTCGGTTTGTGCTTAGTGAACACATTTCAAGGACGAGGGAGGGGATGATGTCCTCACCAACATTGATGCTTGACGATTGGTTATCAAAAAGATGCGCGTATGAGCGCGCTTTTGAGGTCATACTGTCGACCTGTTTAGAGTAGGACAAACAAGAAAGTAGAATTGGTTTCTTACATTAAAAAAAAAAAATATCCAGTTAGTTTCCTTTTATCCTCTTCACTGCAGTGTCAAAGGTGTAAACGGAGCAGTCAGTGCCAGTTCCGCCGGCAGTGTCTCCGCACTCAGTGCCAGTTCCGCCGGCAGTGTCTCCGGCCGTGTCGCCAGCAGGGGTGGAAGCGACACACACCATGTTATCCCAGTCAATGGCGTAATCTCCATGGCAATCAGAGTCGCTAAAAATACATGGAGCAGTCTGTCAATCACACTACATAGTCAACCATATCCACGTTTCAACCGCCACTGGCTAACAATATCAACCTTTTTTGAAGGCTCCGCTTTTATTGGCGATTTTTGTTGAGGCTGCTCCAAGAAAAGAGTATTTTTGGGAGCATTTTTGGTGATGTCTGGGTCAACAGGACTTATAACCTCTCCTGTACCTCTCCCCAAGCCTAATCCCTTGCCCACCTCTAGGTCTACGTCCTCGTTTCCGTCCACTTGCATAACCTCCTCTTCGTTTACCTCCGGGTTTGTAGCCGCTGTGGAAATCGTCTGCATACCCCCCTCACCGTCACTCTCGCCATCGCTCTCGCCCCCCACCTCTCCATTCTTCTCCCTTTCTTCTTCAATCTCAATATCATCTACTAAGCCTCTCCGACCCTCGATTCTTGTAATATCCTTCAAAGGGCTAGTTTTGAAACTCGCCCTGTAAAGAAGTTCTTCCTCTTTAGCTGCCTTTAGCTGCAGCTTCTCTTTCTTCTCCTGACGGAGCTTCTTCTTGGTCTCGTTAATAGCGTTTTTTTCCTTGACAACCAAAGAGGTGGACATAATAGCATCGAGCCGTCGAAGAGCAAGGTCAGAGAGGGTCACTTCTGCCCAAGATTTCGACTTTTCGACCTTTCGATGAAGCATCCAGCGTTTACTACCAGGAGATTCAAGGCTAATGTTCGCCTGAGACTTGGATCGGATAAACTCACTCTTTCGAGTAGTTGGATCAGGAGATTGCACATTTACAGACGTAGTAGTCAACAAGAGCTCATTTTTCAGCTTTGCAACCTCCATTAGCAAATTGTCCCTCTCATCTTCCACCTTGTAAACATATGAGAGAAAACGATACTCGCCGCCTTTCTCTTTTATCCGCATCCGCAACGACGGCTTATTAACGTAATCGCCTCGCAAATATTTTACAAACTTTCGTCCCCAGTAACCACGCCAATTCTTTTGAATTCTATTGCAGAGCGCCTGCTTTTGTTTCCCATAGAGGTCCGGGATTGCAACAATAAATCGGAAGAGCTTCCAAGCACACCTTGCTCGGAACATTTTCTGTATCTTTGTGGCAGTCTCATGTCGCTCGACAGTCCTCCTCCAAATTTCTTCTTCTTCCCTTTTTTTGAGATCTTGCGGGGAAAGGGGCGCACTACTGTCAAGTTTAGCCAAGTCATTATCATCATCCTTATCGTTTACATAAATGTTTTCTTCATCGCTGTCACTACTAATCCCACTCTGGCTCGATTCTTCATTTTCATTGTCGTTATTGTCATCGTCATCATTATCGCTACCAACACTTTCACCACTTTCATCTTCATCTTCTTCGCCCAAGGTTGCTTGCTGCACTACGAGGGACTCTCTAGGAAGTGTCATGCCAGGACTTGAGATGGTAAACTTACGTTTCTTTTCTTGAGAGCTCAGTGACACATCATCACCAAGTATCTCCTCACCAGCATTGTCATGTTCCGACATTGCGCGACGATCAGCAGCCTTATCAAAAGAGGACAGGTATGAAAAATGTTGTTAAATGTGCCGTCAGTTGGTATGTGCCTTAAAGAGAGAAATAGCTAGAGAAAATAACAACAGAGGTGCTCTCAATTGCACTTTAGACGATACGCAAGTGCAAAGAACGCTGATAATTCCTTTTAAGAGTGAGCTCTTTGGATTGGCAACTTGCTTTTTTTTTCTCTACCAAGTCTTTGAAAATGACTAGTGATATTTTTTTTCTAAGCAAGGACGCATCTTCGCATACAACACCCTCTACTACCCGCCGAGGGAACTGGATTTGATTATTCTTTTTGAACACACCCATTCTGCCACTGACCAATACTTTTGCCACCAGCACAACTCTTCACCAACAACCTAAACTAATCAAAAATATTCGACTACAAACAGCACCACTATTTCAACCCTAGTGACAATCGCTGGATCTATTCTTGCATTGGCGGAGGCTACATACAGCACCACTATGTCAACCCTAGTGACAATCGCTGGATCAATTCTTGCATTGGCGGAGGCAATGTTTTACATATTCTACAGACTTTATTTATTGCCCCATATGAATGCACCATCAAGAGCCCCGCCCTATCCCGGGAAATGTTCTCGTAGTGACTTTATTCTTCGGATTTTGCGTAGAATTGAAAACGAGGGTAGCGCCGAAGACAATGAGCGAATGAAGATCAAGAAATTTCTTCGCGGATGGTTCTTCGACATCGAATTTGAGGCCATTCTACAAGGCAACATTGTTGAGTTTCTGGCCTGGGCCATGTTTTCTAAACACACAGGGTGTTTAGAAAGCGACGAAAGGTTGCAAATCGAAAAAGTTTTGGAATACGTCGCAACCGTACATAGCATCAAATTTACTGAGGGCTATAACGAGACTGCAAAGTGTGCTCGTTTGAACCTCGAACCAGTCTCCCCTTTGCACAGGCCGCTGTTGTTTTACGTTGCGATTTCTTTCTTGGCTTTGATTTCCTCAGTAGTGCTGAATTCGCTAGGTTTTCGCAAGAGAAAGACACGAAACCAGCTCGTCTACTGGGTTAGGAGTGGCACCAACCCAGCTTTATCGCCGTTGATTTTTTTCCACGGTATTGCCCCCGCATGCCACTTTCCATACATTCCCCTTCTACACTATCTCTTGAGCAACAATGAACGATCAGCACTTCTCGTAGAAAACAATTGCGTATCGATGACGATGAACATGGACCCGCTGACTGAATTTGGCGTCGTCGATGGAATTCAGCTGGCGACTGCAAGGCATTTCCCGACGAACAAAAAGTTTGTGCTAATGGGTCACTCAGTCGGAACGTGCCCGATAACATGGTGCCTGAGAGCATTCCCCGAAAGCGTGGAGAAAATTTTTCTTTTGGACCCTGTGACGCTTCTTCTGAGCAATCATGACGTCGCAGTAAACTTCTTATACCGAAAATCGTACAAAACGATTTCCGAAATCGTTATAGATCTTTTTGCAAGCAAAGAGATGTTCACGCGTACCTTTCTGGGGCGTCATTTCTTTTGGTTTCGCAATGAGTTATGGCTTGAAGACGTGCCAGGTCACGTAGAGACAACAATTTTGATCGCCGGAAAAGACGAAATTGTCAACGGAGAGAGTGTCCGAAGGCTGGTCGAGAGTCTTAAGTTGAAGTCCAAAAAGGACGAAAAACACATTGATCTTATATACCGAGAGAGTCTGACGCATGCCGGAATGCTCCTCGACCGCAGTATTTACAGTGAATTAAGAAGTAACTTGTCGTCTTGTTTGAAAGGCTAGTATTCATGCATGCTCGCTCTTAAAAGCTTCCTGCTTTTCAATTAATTCTTCTTATTCTGCGGCAAAATCTTCTTTAACATTTGATCCAAAGCACCAGACCTCCTCCGAGACTGATAAAATTCGGCGACGGCGCGCTCAAAGTCGCTATTTCGGACACCTGCAGCAGCATCCCGTGCCGCACTGATCCCTGCCTCATTGGCAATACCAGCGAGGTCTGCCCCGCAGGCATTTGGAAGCAGGGATGCAAACAATTTATAGTCAATAGTCTCCGACGCAATAAGTTTTTGGCCGTGGATTCTCAATATTTTCTCCCTCCCCACAACATCTGGCAGCTCCACTCTCACAATACGGTCAAATCGCCCCGGGCGAGTTAGGGCTGGGTCCAGGATATCGAAACGATTGGTTGCAGCCATAATGACTACGCCTTCCAGGCCTTCTAGCCCGTCCATACTCGCGAGCAGCTGATTCAGAGTCTGATCAGCCTCGTCATTATTGGACTGAAACGGCCTATCTCGAGATTTGCCAACAGCGTCAAGTTCATCCACAAAAATAATACAAGGCGCGACCCTGGCGGCCTGCTGAAAGATTTTCCGAACTCGCGCGGCACCGCGACCCACAAACATTTCGACAAAATCACTCCCTGAACAATATATGATCGGAACTCCTGCCTCGGTTGCCGTGGCCTTGGCTAGCATCGTCTTCCCGGTTCCCGGCGGGCCAACCATCAGCAACCCCTTGGGAGCTCGAGCACCGACTCGAGAATACTTTAGAGGATCGCGAATGGTATCAACAAGTTCCATTATGGAAAACTTGGCGTTGTCAATACCCTCGACGTCACGGAAATACACACGGTTGGCTGGATCACTGAGCAATGATTCTCGAGCAATTTTTCCAACCTTGTCTTTCTCACCATTGCCGGGCATGTTAGCCTTAAATATCCGGTAAAGCCAGTATATGTACAGAGCGGGAATCATATTCTGGGCCAACATCAACATTTTTTGTGCTGCCGTCTTGGGGAGAGGAGGTCCGCTTCGAATCATAACATTCTTAAGTGTGTTTCGTTTCGTGGCCTCCAAAAGTGGTAGTACGAGGGTTGAATCGATGCTGGTCGGGACCAATGTGTACCACCTTTTGATATCGTTTCTGCCGAAGAGGGTCTTGTCTTTGGGAATGCGAGTGATATCGAATCTGCCATTCCTCGCGACCACGTCAAAGATAAAATTCTTCGTTTCGGATCCAAACCCCCCCCCAATAGTTAAGCGATCGTAGAATTCGCTGAACGGGATTTGAATTGAAGGCGTCATTCTCATCGCTTCCGCCATAGTCAGCGAGCTGGTCGCCACAATTGCACCAGACTGAACCTTCAATAAGTAGGATTGTCTCATGAAGTAGGTCAACATCGGGTATAGGCTGAAGAAAAAGCTCACGACGAACAATAGCTTGGACAATTTATATTTCTGAGGGTGGTTTGCTTTCATACGACTCTTCACTTGGGCCAGGGGAGCCAGGGGGGCAGTAATCGGCCGAGCAACGCGCTTAATCCTCGCCAAAAACCGAGAGCGTTTGGGATTGCGGTCGTCGTCACTACCTTTGACATGGGCGGGCAGGTGGAAACTGGTGCATTTGGCCGGCCGGGGGAGTGGGTGTATTGGGTGCAAGAATGCTGCAGTCGGCGTTCCAATTATCATCACCATGGCAGCGAAAGCCAGAAATGAAACCAATTTGGGAAAACCCATGATATGTAAACGATGGATAGAAACGATTTTACGATTTTCTCGGTCTATTCCTTCGTTCTTCCTTTGGGGATCTGTAGGAGCCATCAAAGTTAAAGACCAACCCGGTATAACCTCATAGATCATTTTTTTCACCTAACAAACCACCATGAGCCCATCTCTTATCGATGCCCTTCCCAGCATGCTGGACAATATCCCCAAGGATTGGCGAGGAACCACTTATCCCAACCATGCTCTGCAGGGGCGGAAGACCTTTGCCGAAAGTGTTGCTGATATGCTGAAGAAGAAGGCAGACAACAGCGTCACTATGCAGGAAATGGACTCAGTCGGTACGTCGGAGGACTACTTCCGGGTTTCTAGCAATTTCACGACCCTCTGTGAGATGACCCTAGCTGAGCTGAATGCTTTGCCTGTTGAGCAGGTTTTCACCTTTGGTAGCACCAAGATGCCCGTTGTAGCCATTGCGATGGCAACGAAGCGCGCCGTGAACCTTTATTGCGAGTCGGACGCCGCCGCCCCATTCGACGACGCCGCCTTGGAGCTCCTTGGTAAACTTGGTGTCAAGATCAACGTTGTCATTGGATCTGATGTTAGCAAATCTTCCGATGCTATCAACGTAATCAACGTTGACGGTGCTTCTGATTACGATGTCACAAAGAAGATGCACCCTAACGCCCATGCTATCCTGAGCGGGTACGTCCTGTACATCACAAGTACGAGCATGGTCCCCCCCAGCGACATTCTTGTCATCCGCAAACGTTTGGCAACCCCCATCACAAACCCCATGGCTGAGGAGATCCTCCAGAAGATTGCCGGCGTCACCGTCACGGCAAACAAGAACAGCCCCAGCGAAGATTCTCTGGCTGAGTTCCACGCCCACCTGCAGACGATGTCCGGGACTGCTGCCAACACGGCTTGCAATCCTGTGTGCTTTACTGCCGGCCTCCCAGCCACTTGCGCTGTTTGGGTCGAGCTCATCAACAGGGGAGGGCTAGACTGCTTGATGGCATCCACCGCCTACGGAGGAAGCAGTCAGCTTACGGACCTTCTCGCTGAGGCCACTCCCCAATATTTCAAGAAGTGGCAGTATCACATCCAGGGTGCTGCTGGTATGATTGAGAGTATCCGTTCGACCCTGAACGAGATGGCGGCGTGTCCTGACCTGAAACCCGTCACTGTCCTCTTCTCGGAGATCCCTACCAACCCTGATATGAAAGTACCTGATCTGCAGGACCTTGTCAACGTCATCAACGAATACCGCCAGAAGACTGGCAAGGAGTTCATCATGATGATTGACGTCACATTCGCCCCATCTGCCGGAGTGCTGGAGAAGTTTGAAGCTATGGCGCCGGATCTTACTGCTCTGTCTTTCATCAGTATGAGCAAGAGCGTCTCTCGCGGCCTTACGTGCGCTGGAACTATCATTGCCAACAAAACGGATGCTGCCATCGACCTTGTCAATGGAATTCGCAAGGTTTCCACCACCCTTGATACGGTCGCAAAACCCGACCAGCTTGTGTTCTTGTGCGACAATCACGCTGGAGTCAAACAGAGGTGCCTCGATGCTTATGAGGTCGCGCGTGCAGTTGGAGATAGTCTGTGCAGCAACGTTTTGAAACTTACAGAGAAGGTCATGGGCATCAATTTTGTGTCTACGGAGCATGCCAAGATCGGTTTTACCTCCTCCACCTTCAGCTTTAACCTCCCCTCCCCGCAAAATACCACCGATGAAATCAACGCTGCCTTGGCCCAGCAATTTGTCGACGAAATATGCACTCGTCGGGACATATTCAAACCATGTGTCAGTTTCGGACAGGATAATGGACTTGTCTACGCTACAGTTCCTGCCACAAGTACCCAGGGCGCCATCAAGGAGGAAGACAAAGCAAAGCAGGCGGTTGGCGGCGTCCAACTCGTCCGTCTATCATTCGCGCCTACAGTACCTGTCAATGATTGCAACCAAATCATCGCAGAGGCCTTGCAGAATATCTACTCCAACAAGAAGGCAAGGAAGTGAAGTGAGCGAACCAACTGTTTTTTTCTCTTCCTTTTGAAAGATAGACGATAATAAAATTAAAACGTGTTTTTTTAGAAGGGTACAAAGGTAAAGCAGCTGCAGGGAGCTCAGAAATCGCCTATGTCTAAATGTTCTTTCTTTGTGTTCTTTCTTTACCACTTTTTTTTTTGTCGTCTACCTCAACATTTAAAAAAAGTGAAATCGTCCCCCCAGCGATTTGCTATGTCTACGGTTGACCCAATGAGCCCCAAGACAAAGAGAAGTGTTGCGATGATTAGAGAAATTATGAGAATGCTTTTCCTGAATGTGCCTTTTCTATTTTTGTTTCCAGCATTTTCGTCTATCTTGTTTCTGGAATTGTTGTAATCGTCATCGTTCGAGTCGGCTAACTCGAGCTCAAGCCCCATCCAAAGGGGAAAAATAAGAGTTAAAGGAATTGAAGTCAGAGCCCCGATAAGCGATATCAAATCATCGAAAAAAGGGATACTGTTCGAAATCCACCAAGCGAAAAAAGTTACAGTCGTAGTGAGCACAAACCACCGTTTCCGTCTATAGGCGTCGCTATCATCCTCCGATTTTTTCCACTTTATTGACGAACAAAGCGCTGTGCAGTTGATGCTGAAGCTGACTGATACATGACTCCACAATAAGAACCCACTCAATTTCTGAAGGGTCCTGTTCGTGACGCTGTCCAATAAAAATGGAGCCGGATTCGGTCCCGACACAATACAGACCAAGAAATAAGCACCGACATAGCACAAGAGTGCAATCCTGAGCGCAGGAACAGCTGCCTTTGTTTCCCTCAGGTCCTGTCGGACGTTCAGAAGAAGCTTTTGCGATCCCACAGCGTAGGCAATTCCACTCGTCGCAGCCGCAAATTTGAACATTGACGTTTCTGGTTCTTCCTCGGTTTCTTCTGGTGGGTCACTCATTCGCGCAGAAATCGTGCAAACAACAAGAACAATCACGACAGACAAAATGCTGACAAAAGGAAGCCAACCTCCACCGAGGTGGGCGAATGTTCGGTTCTGGTTGGTGACGAGAAGTTGTATAAATGCTATCATACCGCATGTAGGAAGGCAAACAGTTTTCCCCAGCATAGATTGTATCGACTTGCTCATCGTTAGAATGTAGTTACCCAAAATGAGGACCAAATTAGAGTAATAAATACCGCTCACAATGCGTCTTTTCCACGGCGCTTTGTCTTTGTAAAGTCGCATCGACAACTGAAAATAGTCCCGCACACGTGGAGTCGTCAGCGGAGAATCGCTTGCTTCTATTTCGGTAGCAACCTTACTCAGCTGCTCAGCAGCAAGCAAATTGAAAGGTATCTGCACGAACATAAAGGTGAAGCCAAAAGACCAGCCAAGGGTATGAATAAACCCGGGTAAGCCTAGGATCCCAGTACCTACGTTTTCAGCTACAAGAAGAGCAGCAGCAGCAGGAAGCGACAAGAGTCTGTCCCCCGCGACAGCGGTTGTCTCACTGCTCCTTGTCGATTCTCGCAGCAATCCATCGTCTTCTTCCGAGCGACCAGCGAGCGAGCTAGCTCTCTGCTCGCTCACTGTCATTTTATTGTGATCCTAAGTGAAAACCCGCGCGCTACAATGCGAGGGAACTCGGAGAACAGAAATTGGACGATTCGCCTTTAAAATGACGGAGTTTAAAAAAAGTGATTTTAGAACCAACCAACATACATACCACCAACAGCCGGGGTGGAGAGGAGGTGTAAATATCGAGGGGGACCAAACTGAAGAGGCCGGCTAGCGGAGGATTCGGTATTTTAGGAGGGGGGGGGCAAAACGTTGCCGAAAAGGGAGAATTTGGTGAGTGAGAGGAGGGTAGATCTCAGCTTTTCGACTTCGATGAAAGTCAACGAGCGTAGGGG
>Ga0115555_1001355_pt1 | contig 16723 bp, 17 predicted proteins | sample COGITO_mtgs_1104_2_FD_87285 | JGI IMG/M metagenome (GOLD analysis project Ga0115555, IMG submission 87285) | Pelagic marine microbial communities from North Sea - COGITO_mtgs_110407 | ecosystem: Environmental > Aquatic > Marine > Epipelagic | place: Germany:Helgoland, sampling site Kabeltonne... | reverse complement strand
AGGAAACGCTTGTGTAACTGTGGGTTTCCTTGTTATTAACTCCTCCGTGATCATATCTAAAGACACATCCAAGACGCTACCAAAAAGGGGGGCAAGAAAAAAAAGAGAGAGGAAAGAAAAAGATCATAAATCATATCAATTACTGTATAGATTGCTCCAATCAAAGAAGAAAGCGCAGTTAGGTCAAACGAACTACTCCTGGCGCTCGAGAAAGTTCTTTCGTGAAATTCAGACTGTGGAAGATCTTGGAAAACACCAATCACCACAAACATTTCATCATGATGAAAGCCTCAGTTTTGCTTGCTCTCCCGTTCACGTTAGCTCAAGCTATGGGGTCTTCTCTTTCCGGCCTCTGGACAACTGTTCCTCTGCCTGACCCCGGTTTCCGTGAGAAAATTTGTGATGAGGTGAGCATTCTGCAATTCATTCGGTGAGCATTCCGCAATTCAACTGCAATTCACATGCGCAACATTAAACCAGTTCACCACCAATGTATTCCAGTTCTATATCGAGAATTGTTTCGATGAAAACAATCCACCACTGCATGACGCTATCCGTATTGATGCTGAGCAGAATACAGTCATGTGCGAGCACGGAGGCTTCTACAACCTCACAGAATTGGCCTGTACATTTTCCTCCGGCTCTGTGGATAGTGATGGTGACTCTGTTACCTTTAGTCTCGTCGACGACGACTCTGAGGTCATTAAAACGGGCAAATTCGACGATAACTCCCAAAATTGCTCATGGGTTTCACAGGCTCCTGGTACATTTTGGGCGAGCGGGGGGGCCTTTCCTCCCCCATTCACTCCCGAGTGTAGCACCATTACTTTTGAAGACGGGACTATTTGGGTTAAAATGAGAGATGTAAAAGAAGTCATGCTCGTGTCCATGTCGCACCTTGATGTTGGATATACAGGGGACATCAGTGACACTATCAACGCCTACTTTGTCGACTTTTTCCCCCGCGCTATCGCAGTTCAGAAAGAGCTGGAATCGCTTCCTGATCGAGACGAATATACTCCTGATCTTCACTATATTACGCACCCGTGGATCGTTTACATGTACCTTCACTGCGATACTCTGACTGATCTCTCGAACGATCTAGCAAACCCTCTTGTTTGTCCCAGCGATGATGACCTCTCCGCCTTTAGAGCGGCCGTTGTTAAGGGTACGATCACCTGGCACGCCAGCCCAATGAACATGCAGGTCGAGTGGATGAATAGTGAAATATTCAAGCTTGGTATGGACATTAGCCACTCCCTGGACGAAGAGTTTCAACAGCCGAAGAAGACGACCATGTCACAGCGCGACGTACCCGGCATGACTCGGGGCGTCATTCCCAACCTCAACAAAGTTGGAGTGACTGGAGTATCGGTGGGGGTGAACGGGGGCGTCTGTGCTCCGTTTGTGCCGATGCTGTTTCGTTGGTTGAACGGTCCTAACGCTGATGTTGATGAGAGCGTTGTGGCCGGTTGGCATCCGGGCGGTTACCCGGACGCGGGGGGCTGCATGTATGGAAACGATGACGACGTCACTCCCCCTTGCAATGAGCAAGTTGCCGGACCACTTGCTCGCAAGGAATGTATGGTTAGCGGAACTACTGCATTCTGCTTCGCCTTCAGGACGGACAACACCGGGCCCCCCATGGATGCTGAGGAAGTCTTGGCCGGTTTTGCGGTCAGTAAAACGCAGTTTCCAGGTGCTGAATCGAGAATTTACTCGGGTAGCCTCGATGAGTTCTTCCAGCTCGCAGATGCAAATGATCGTAGTGGGGTTGATAGGCTCCCGATTATCACGGAGGAAATTGGTGACAACTGGATCAACGGGATTATGAGCGATGTTTGGAAAACTACAACTGCGCGTCGAATGCAGACCGCTTGGTCTGACTACATTTCTGCTGGAAATGATGTGGACGATTCGATGTTGTCAGCCGGAAATTTTCTTCTCAAGGCCACTGAACACACTTGGGGCATGGCCGAGTTGTACAATGCATCGTCCAACTGGACAAATGCTGTTTTAGAGAGACAGCTCGCTGACGGGGATTTTGACGTTAACATCAACGATTATCAGGTTCAACGCGACTTTTCTCGGTTTGCCAGGAATTGCCTTGACGATGATCACCCCCTCGCGGGGCCCTGGGACGACATAATCAACCGTCCTCCTCCCACCGCCCCTGACCTCAGCTCCTTTACCGAGGTTTCTGATTTCACTGCAGACTTCACTTGTGGGAATAGCAAATACAAAATTTCTGCTAATGGAGCTCTTCTGATGGATGAAATGACTATTGCCGAGTTCACATACGAAAATCTCGGGGAAGATGTGTACAACACCAGTAAAATCAGCTGCAGCTCAGTCTTTGGGGGGAAAGTCGGCAGCATCGACTACGAGGGGGGTAAAACACAACGCAGTGTCGCCTCACTTCAATCGCTCTACGTCGGTGATGATAGCTGCGACTTGTGGGCTCAGACCAAAATCGAGGGGGAAGGTGCACCCTCTGACGCTTGGACTCACTTCCAATTTTCCGGAGACAAACTTCTTCGCGTAGAGTTCATCGCCCTGAACAAGGTCCGCACAAGATTCAACGAAGCGGCCTGGTTGAACTTTAAATCCGACGATCCTAAAGCGAGCTACTGGACCATGAACAAACTTGGGACGGACATCGGCTTTGAAGAGGTCGTACAGGGGGGGAGCAGAATGCAGCATGCAGCCGACTTTGTCGAATGCAAGACAGGGTGTGGCGCCGTCCAAAAAATCACTTCCCTTGACTCACCTCTTCTGTCTCCCATCATCGATCGCTTGAATGACTTCCCATCCGTCTTGCTCGACAACGTCGAGGATATCATCGATAAGAATGACGCTCACGGGGTGGCATTCAACCTCTGGAACAATGCCTGGAATACCAATTACCTTTTCTTCTATCCGTACGGTGAGTAACGTTTTTTTTTGCCCAGTCTTTCTAGTCCTTGACTAACCCCTTTCTCGCATCCCATAGACGATATTGACAAAGACGTATATTATGAGTTTTATATTGAGCTGTAGCTGTAGTACCCGACAAAATAAGGTGAAGGGTCATAACTATCTGCTAAAACCCTCTGTTAGATAATGAAAAAAGACACCCCCCTGTAAGATAATAAAAACGCTTTTTGTTGGCCCGTAACCTTGCCCATATAATAGCTATCTCCAAGGAAATCTCTGACCTAAAACCTGGATCTCCCCCTTTTTCTCCAACCCTTTTCTCCTTTCTTTAACCCCTTAAAAAATCGAAATTTCGTTCACTTAAATACATTTTCGTCATACAATTTTCTTTCGTTATATTATTTATATATATAATTTAACTTTTTTGAATAAAATTGTTTTCAAAAAATCAATGAACATAATTATTATTTTAAATAATAATAATTAAATTTTTTAAATATATCAAATTATGTATTTTCTTAAATTATTTGAAAACTATTTATTTAATTTAATGATAATATTATTTATTTTTAATATAATATCATGAAAGAAAATTATGAAATAAAAAATGATCTTACAGCAAGATATCGCCCACGAACATAAGAACGGCACCGCGGTCATCCCACAAGAAGCCCGTTGCGAGCAGCAGGAGGCGGTCGCCCATGGGGAACTGACGACGACAGTGTTAACGTAAACCTTTGCTTATGAGTCGAGGAATTTGTTATTTGCTTGAGAAAAGAACTTGAAAAAAAGGTGAAAAATCCATTTTTTCCGATTAAACCCTAAGCAATCGCAAGGGGAGCATTAATACCTCGCACTCACACCTACCTTCATCACCTTCATCGCAAGACCACCCCCACCCACCCAATCTTATCATGGCTGCTCGCATCACGATCCCCTTCCCCGATGACTTTCACCACCACTTTCGTTCGACTCCGTCGACAACATCGATTCTACCCCTTGTGATGGAGCGGTTCGGACGATGCATCGCCATGCCGAATACGTCCCCCCCGAAGACGACAACTGATGCCGCCCTGGCTTACTACGATGAGATCATGGGTTGCCTCCCTGCTGGCTCGTATCCCCCCACCTTCAAACCCCTCATGACGCTGTATTTGACCGATAACACTACTGCGGAAGAAATCAAGAAGGCGAAGGAATCGGGAAAGATTTTTGCGTGCAAATATTACCCCGCTGGTGCCACTACTAACAGTGAGTTTGGTGTGAGTGATGTGAAGAAGGCGTATCCTGCCATTAAAGCGATGGCTGAGCATGGCCTGCTACTACTTATCCACAGTGAGGTTTCTCGCCCTGAAATTGATATATTTGACAGGGAAAAGATCTTTATCGATGAGGTAATCAAGCCCTTGGTGGCTGACTTCCCAAATTTGCAGATAGTGATGGAGCACATTTCTACCTCAAATGGTGTGGAGTACGTAAAGTCAGCCCCTGACAATGTCGCGGCGAGTATCACCTGCCACCACCTACTGTACAACCGTAACAAGATTCTAGTGGGCGGAATAAAGCCGCACTACTATTGCTTGCCTGTGTTGAAACGCGAGGAACACCGCGCTGCCTTGCTGAAAGCGGCCACCAGTGGGAACAAGAAATTTATCATGGGAACAGACAGCGCTCCGCACGAGACGGGAAGGAAGGAGAGCGCGTGTGGGTGTGCCGGATTGTTCACTGGACATGCGGCGGTCGAACTGTATGCCGAGGCATTTGATTCCGTAGGAAAGATTGACATGTTGGCCCAATTTATAACAAACGGGGGGGATCATTATGGTCTGCCAAGAGTAGAGCAGACGTTAACGCTGGAGAAGACGCCTTGGGTAGTGCCAGAAACTTACGAGTTCGGGGGTGGAACAGTCACCCCCTTGAGAGCCGGAGAGCATGTATTGTGGAAAATTGTAAAGGAGTGAATATTGTTTTTGGGGATTTGTTTTGTGTTGGGTTCTTGTTGTTGTCTACGCTGTATCACAATTTTTCTTTTAACGTACTGTTTCTAAACCGGTCATTCACACCCTCCCTCCCTCACTCCAAGCTCTCCATCACAAATTCTGACGTGTATGAGTGAGTGTGATTGAACTTTAGCTTGCCCAGTAGGTTTAAATCGCCTGCGATGCAATGAAGATGTAGGTATGGCACAGAAGTGCAGGGCGGGACATGATAGTTAAACCGCCGTATTGCATTTTTGGGAATCTTGTCGTCGCTCGATATAAGCCTCTGCGCAACGACGCAACCAAGGTGAATTGAAAAGTAGTAGGTAAGTTAGAATTCATCTGGAAAAAATTCGCACAACGGACGCACAACGCACCTCCAAAGTTTTCCGCCCACATGAGTCCATGTGTTTGAGGAGATCGATGTCTGTCGGGCGGAGTGCCAGGACGTCGCGAATTGGTTCCGTCGGAATCACGAGCAGGTGTATTGGCGCGCAAGGCATATGATCGCGAATCACAACACACTCTGAGTCCGAGTAGTACACGCGGTAACTTCCACGAGGATTCTTGTCATCTCTGAAATTAAGTTCCCTTGTTGTGGCATCTGGTGCTGGTGCTGGTGCTGGTGCAGTGGAAGTGGAATTTGTCGAATGGAAATGCGACAAGATCGTGCTAAAAACGCTTTCTAGAGGAGCGCGTGGACCGTCGGCGGGAAGTGTGGGCACCTGGTTGCAGCCTGGGAACAACTTTATCTGTAGTCTGCCTATCCATCTTGGGACACAGTTTTCGTAGTGGTTGTTGTCTTTTTCCATGTTATATTTACCCAAACGACACGAAATAAGGGGTTCAATTTTTTCGTGACAGGCCGCTTAGCGAGGATTCGGTATTTTAGGAGGGGGGGGGCAAAACGTTGCCGAAAAAGGGAGAATTAGGTGAGCGAGAGGAGGGTAGATCTCAGCTTTTCGACTTCGATGAGAGTCAACGAGCGTAGGGAAAGTTCTCGTAAGATTTTTAACCAGTTTGGTGGTCGATTTTTTATTAAACGCTAATCAGAAGGGGAGACATAGCCAATAACAGAACGTGGTGGGATCTTTTTGGGAAACGTCGCTCTAAAAATAAAGCATTTAAAAACCACCCTGATCCTCGGGATATCTTCCAACCCCCCCAGTCGTCCTCCAGAATCTCTCGAATATCCTGTTTGCCAGCCAAGCATAATCGTCGTCCTCGTATGCGATGGAGCTTAATTTCTCCCCCCTCGTCCTCCTCCTTCTTTTCCTCCTAGCAAACCACTCTTTTTCCTCTGAAAATTATGCTCCCCATCGTTACGATCGAAGTAGCTCCCAATTTTCCCCTTCTGGGCGCATCCTACAGGCCGAATACGCCCTGAAAGCATCGAAGCGATACATCAACGAAGAGGAGGATTATTTTGAAGAAGAGACCGCCAATGTCTCAAAATCTGCCATTCCTTCCTGCGACAGAGTAACTGTTACCGCAGCAACTAACAATGGGGGGGGGTTCGGAACGAATTCGACGTTTGCATCGTGCATTGTAACTTCCTCTACTCCTCTAAAATATACCCGCAATAAAATTAGGGTGTTCCCTATAGCCCCTAAGGCCCTGTTTTTTTCTCCCACCATTGGGGGTGAATTAAACTCTCCTGAGAGGTTAGTGGGCAAAGGGAAGAGACGGCTCTTCAAAGCAAAAAACCAGCGCCAAAAGCGATTCCTGCATCTTGAAATCGACAACTACTAGAAATCGACAACTACTAACATACAAAATCACAGTGACGCAAGTTATCTGCGAAACCGAATTGTGGATCGAATAGGCCAACACATAACAGAACTCGGAGTAACTCCATCTACGGAGACGATGGCAGGTTTTGGAGACCAAGCTTCTCATGAGTTGACCCTACATGTTGGAGTGAGGCCGATCGGTTGCGAGGGAGTGGTGGTAGGCGATGAGGGAATTTTTGTTCTGAATGCCATGCAGGTGAGCGTAGTAATCGATAATGTCCACCCCCAACTTCTCTAACCATGAAGAATCACAATCATAGTGCCGGGGTGGCGTATGGGGTTTATGTCGCGGCGGAGTTGACGGGATGAAGCGAGGGGAAAAGTTTTTGAAAAGAATAGTTGTTGAAGCGGATAAAGATAAATGTAAGACTGGGCCAACGGAAGTCGCCGACCAAAAGAATTTTGACGTAGTAAACGCGGCGTTTTTAGCCATGGTGGATGGTAACGGGAAAGAAAACTGTAAGAACCTTGTCTGTAACATTTATGCGATCAAGGCCAAGGTCCCAAACTTGATGGGGTACAGCGACGAGCAAGATGATGAATATAGTTCAGGGGAAGACCAAATTAAATTTGTCAGTGGCGTCACACTCGATAACTTCGAGCAAAAAAGACGGGAGCTCGAGGAGTGAAGAAAAAACATTTACCAGGTATTTTTTTGGCAAGAAAAAACGCACAAGTGCGTATCATTCATTCATTATCGGCATTTATCATATTCTTGGTCCAGAAATACATGCTAACTGCCTCGATTAGGCTACCTACGTCCCCCTTTGAGGTCGCTAAAGTGTGAATGCTCTCGCTTCCTCCCTTCATTTCTTCAAACAAACAATTGACGATGTCGTTGCGCTCGGCGCTGGTTACAGTGGGCAGCAACCTCGAATTCTCCTTGAATTCCGCAAGTGGGACGAAGATGATGACGAGCTGTCCTCCCTCGCTCACTACCTCTCTATAAAAACCAAGCAGTCTTTTCTCTTTATCGAAAGCAGGAAACCCGTACTGCACACCGTCTGCACTCTGACCTTTCATCAGCTCAATTCCCTTTCCGCACCACTTTTTTGCCCAAATCGCCCACACAGCCCTTTGCATGCTATTTTCAGAGAGCTCGTTTCCCTTCTTCGGCGCGATTTCAGCCTTAGGAAAGTCGCTAATGGTATTCGAAGAGAAATTCCCCACATTGACGCTTCCTGGGCCGACAAAATTGCTCGACATTTGAGAGTCAAAAATAGGGAGGGTGGCGGGTATCGAAGTATCGTGATTGTCGAATTCGTCGCTGTTGAACAACGACAAATTCATCGATAGCTGGGACTGTTGCGCAGCGAGGGGAAAAGGGGCAGGAAAACTGTCGCTACTGCTGCTGTTTTTTGATTTGTTGTCGCTGAGCGTAGGTGGTCTTGGGGGCATCTCGGGACTCGCCATTCTCATTCTTTTCTTTGGTGGAGTGTTCCCCTCTGCGCTATATGAGCTCCCTCCACTATTCAAAAGGTTGTTATTAAGGAACTGAACTTGGTTGATGGATTTGTTGCCACTGCTGTTAACGCTGCCAAGGTTATCTCCGATGGTGTTGTCACCAATCAGTTGGAGAGGCGTAGTCATCGCCGAGTTCGAGTTCGAGTTCGAGTTGGAGTATGCGTTCGTTCGCATTACAGAAGATATCTGCTTCACATGGGTGAGCTGCTTGATAAACTCATCCAACCTTCCAACAGAGGCTCTCACGCTACCCTCGTAATTCCTCTTGAGCGTCGGGCAGAAATCCTTCGATGCAGCAGCAGACTCTGCCCAGGATAAAAGCCTCCCCATATCTTCAGCTAGTTGCGTCCCCTGCGATTTGTTAAGATTATAGATAGACGATGACGGAGAACCGCCCGCATCTTTTTCACTCGCGAGGCTCTGCGCGACGCCCTTAGTCGTTTTTCTTTTCTTGTGGCGCTTGCTCTTGACGTAAATCACGTCGCTGCATACAAACCCAATTTTCGACCAATCTGGGGATTCCTTTTCTGAATTCTCGATTTTCGGAGACACGACAAAACGAAAGTACTGTGACTGGTGATTCTTTGAAACTTCCTCAATCCGTAGATGGAGCTGGTTCGCATTTTCCCCCGTCGTTGCGTCAATGTACTGTTGTTTGCCGGCAAAATTGTCAGTCATGACATCAGCCAACGTCGACACATTTTCCAGCTCGTCATTATCGTATATCAAACTAAAATTAAGAGGGCATTCCTTATCCAAAAGTTGAAGCCCTAGTTTGTCAATCAATTTGAGATTCATTTCGATGTAATTCCCTTCTTTACCCCCATCATCTTTGTAGAATTCGAAATCGTTGCTCTTCCACCTTTCATTGTGAGCATCAGTAAAGGCCAGCATAGCTTCGCAGATGAACACATCAAAACTACATGAAATTGGCGCAGCCGGATTGCTGGCACCCTTGGCAGTTGCCGACACTGTGACACGGGCAGTTAAGCCTAAGGCATTCGGAGAAAATGTTAATTTGTGAAGGTGGGATGATATTGTTGCTAGCTCATAGCCGTCTTCTTTGGAGCCGTCTTCTTCGGAAGAAGGCCCAACTGCTACCCAATTTACCGTCACAGTGACATCACTCAAGACACAATTCTTCTTGTTTTTTTTACTGACAGCACGAGCACAAAATTGCAAGGGGGTATCTGGAAACATGCTCAAGTGACTAAGCTGAGAGGCCAAGGGAGGATTGGTAGGAAGATTTGCGGGGGGCGGAGTATGCCTATACAAACGCATGCTGTACAGGGACGACGACATTGGAGAGGGAAAGGAGAGGGAAAGGAGAAGACTTGTTTCAGAAGGTTGGGAGTTGGTTTGGCTTGGGTTTGAGAAGGTGATTTTTGACTTTGACCGACACAACAAACTACAATAGGGCTATGTACGAGTTAGGGCTATTCGGAGGCGATCAATTTGGAGTTTCCAAAATTAAATTAGGCCAAGGTGGGGGGACTAAGAAAATGTTAAAAGATCCAGCCTGAAAAAAAATAAGAACTTCAAAACACGGTACCAAAAGCGTTAAGATCTTTTTTCCTTCTTCTCCTTCTCATGGATCTTATTTTCCTGCTCTCCCTCATCTCTTTAGCCTTTCGCTTCTCATCTGGTTTGAATTACACAGCATCCAATTCGGCTTTCTATTATGAAGGAAGATGGGACAGTGACACATCACCGAACTCGCGGAGGTCGGACTGGCCTTGGTAAGTTATATTGTACTGTTGAGTGAGAGAGAGAGTGAAGAGGAAAAGGGCCCATCACTAACAACTTTGTACATCTCTAGTGCAAGGGTCACTTTCGGAGTAGAGACAGAGTCACCCGACTTCCCTGGAAAAATTCGTGTCTCTTGGTCTGGTTTGAGGGTTCGGGTTAACATTACTGTTTGGGATGCGGATGGGGGGATTGTTTTGTCTCAGTTAGAAACGGCGAAATCGGTTGGCAGAGGGCCAAGGGAGATGAGTACTGATGTATCAATTCCTCAAGAGTCGAAAATAATCACCATCAGGAGGATAACAGAGGGTGCCAACTATGGTGCGGGTATTGGGATGAAGGTATTGGCGAGCAGTATGATGGAATTTTATGGGTTGGATGTTGAGGGTGGCATCAAGGTGACAACGGCCAAGAAGAGGAGGCACACAATTGAGTATTTGGGGGCTAGTGACACCGCCGGTTATTGTGTTGATGGTGCGGAAAACCAACCCGGAGTATATCTGGATGGGTGGGAGTACGATAACTGTGATGCAGCCACGCCGGCACTATTAGGGTATCATTTTGATACTAATGTACATGTTGTAGCGGAGGGCGGGCTGGGATTAATCCAGAATGCTCCAGGGGAGGGGAAAGAAACTCTCAGGGACTTTTGGAATAACCACACGCTGCTCACGGAAAAAAATCCAAAATGGGTGGGGCCAGGGGAAATTCACCCCGATTTGGTAATTGTAAGCGTTGGCGGGAATGATTACAACCATCACAAGGGAAAAGTCCCAACTGACGAAGAGTTTGGGAGTGCATATGAGCAGTTTCTGATGGAAATATTTGGCACGTATGCAGGAGTGAAAGTTCTAAGTGTATGCGGGCAGGGATCGCCTGTAGAATCGGAATACGACCCCGATAACAACAGATGTTCTCCCTGCCCACATGTTGAGTCTGCTGTTAGCACGTTTAAAGAAAAGCACAATGATATGGTGGCTGAGTATATGTTTGTACCTTGCGACGGCAGCGTCGTCACCGGAAAAGGAGATATTGGCTGCAAAGGACACAAAAACAGGGTTGGACAGAGGAAAGTGAGTGATTTCTTACTGTCAAAAGTAGAGAATTTGCTATTGGTTTAGTTTAACGTACACCTTTCTCCGCAATATCGCCTTTATTTTCCATCTTACGATGCTGGAGGATTCAGGAATTCAGGAATTCAGAAGGAGTTGGTCCTAAAAAACTAAATTGGCTTTTTTACTATCCTCTCTGAATTATTTCACTCACATAATACAACTAACCACTTAGCCCATATTCATTGATTATCTCGCACTATCAATGTAAAAAAAAGGGCGATTTCAACTCCATTAGTTCACCTTCCAACTGTTTGTTCTTTTTTTTTATCTTCTCCAAGATGCTGCTCAATAGAAACATGAACCGCCACATGCTGTCATTAAGCCGATCTATGAGCACTCAATACACTACTTCTAAAATGAGCAACAATTCTGTGACTGGTTTATTTATCTCCAAGATGCTGCTCAATAGAAACATGAACCGCCACATGCTGTCATTAAGCCGATCTATGAGCACTCAATACACTACTTCTAAAATGAGCAACAATTCTGTGACTGGCAAGCAATTCTCTATGACAAAGATGACGTGCACTCTTGGTCCCGCTTCGCAAGATCAGACAACTATCCAGTCCCTTGCCGATGCTGGTATGTCCATCGCGCGTCTCAACTTTTCGCACGTGAAACGGGGTATCTATGAGTATCCAACAGAGCAAATGGAGAGGGTCGTAAATACCAAAGGAATGCACAGAAATTTGCTCAGTCGAGATTACAACATGCTCGCGACTTTGTTGGATACCAAAGGGCCGGAGATTCGGACGGGGACTGTGAAGAAGGGCAAGACTGTTACGCTGAAAGACAACGATTTGTGTGTGTTGACAACCGATCCTGCCACGAAGAACAGTGTGGATGCCACGACAATTTATGTTGACTATGAGGAGATTGCGAGCACGGTGTCTCCCGGCGGAGAGGTGCTCTTAGATGATGGTTTGATTGGGTTGGAAGTTTTAGATGCAAATTATCTTGTAGAAAAGCAATTCGCCGAGGTAAAGTGCATTGTAAAAAGCGGGGGGGAGCTTGGTAGCATCAAGGGTGTGAATTTGCCCAATGTTACTTTGCAACTCCCCTCAATGACGGAGAAGGATAAAGAAGACATGGCGTGGGCGATTGAACGAGACTGTGTTGACATTGTCGCAGCATCCTTCGTGAGGAAGGCCAGCGATGTTCGCAGTGTGAAGGCATATCTAGAACGTTGCATCGCCAAGGTAAATAAGAAAGGACAGATCGCGCCAATTGTCATCAGTAAGATCGAGAACAAGGAGGGCGTCGATAATTTCGAAGAGATTTTGGCAGAGAGCGACGGGATCATGGTCGCGAGAGGAGATTTAGGGGTAGAGATTAACTTCGCAGACCTATTCCTCCTGCAGAAGCACATGATTCGCCTTTGTAATTTGGCGGGTAAACCTGTGATTGTAGCAACACAGATGCTTGACAGCATGCAGCGGAACCCTCGCCCCTCTCGTGCGGAAGTCACGGACGTTGGGAACGCGGTATTAGATGGGGCAGACTGCGTAATGCTAAGCGGAGAGAGCGCAAATGGAAAGTACCCGAAGGTCGCGGCTGAGACAATGATGGAAATCGTCGGCAAGGCGGATATTGCGCTTGACCAAAAGCAGGGATATAGTAATTTGCACGCAAGGAGGGTTGAAATGAACGAGGCGCTGTCGAGGGAAACGGGAACGCAGACTTTGGACAGCATTGCAGCGGCTGCTGTAACGATGGCGGTTCAGATTGAGGCAGATCTTATCATAGCCATTTCTCGGAAGGGAGACACTGCAAAGCGACTGGCCAAATTCCGGCCACACATTCCCATTATGGCATTTGTCCCCTCGCCCGAGTTGGGCCGTCGACTTGTCATTCATCGTGGGTTATACCCCGTCGTAATGGAGAACTCGTCCAGCATTAAAAACCAACACGATAGAGTCGTGGAGAGCCTTCGAACAGCGGTTGAAATCGGCTGGGTCACAAGCGGCCACAGGGTGATAGTCGTTGACGCAGAGCTTTGGACGTTGGGAAGCACACAAAATACCACCAAGGCAAATTGCATTAAAGTTTTCACAGTCTGAGGACGAGGAAAAACGTCTGAGAAAAATACAGCACTTTAGCCAAAATTTTCTGCGTTCGTTATCACTTCTTATCTTTCTTCTCTCCCTCCTTTTCCTCTTTCTCCCCTTCCCCGTCTGCCTCATCTATGATCTCCACAACGAAGTTCTTATTGGTGTAAACACACATATCGCTGGCAATCTCCATGGCTCCCCTGGCAATCTCCTCGGCGCTCAGACTCGGCTGAGTAGCAAGGGCACGGGCAGCAGCAAGGGCGTAGTGCCCACCGCTTCCAACGCCCATTATTCCGTCAACAGATTCTAGCACATCACCGTTCCCAGTCAATTCATAGCTCTTTTCCCCATCGCTGCAAAGGGCACGCGGGTGAGTTATGATTCAGTGAAGTCAATCAGCCAAGTCAAGTCAATCAGCCTAAGCAAACATCGAAATGTACTCACCTCACGAGTAGAACTGCCTCAAGTCTCCTCAAATATTTGTCCGTCCTCCAGGCCTTGGCGAGTTCAACACACGCTCGTGTGAGTTGGTTCGGGTGCTCCTCAAGGCGGGACTCCAATCGTTCCAGGAGGGTAAAGGCATCTGCAGTTGAACCCGCAAAGCCAGTGACAATATTTGTGTCTTTTATGCGGCGGACTGAAGGACAAAGTTAGAGCTAAAGCTGTTTGCGCAGTGACAAGAATGGAAAAAGGAATTGTGACTCACCCTTAATTGCATTTGGCTTCACCACTATTGACCCAAGTGAGACCTGCCCATCACCGATCATACAAAGCTTCCCGCCTCGTCTTACGCTAAGGATCGTCGTGCCATGCATCTCCGGTAAAGTTCCAAACATGCGCAAAGTTTGACCTCGCTGAAGCAGGCCGCTAAAACCACGGGCAGTGATTGACGAGAGCATAATCTGATGACTGAGTAGAGGTCTTTTCAATTGTGTAGCCGTCCGGCGCGATGTAAAAGAAAAAGATGAATCGCTGAGTTTTCTTAGCGGTTTAATCCATTTCATCATCAAAGTTGACTCTTTATTAAAACGCGAGACTTGATTTGGCGATGATTGTGTCGATTTTTCTTATCACGCTCGGAATTGTGGGTAGCTTCCCCCTGAGATCATTTCAAGTGCGAAAACCCTTGCGTCAACTCCCATCGGCATCAAACGACAATGCGTGGGAATCCTTCCTCCAAACGGCACCTTTCAACCTTTCTTCTGCACCAGCGACTACGGCAGTAGTAGCACCTCCAACTACAAGTACATCAGCAGAAACCACAACATCGACATCATCATTCCACGGCACTTGGACGACTTATAACTACATTGGTGATGTCTTGTTAAACCACCTTGCTTGGACGACGTACTCGCGTTCTTCCTCTGAAATAACAACAACTCACTACCTGCCAGATGATAACGATACCCGCAGCGACTGCTTGCGTTGCGAGCCGGGTCCTGGAACGAGGATGCTGTCAGGTCAGAAATATTCCCCGGCCTCCATGGATTCGGTGACCTTCACACCGCCTCTCATCTTTGGAAAAGGTACTGGGGGTAGTGTCGCACTGAAACCGAAGGTCTTACGCTCTGGGACCTTCGTGCAGGAACTTATTGTCCCAGAGGGGGGTGAAGGGAGGGGAAGAGTTCGGACATTGTTCTACTACGGTCCAGCCTTCCGAAAAAATAGCGAGTTGAATGAATTGAATGAATTGAATGAATTGAATGAATTTAGTGAGGATGACAGCGCCAAGATGTGCCTCAAGTTACTGAGGGTGCAGGTCTGCACCGAGGTTGCCACCGATCCTGTCGGGTTTGAACCTGTCGGGTTTGAACCTGTCGGGTTTGAACCTGTACCGCCCTTCGCGTGGCATGTGAAATGGGGGGAAGGAACATCATACACTTATACTCCCACCACAGCTGCGAACGATTACAGCGACAGCGACAGCGATGGCCCCGTCAGCGATGGCAGCGGTGACTTTGCATTCAAAAAGTGGGACGTCCCGGTTCTCGACGCCAGCAACGATTCCCTCTGGCACGGTCGCCCTCGCGGCCTCACCGACGACGTCTGGGGAGTGAGGGTGGGGAGGGGGGGGGTTACTGTGCACTGTCCCAAAGTTTTTGGGGGGGATATGGTGGGAATTTTTAGGGTAGGATGGGTCATAGAGGGCGGACTGGGATTAAGGAGGGCGGAAGTGGGGATCAGGGCTATGGTTCCACAAAAAAGAGACGGAGACGGAGACATCAAGGGCAATAACGTCGAGGGGCAATACTTTTTGCCCCCCCAGGTGGCGAGCTTCCGGGACGACTTCTATCAGAAAGTTGGGGACATTGACGTGGAGAAGGAGAGCATCATTGGCCGGTTATGAAGTGGACGAGATATGAATGTGGACGGAAGGAATTTAAAAAAAGTAAAAAGTAAAGAGATCGACAAAGAAGGCAAGATGATGCGCTTTCAATTTCCAGAGTTTCAGCACCATCAAATCGCTCAATTCCCTTACATTTTTTCGATGTTTTCGATTTCATTCACCTAGGCCCCTAACTAGCAAAATAAATATTCCCTACACCCTCAACACCCTCAACACCCAACACCCTCAACTCGCAAGTCCTAAGAAAACTGAATCCTAGACGTCCTAGATGTCATCGTCCATACCATTCTCCACGTAGCTTAGGATCCCCTTCACGAACTTCTGGACTACGCGCGTGTGGTTGACAACGTCGGTGCGATCCACCTGCTCCAGAGGCTGCTCCGACAGCTCGCTCAACTTCTCCGTAAATTTCTCGAGCATTTCCTGGTGGTGCTCGAACTGGTTCTTCTGAATGGACTTATCGACCATGTAGTAGGCATGGCAGTAGGTGTATTTCAGGACGCGCCGGCACTCTATCAGCTGTTCGTTAGCGGATTTGAGAAACTGCACGTCGATGTACGACATGGATGAGTTGTCGTCTTGGAGGTTGGTCATCCTAACCTCCGTCTCAGCGAGAGATTTCACGGCGAACTCCTGCGCTTTGGAGTGCGCGTGGAAGCGCTGGTAATAATGAAGGTATTTGTTGAGCTCGCGCTTGGCCTTCGCCTGGTCAGAATCGTCGTCTTGACCGTCGTTCTCTTCTGCAAAGCGGTTGCATTTGTAGTAGCCCCCTGTCTCGCTCCCGTGCTCCTTCCAGTCCTTGAGGCAGACCCAGCAGAAGTCGTATTTGCACTGCTGACAAGTCATATGATTGCAGCCCTGGTTCTTCTCGATCCGAGTGAAGCACTTGGGGCACTTCTTGGTGTTAGCCAATATCCAGTTTGCAGTCTCGCTCTCGTTGGCATTTTTGTCTTCCCATTTCTCCTGGTCCAGGCAAGTGCTCGGCTGGTGCGGTTCCCTGCCGCACCGAATGCAGAACCCTATTCCACAAGTGCACTTGATATTTCCGTAACCGTTCTTGGTGACGCCAATCTTTGTGCAGTCAGGCGCGGGGCACCAACGGGCCAGCTTATTCAGGTCTACGAATGACCTTAGCTGGTATGATTTGAATTTCGCCAGAAGATCACCACTAATAGCTTCGACCTGTTGTTGTTGTTGTTGTTGTTGTTGTTGTTGTTGTTGTTGTTGTTGTTGTTGTTGTTGTTGTTGTTGTTGTTGTTGTTGTTGTATTTGGTGGTAATAGGGATGTGTTGCGGCCAAAAAATTTGTTTGT
>Ga0115555_1001352_pt1 | contig 16746 bp, 16 predicted proteins | sample COGITO_mtgs_1104_2_FD_87285 | JGI IMG/M metagenome (GOLD analysis project Ga0115555, IMG submission 87285) | Pelagic marine microbial communities from North Sea - COGITO_mtgs_110407 | ecosystem: Environmental > Aquatic > Marine > Epipelagic | place: Germany:Helgoland, sampling site Kabeltonne... | reverse complement strand
TGCGGTAACAGTTGCAATTGTTCCAGAGCCCATGAATATGACATGCTGTGTGATCCGAAGTTTTCCTCGGGGCGCTAATCCTTTTTCATCAACACGAGTCTGAACCCAAACAAGTCCCCCACAGATTCCCGCAAAGACCAGCGGCACAATTCCAAATATACGGCCTTCGCCATTTGATTTTATCAAATTGCTACCTGAAAAGATTACTGCGCTCGTTACAAATAACCCTAACGCTCCAACAATCCCAATCGCTATTAAAATTCGGTCGATTTTGACAACTTCACCCTTTCGATTTACAGCTCTCCTCCAGCCTACTGCGACAATATATCCGGAAAATATTCCAATCATCAATAAAAAAAATGGCGCACCTAAAACCACTAACATAAATGATGATAATGCCACCATCATCATTGCGAAAGAATATATTTTCCCGATGCGAGCGTGCCAAGCCCTTCCTTTCTTGGTCATGAAAGCACCAGCCGCAGTACATAATGCGATAGAACCTGCAAAAATGTGAACGATAAGAATGGCCATTTGAAGCATATTTTACCCCTATCATTTGAACAATTTAAGTGATGTGGTGAAAGTAATACAAACGGCCCCACTGTACAGACGGGTATACGAACGGTACCCTTTGCTTCAAATAATTCTCATACTTCTATTGTCTTTTGTACTTAAAATCAAAACAAATCCAGCAAGGAAACTAAATACAATTGGGATTGCCAATATTATAGCTATTAAAAGACCGGCATCTGTATCTTCCGCCCCTATTAATAGAGAAAAAGGTATAGCAATTAAAGATATGACAATTCCAATTATAATCAGAATAATGCCGGCTACTTTCCGAATCCTTTTCGGTATCATATCCAGGATGAAATCGGTTACCCAATCAAACAACAACTCACCTATCACAACCTTCTCTAATTGTTAGAGTTTACAACTCTTTTCCCTGCGGTACGATTATTCCTACTCGTAAACTCCTGTCGGAACGGTAGCGAATACGCTGTATTGCATTGCAACGGTTACTATAGTAAAATCAGGAACAGTGGTTGAGACTGAAGTAAAAAATCGTAAAGAGTACTCAATTTTTGAGAAGAAAAACTATTAGATAATCAGAGGGTAGAATGTAACGTGCGACGTTATGATGTTGACTGGTTGAGAGTCATCCTTTTTGGCTTACTTATTTGGTTTCATTACGCTGTTTTTTCGCTCGGCACACTCGAAGGTGAAGATAGCAGCATGGAGATGTTTAATCTCCCGTTGTTCTTCATCATCGGCGTGATGCATCAGTGGCGACTGGCGGCTTTGTTTGTCATCTCAGGTATGGGCACAGCGTTCGCTTTTCGAAGGCGAACTTGGGGTGTTTATGTCAAAGAACGCTTTTCACGTCTCGGAATTCCCCTGTTGTTTGGAACCTACATCCTCTTCTTTGGCATCTTTGATCCGTTGGGAACAACAGCTCGGCTCTTCGAACTCTTCCCCGGTCAAGACAATATGCCATACGGCCACCTTTGGTTCATTTACAACCTCTTGATTTACTCCGTTCTTCTGACACCCTTGTTCTCGCACGTTCGCAACAATCCCGATGGTAAAATCGTCCAAACGACTCGCTCGTTACTAAATGTTCGCCACGGCATGGGGCTTCTTTTGTTACCTCCTCTCGTTCTCACGCTCAGCAATGTTTTGTTCAAGCCGTGGGGATTTGGAGAAGTGGGGATGTGGTGGGAATTCCCCCGTTACATGCTTTATTTCCTGTTTGGATACTTAATGATCGCAGCTATGGAGGATTACTTTCCAGCTCTCGACCGGATTCGAATCCCTCTCACCGTCATCACCCCTATTCTAGCCGTTGTTTGGTTCAAGAGTGGCGAGATGTTCGCTACACCGCACATTTACGATGGAGGGTGGGTGGCGGAGGGATACAATGCATTTGCCCTTGAACCAACCATCGCTGCGCTGATTCAGTCCTTCCATGCCTGGTTCTGGTGCCTCATGGTGTTCAGTTGGGCGTCCAAACTTCTCAACAAACCAAGCAAATGGCTCGCCTACCTCAATGAGGCGGTCTATCCAACCTACATTGTCCACATGCACTTAACATTCCTCCCGATTGCTTTGTTCGCTTTGATCGGGTTGGGATATTACATATCGATGGTCATCGGCACCATAGTCGTCTTTGTGGGCGTGATGATTTGCTTTGAAATCGCTAGACGAGCATCTCTTTTCCGACCCTTGTTCGGCATCAAGGGTGGAAAGGAAGAAGTCAACAAACTGTATCCTTACAATAGAGCCGAAAAGAAGGGTATTCGAGTCGTGTTTTCATTAGTCTTTAATTCCCTCGCCGTAGGAATGAATCTCATGTTGTTGCTGTTGATTATCGCAGCAGGTGTAATCGCATAATAACACGAATTCTTGTCTCTCCTACCTCATCCTTCACCCACATGTGAGACGTCAGTTGGATGGGTACCCCTATGATGTAATGTGAATGATAGAGTACTCTAGTTTACGCATACATCAGGGTGCTTGGTAATCCCCAGCTTGGACTAATCCAATATTAACCAGATATTGGATAAAAAGACTAACAGTCCCAGCAATAGACCACACATAAGATAATTCGACGACGGTCCCATCTAGGGCATTAATGACAGCTAGAATGTAGAGAAATATCGATAGAAAGAGGAAGAAGTAGCTCTTCTTTATGACATAATATCGGCTCTCATCTTCTTCGGTCCACCATAAGTCATTACTGACAACGCCTTCCGAAGACTCATCCATATACATCCACATGGGGGTGGGTTAATGAGATATGCATCAACTTCTCTATGTTGTACTGCTATACGGCGTATTCGCTACCAATTGATTCAATCTCCAAAGAAATGATATCTAAAATCTGGAGGACCAGGAAGTGTTAATGGAGGAGTTTTCTTTGGAACTAAACCATCTGGAAGTGTTTCATATTATGAGGAACTGATAAGGGCTTACAATATCTTTCTGCACGTTAACCTTCTATGAGAGGTTGTCCGCATTTTCTGCAATAAAATATTCCCATGAATTTGAGATATTGCCTTTACAAATAATCTTAACTGTTGAAATTTACTAGATATCTATATTTGAATGGCTAAATTATTTTACATTCAAGTACTCTCAGTATTATTTACATCTATGGGAGCTTTAGTTTACGCACTTTTTATAGGGGGATTGATTTTATTTGGTGGTCCGGTAGGATTTTGTTGCGGGTTTTTGTTATTATTAATTATGTAATGATATAATTGTAAGTTAATATACTCTAGAGAAGATTCTTTATTATGAAATTCAGTTGTCAGATTTGTAATGCAAAATCTGAAGATATTTACTGTTCTTTATGCAATATCATTGTGCCACACGTTTTAGGCCATAGATATAATATAATTTATAAAAAAGAATATATTGATAAGATACGTAATAAGATTGGCCTTACTTCAATGAAGCCACTGCATATATGGGAAAAAATCAGAAAAATGGATAAGTCTGATGATGATATTAGATGGGTGGATCTTAATTATAAAACTCCTGATTTTGAAAGAAATATTGACCAAAGCTTAAATTATAATTTACCAAAATGGTCAATTTCTTCAGAATGTATGGATTTTCTTGATTCTTATGATTATTCAGAAAGTTGGAATCATATGATAAGAGATTTACAAATTGGTGGACTTTTACCAGACAACTCTCATTTATGTTGGATGAGGGGCTCATTTTATCTAGATGGAAAGCAAATCTCCATTCCCTACAGGGGACTGATGAAAATGATTAATAATAAACAACAGGCAAAGAATATTGACTGGAAAAAATTACTTTATTCTATAGAGGTTGCAACTAATGTTGATATGGCTAGATATGGGCCATCAGAGTTAGAAAATAGTAGATTACATCCAATGTTATGCCTCCATGAATTAAGTACTCACAAATTTCTCTCTTGGGCTCATTTTCGTAGAAGGAGTAGTAAGGGAGAGATGTTGTGTTCTATGAGGAGAATAAATTTCACAAATGCTGAATGGATTGAAAGATGGAATAATGACCTCGGGAACTCTTGGTTAACATTAAGTGGTAAGAATTTAGAGAGTTATGACCCTAATCCTTCTTCAGACGTTTTTGTTCCAACTGCCCTTTCTATAGAGAATGGAAGATTAAACCTGAGAGTAAGGCGTGATGATAGGTGGGAAAAAATAGAGATAAGAAGTAAATATGATTTATGGGCAAGAATGGTCACATGGGCATTATCTCCTCCATGGCATAGGGATCATAGATTATTGATATGTATTCAAAATTTTATATTTACAGAAAAACATAATGATTTAATTAGTGAGCATAATAAAAGAGGAATAATATTTCTTAATGATATCGTTAGGTCAAACGACAGGGTGTGTATTGATCAAGATAATCAAGATTCTTACATGGTAACTGGGACCTCTAACTTAAAATATTCAGTACAACCAACAAAATCAATGCCTAAAAAAAGGTTTATGATATATCCCGATAAACCAACTAACCCGGGTGATATTGAGATTCTTTGTATAGATGAATCTCCAGAACTAAAAAAGCTAGTTATTGGTGATGCTGTTGCAACGATTATTCTTGCATTATTGGATGATCTAAAATCACGAAAAAAAATTACCAATTTAGATCATTATCTAGACAATAATATGTTGTTACTTGATGATGAGTTAGTAAATGAAGAATTAGATGAAAATATACAAATTATACAACCTTCAAATCGTTTACTTACAATGACCAACAGATATACCCTTGAATTTCCTTCTCTATGGGGTGTTTTACTTAGAAGGCCCTTGGGTGAAAGGATTACATTTACGGCAATGAATAATAAATTACCTAATATCTATTTTGATGGTTGTTTTACTGCTTTTATTACAAAATCAAATCTAGATAGACAAGTAATTTATAGGATGTTAGAGGCATCCGGTTGGATTAGAGATATTGAAGAAGAAAAAGAGAGAGAAACTCAAAGAATATACATCCGGATCGGTACAGGGGCCAAAAATTTGAGTGAAGAAATCATGATAATATCAAATATGTTAGAGCCAAGGGTGTTAAATGCTAATATGGTAAGAGTATTGAATAATCCATTATGGTCATATTTTGAAAGAGAGCATCCAGGAATAGGAGAATTGAGAATACGCACTAATCAATTAATCGATTACAATTAATGCGTTTTATAAAAATTTCTTACTAATATTTTCAAAATAATATTTCATACCTGGTATGGGTAATCTTTGAAATAATTTCTTTGCTATACTTTTTTCTATTTTCATTAAAGACATTGCTTCAACAAAAGACATCATCACTGCTTTATTGGAAGGCTTATTGACATACTTGCCTGTATACCATTCATCATTTATCTCCAGTGGCTCTCCCTCATTTTCTAAGATAATTTCCGCTTTCCTCATTACTTCATTTGCTTTTACAATACCAATTTGTTCAGTCAAAAAGTCCCTAGTATTTCTAAGATTATATTGTAACTCCCTTGTCCTTATTTGGTTGGGACTTTCTCGAATCAATTTCATATTCTTCTTCATGAAAGATACTATTTTTACTAAATCATTATACAATATTTCCCATTCATCAGCAATTTGAACTGCTCTTGTATTTCTACAACTCTTGTCTAGAATGTAAAGAGCTGCGGCTGCAAAAACTCTTTCTTTATATTGCCTTTTTTGATTCTTATTCATGCATATTGATCCTTTGAATTTATCTCTCCTATTTCCTATGGAAACCTTAGAATCAACATCATTTAATATTTTTGAAACATCTGAAACTATTCTGTATTCTTCACCAGATTCCATTATCATTCCAATTATACAATCTAAAATCAAAGGCTTCTTCTTAACGATATTATTTTGGGTTCTACGTAACCTCATCGTCGTTGCATCTTTGTCTTTAGCAATATTACTTCCAAGTTTTTCTATACCATTTGATTTACCAATAAAATCTTCCGGATCTTTATTTTCTAGCATGAAACCCGTATCAAAACCAATTTTTTCTATGCCAATTCCACAATTTTTACAATGTATCTCCTGATCACCATCCATTCTTTCTATTGAATTACAATGAGGGCATTTATCTTTATTTTTTTTATTTATTTCTATATTCATTTTATCACTCTTTATTTTTTTTAGTCCTACGAATTTTCTCATTAATCAAAGATTAACTTCTATTTTAAGCAAAAATAATTAATTGGCCTAACGCCTTTTAATTGAGTTAATTTTGTGTAAGAATTAATATTTACAGTTATATTATCTATAAATTTTTTAATTATGTTAATACTATTTGCCAATCTCTTAATTTTAATATCCCACTAACTATTTCTTGCAATGTCATCTCATTTTTGTTAGACTCTAGGGCAATTCGAACAAATAATTCGAATTCTGAATCATAATCGGGCCCAATTACTGTTTCTACTATCTTATCTATGTCTAATCCTAATCCATTTATTTTGGCTTTAGACGCTAAAAGACTCAATCTTTCTAATGCTTTATTCTCTTCATCTATCATAATTCTGACCCATTATAATTTTTTATTCGCTCATCTGTCCATAATCCCAAAGGACCATCTTTTCCAAGAGTTTTTCCTGTAATTTCAAAGGTTTTTCTAGTTTCTTTGAAGTGGTCGTGGCCCAAAACTATTGCTTTATCTAAAAAGTAAGTATTACATGCTAATGTATCTAAATCAGTTTCAGACCAATATGCATTGTAAGGATGAGTATGAATCCACATTTGAAACGGTATTTTAGCACCCAATGGAGGTGACAAAACTACCTTTCCTATTGTCCCAATATCGACCCATATTTTAAAATCATAATCAAATAAAATACTCACTTCTCGCTTCAATCTATCAGCAATCTTCCATAGTTTACTCCATTCTTCGCTCAAAGCATATGCAGCAAGTGTTTGTTTAATTCTTATATCTTCAATTAAGTTAGCATCTATGATTGAAAATAATTTATCTGTTTCACATATTACCGATTCAATATTATTTTGAGGTGCTAAATCTCCAATCATACGATCACCTCATCATTATCCATGGGCATAGTAAATTGTCCATGTGTCAAAGAACCCATTTGTGAAACTGGCGTCATTGTATCCCATCCTCGCATTAATCTCACAGTTTGCATAATCCATTGAGCACCAATTGCTGCTACTATTGCAAATCCAAACTCAATATTTTCAGATAATATAGAGCCAGGAACTTGACATGATGTCGGTGCATGATTAGGAGTTAAACTATCAATTGAAGTTGTTGAAGCTTTACTATCTAAAACCATGTATCCGTCTCCTTGGCATCTTAAATCAACCCAATCAACTCCGCTACTATGAACTATTTTTCTTGGTTCAGGCCTATCAACAGCAATTACTATGATATCATATTCTTCTATTTGTTTTCCATCTCTAAGTGGGTATTCATGAGCAATGACATTGACTGTTTCGTATTTTGAATGCCTACTTGCTAACGCACTTACTTTGACCTTTCCAATGTCCTCGTGAGTAAACCTCTGGTGTCCAAGATTCTTTTCTTCTACAACATCATCATCAATTAGATGAATCGTTGTATTAAGCTTACATCTAGCCATTGAAGGCGCTATTAAATCTAATAGATTAGATCCTATTCCGCCAGCTCCTATTATTGCAATTTTTATATTTTTATTATTCATTTTATTCGTTTCTCCATTTTTTATTGAGTAAGTTCTAGGGATCGAGTTCATAGTGATATTTTCTTACTATCTCGTTGAGAGTTAATTTTTCTCGATATTACTTGATAAACCTAGTAAATCTCTAATTGATATTTTTCAATCAAATCTTGCTTGTTGTTCCCTCACTCAGAGATATCCCTGAGGAGATTTATGTAAATCCGTCAACTCGTTCAACTTCATTGAAGTTGAGAGTTTCTTTAGAGCCCACCAACAAGTCCGGGCACAATCCTTACGGTTCCAACAGTTTCCCAATCGGTATTAGCCAACTCTTCAGCTGCCACCATTTGGTTACCTGCAAAAACCCAGGAGCCTTCACTCTCAGCAGCACGAGAAATAGTCTCGGCCTTTGATAGGTGAAGGACGGTATGCCCAGTTTTGTCAGCAATCTCAACTCTTGTTGTTATTTCTGTCACTGTTTTACCTCCATTCGTTTTTCTAATATTCATCAGAGTTATTAAACTCAAATTTATGCAATACCCATTGCCCTATTTATTATCATAAAATGATTATCTTGAAGATTTGCTTTTGCTTCATGGATATACCCGATTGAATTTTCAGATATATCATTACTCCAAGTAATCAAATCTAATAACGCAGCTAAAACTTCATTATATTCAGGGGTTTTTTCCCAGTTTTCACGGATAACCCAAGGCTTCAAATTATGACTGAGAAAATGATAACGATATCTATTTAGGATTGACCTAAGTGCACTTCTCTCTGCATTATCCATAGTTACACACCCACTACCAAGCCTTCCATCTTTCTTATATCCGCCCCTATAACTTTCAAGATTATATTCATCAATCCTACATTTTGCATAATATTTATTTTCCTTATTTTTCATTTTTTTACCCTCTATACTGGTAAGTTAAATTATTTTTTTTCCCTATATTTTTCAATCATTTCTCCAACTAAATTATCCAGATCTTCCCTCTCTTCTTTCCTTCTCATAGCTCTTTCCAAATTATGAATCTCTCTTCCTTCTTGAATTGCGCTTAGATATAATTCCTTTTTCTTCTTTCTCGCTCTGCGTTTTAATCTAAACTTCCAAGAGTATTTACCAAATGCTTCAAATGAATCCCACCATACTTGCATTGAATTGGGAAAGTCATTGTCTGCACCTAAAACAAATGTAGCACAATCATCCATTATAATGCCATTTGAATTACTCGATGAGGACACTATACATGGTCTAAAATTAACTAAACCGTCAATTCCTCCATAATTTTTCGAGTATAAAACATCCATAGGAATTTCCCAACCATCAATTCCTTCATCGGACCATCCAAGCACATTCATATGACCTATTATTTCATGTTTGAAAAGATAAGTTTTCTCAATAAATAGTTTTATTTTGATGCCCTGATGTTCAGTAACTATCACTCCTCTTCGTTCTATCGAACAATTGGTAGAGTTTTCTAGTACCCCAATTAAAAACTCAACTCCTCGTTTTTCTTCATTACTCATGACATCATATATTTTATCTGCAATTATTTTTTTCCTCAATATTTTCACTATTAACTCCTCTTTACTGGTAAGTTAATTCTATTCAATACATCTTTTTAATCAATTTTTTAATCGTATTTAATTTAGAAGTATACTTACTTTTTTCTCTCAAATTGGATATGAGAGCAAGATCAATATATCTCTCAGATAATGATGCAATATCATCAAATGTAATATTGTCTACTTGTTCATTAACGAACCAATATTGAGGCAATGCCTCGGCCAACATTTCCCTGAGTTTCCCCATATCTGGTTCCAGACTTGAGATTACATCTTTATGAAGAAAGTCCATTATATCTACAATCCAATGCTTTTTACACTCCATAAAACCTAAATCTAAATCAGTCCCGTAATGTTCTCCACTATGATCAAATTTCCTCCAATTTTTCTCTAAGATATCAAACCACTCTATATCAAATTGAAATTGACCGTCCAACATTATTCCTACGTCGTCTTTATCAGTTCTTTCATTTGCCGATATTTCATTGAGCCTTTTATAGATTAAATTAGTAATTAGTGGTTCATAAATACCTGTTATCCTATAGGATATCTTTGATTTTTCCCCTTTGAATTTAATATAAAAATACTTTCCCATGTCTGATTTATATCTCTTACCTTTAGTAATTATTATCTCTGCATCGATCTCTCTTGCCTTATGTTCTATTGAATCAAAGACTTCCTTAAGTTCATTGTAGTTAGAGTAATTAATCGAATTCAAGGATTCTTTTTCACAAATATTGATGCTATCATTCCACCAAAAAGAAGAATCTCCTCTCATACTATTCATACTCCTTAAATTCATCATCTTCCTGATAAATAATTTTTATTAATTTTCTAATTGTCAGAGTTTTCTGACTGAACTCATCCATACTATCGCTAACATCTGTGTAATGTAAGTCTTCAAGACTTTCAGAAAGTAATGCAATATTATTATATGAAATGTTATAGAATTGCTTATTTACGAACCAATAAACAGGTAAAGCTTCTATCAGTGTACTTCTAAGAGTATTCATTTTAGAATCTAAGGCAGAATATATATCATTGTATAATGCATTCATTACTGATACAATAATATCTCCAGGCCAACTCATAATTCCAGACTCGTTCTCGATGCATATGCTACTCCAATCCATTATTCTTAGATCATACCAACGAACATTGAAAGTAATCATTTTTGATATTATAAATTTATTAAGTATTCTGAAGTTTTCTTCATTAATAGATATTTCATCAATTCTTTTAGCACATAAATTGGCTATCCTTGGATGATAATTAATCTCTATTTTATATGAAATATTCGATTTACGACCTTTCATATAAATTGCACTATTATGTTTTTTAGGATCATAATATTCATTAGTACTAATTACTATATTAGCATTAATCTCTTTTGCTGTCTCTTGTATCCAAGTTAACGATTTATTATGCTCTTCAAGCGCTGGATGCATCAAAGATTTTATTGTTTGTTTGTCACAAATATTTACATCATGTGTCATCCAATAATCATTATCATATTCAGTATCTCCATTCATATTAATCACATCCATCATCTGTATCACTTTTTTGTTTTAATGCATCCCATAATGTTCCTTTATATCCTTTCTTTTTCATATTAATAACATCCTTGATCAGTGTCACTTAATTTTGAGCAACTTTTTTGTTGTGCTTCTTTATACATATTTCTATTCATTTTTTTTTATTCCTCGTAACTGGTAAGTTAATATTTATTTGTCAAAATAATCTGTATTGTCTTAATCAATACATTCAGATAAATTTTTTTTGGTGTGATATAGTCTAGGTTTGGAAAACCCTATATAAAGGGCGGAATATGATTTATGGGCAAGCGGACGTTTTTATTCCAACGGCCCTTTCTATAGAGAATGGAAGATTAAACCTGAGAGTAAGGCGTGATGATAGGTGGGAAAAAATAGAGATAAGAAGTAAACACGGCAGAATGGATTTTTTTTGAATAGTTCTTATTCTCAACTCAAATTATCCACTTCATCTTCCATTGGTCTTGTATCTTATTTCCTTTGCTTTCGAGAAATACTGTCTACGTTTTTCTTGCATAATCGAGATTTTACTATTTACAATTGTAGTTAATTCTGGCCCAGCATCTATTTCCTCTTTTTTTGATAGAAATGAATCTATAACATCTAAAATTACTTTTTTAATGTCTTTAGGGGTGGTAAAATCATCGAATTTATTTTCTGCCCATAGTATGAAAGTTGCACACGCATCTGTTGCTGTTCCAGGTCCTGTAGCTCTAATGCATACAGTCTTAGCTTCTTGATTAGAATCGAGGCAAACTATCTTACATCCTAGGTGCGAATCACCCAGCATTCTATTTCGAATACTACGGCCTACATCTAATATTATTATTATATTGCTTGAATATTTTATTTCTATTGTTTGATTATTTGCTTCACATAATTTAGTAGTTCCTAAAATGTCTATTAACCACTCAAATCCCTTATATTCGTTATCAGGCATTGATAAAATAAGTTTCTCTGATAGTATTGAGTTTTCAATTTCTTTCCTTTTTTCATCTATTATGTGTTCATTCATTATCAAATTCTCCTATTGAAACTTTATCATCTTTAAATAAATTACTTTCTATTCTACTTTGGTATTCAAACAATAGGCGCCATATATTACCTAATAATACTCTATATTGATAATCATCACATGCATTCTTAAAATTTGTATACTCAATTGATAGAATTAAATCTATTAATACTGGCATAGCATCTTCTTTTCTCATTGTTATTCTGTATCTATAGTCTGCCCAGTCAATAACTTCAACTTGTAAATTAGGCCAATATATTTTCAAAGGCTCAATAGTTCTAGATCTCACTTGAAAATAACCCATTTTACTTTTATGTTGTACTATGCTCAAAAATCCTTCAGTTGTAAATATCCACATTATTTATCCTCTATACTGGTAAGTTATTATTTAAAATTGTAATAATATATCCGTAGGGAGGTCATGGGAATAGTTATATTCAAATCATCTTGAACATAAGAAGATGGCTGCCAAAGAATGGAAAGAAAGCTTTGCCACTTATCTCAAAAGAAATTATAAGGAAGGGGAAAAAGTAGTATTTGATACTACTTCTGAAGAAATTCTGAAGAAATTAAAAAGCGATGAAGAAAATAAAAAAGGCCAATATAATCCTAAAGACGAATTAATTGATAAACCTAGATTTAGATTAAGAGAAGAGATGGCAAATGATCCTAATCACTTAGAATTCAAGGTTTGGCTACAAAAACAAGTTGAAGACTCATCTTTGGGAAAAAAATCTTATCGGATTCTTTGGAGAGAAAAAGGACATGGTCCCGAGGATGAAAGGGATCAAGCCATAGATGCGCTATATCGCTTGGGGGACGATTATCTATCCAACTTATTAGAGTCCAATCTTTTCAATATAGACACTTCATTCGCTAAAGGTAAGAATTTAAGGCAACTTTTTCTAATGGACTTGATATATATATGGGATAAGATAGAAAAAGAACAGGAGAAAATTGACCCAAAAAATATGCCTTGGAAAGACGAAAAGAAATTTAATCCCGTTGATTATGTGGAAGATATAAAACTTCTAACCTTTACTACAAGGGATAAATCTTTGATGACTTGGATATATACGGATATAATCAAAGTATTGATAAGAGAATGCAAAATAAAAAACGAAGGAGGGAAAAATGAATTTGAAATTCCAGGAAACCAATTCTTGAAAAATCTATCAGATGAACTTGAAAAAACAATTAATCGATATAGGTTAGAAGTTATATCCATTTATGATAAAAATAAAGATAAAATACATTTAGATGATCATGACAAGAAGCAAATTGATAGCCTTAAATCTAAAGGTTTTGCGCCTCTTAAAAATAATACAAAAACAGCAGATTCTAAAAATACCAATACCAGTTGCGTTAAATTAGCATATAATATACTGAATGAATTACTTGATAAAAATAATGATGTATTAAATATTAGAAAAATGTCGCCTGAAGACTACGCAAATCATCTAGGTAAAGCTGATGGTTCTGGGGCAACTAAAAATAATGCTAAAAGCAGTTATCCTCATCTATTGACTTTTAGTGATAATTTTGTAGACAAAATATATGATAAGAAAAATGCTGCTTCAGAAGATTTACCTGCCATTTTTAGGTGGTTTCGTCATGAAAGAAATAGATATATGTATTGCCCCCCATTATTGCATGAATTTTCTAAATCAGAAATAATAAAAGGAGGTTTTCTTTCCAAAGAGATTCAAGATTTAATTACTAATAATGAGATTTATGAAGAATTTAAGACGCCAAAAGCAGATCCTAGCGAGGCCATAATAAATGCGATAAATATTCTTCAAAATACCCAATGGGAAATAAATTTACACTTACTTGAAACAATATGCGATATTACGTTAGTTGAAGAAAACGGTGACACACCCCTTCTAAAGGGAAAAATTCTAGATAAAAAAGGATATATAACTGATATAAGAATAAAACAAGATTTCAAAGATGCATTTTTACATCTTAAAAATACACATCCATCTAATTTCGAAAGACAAACTTCCCTATCCTATTGCAAAAGAATAATTGAGCATAATGCTAATGTTTTTTGGCATACATGGATATCCGATTTTAGAGGTAGAATTTATACAAAAAGCAACCAATTGAGCCCTCAAGGATCTGATATAGATAAGTCACTCATAAGATTCAAAGAATGGAAAAAATTAGGTGATGATGGTTTAAAATGGCTATATGTATTCATCCACAATTTGTTTAATGGTGTAGAAAATAAAAACTGGATTGGAGGTACGCCAGTAAAAAGAGAATCATTTGAAGCAAGAGAAGCATGGGTGAAAAAAAATGTAGAGCAACTTAGGAAGATTGCTCAAAAACCACATCTGCCCTCGAATAAAAAAATTCTTGGTTTAGATAAAATAAGTAAAAGCAAAAGCGAATCATTTCAAAGATTATCTAGTATTTTAGAACTAGATAGAATATGGAAAGAAAAAGAAAAAAATGATATTGATTTTAGTGAAATAACTACTGGTTTACCAATTTGGCTTGACGCTTCTTGTAATGGTTTTCAGCATATTTCTACATTAGTCAGGAATAAAGAATTAGCAACTTTAGTAAATATTTTACCATCTAAGGATGATGAAATACAAGATCTCTATTCGGATATTTCTGAGGATGCGAGTTCTTATTACCGAAACAATAAGAATGATAATCTCAAAAAACTTTTAAAAAATCATTTTTCAAAAGAAGAGATGGAATTAATTGAAAAAGAAGATTACTTCTTTCAAAGAAGTTTATCAAAGCAACCAGTAGTTACAACAGGTTATGGTTCAAAAGACATCGTAAGGGCACTTTCTGGAAGGTCTGGTGGCAAAGGTAAGCCTGGACATAAAATTATAGATCGGGAATGGTCAAACAAGGATTGGAGTCGTAAAGAAGACTTACCACAGGAAATAAAAGAAGGATATGCTAACTGGAAAAATAAGGAAAAAATCAATTATAGATATTATCAATTTGCAGATCTATCTAAGCAATTCTATATTAATAAAGATAAAAAAACGAAAAAAAGAAATAAAAATATCAAAAAAAGAAATAAAAAATATATTAAATTCTGGATAGGTCTTTTGAAAAATGAAAAAATAGTACAAATATGGGCAAAGGATTCTCACTTGTATGAAAAAATAGTAGATTCAAATAAAAATACTATAGGTCATAAATTTGATTGTTGGTCTGAAGATATTAAAACCAAAGAAGAATTTTGTAAGTCTCAAGACAAAACCAAAGAAGAATTAAAAGAATTAAAGAAAATAAAAGAAGAATTAAAAAACTTATATACATTAAATTCTTTGACTACTAGGCATTTGGCATCAATCTATAAAAAATCAATAAATAAAGTTACTCATTCTGTTTTTAAAGAAGTAATTAAGTGTTTAAAAAAAGCAGTATTGTACGATGATGAAGCTGAAAAATCATTACCTATACTTACGAAGACGATTAAACCAGCAAAATGGGGGAAGGACTACAAAGAATATCGAGAAATTATGAAACATGAAAATATCATAAAATGGGAATTAGAAGATGGATTTGTAGTTAGAAATTATTATATTGACACCTTTGGAAATGATACTAGTGGAAGCGGAGGACCTACAAAACGCAATAGTTCTTATTCCTCTATAGATCCGATCTGGTATACTACTGTTAAAAGAAATGAAGAAAATAATTTTTCCCCGGAGAAATCAATAAAACGTATAAAAAGCAAAATTGATAATATTCCTAAATTAGCTTTTGTTTTTAAGGAGAAATCAATAAAACCTATAAAAAGCAAAATTGATAATATTCCTAAAAAATTAGCTGTTTTTAATCTGCATTTCTCTAAGGGGAATTATTGGGAAGAACTTCTCTCTTTTTTAGATAAAGAATCAAAAAAAGACCATAAACCAGAGGACCTGCAATCTATTCGTGAAATCGAACGAGTTCTATTAAGATTTAATTATTCCATTCCAAGGTATAAAGAGTCCGAGGATGAGCGATTAACTCAAAAGAAATTAAATAGAATTTTATCTTCTATTACTCCTAATTTTATTCATTCACTAGATGCTTATCATATGCGTTCCATCATTAACGAAATGGATGATGAAATAGAAAATCTCAGCTTTTTATCAATACATGATGCATTCGGAACTCACGCATGTGACATGCAAAAATTAATCGATACTGCAAGAGATACTTTTTACAATATGCACAAAGATCGTGATATCAATTGGTGGCTAAAACAAATGAGGGGCAAAAATGCCCCTCAGATGGAAATAGATTTGAGCGATTGGGATTCAGAAAAAATCTTAAATTCCAAATATATGATTTATTAATTTAGAAAATTATATTTTACTTCTGAAGGCCCTGGGAATGGTAATTCATTAGTCTTCTTTATTTTTGTTGCTATTTCTCTTTCACTTCTCTCAATTTTAAAACCACAATCATTCAAAGTAAACTGCTCACCTTCATGTACATTTTTGGAACCATTGGTAAATATATTATTCTCTAAGCCCCATGATATTTCATGTAGGGATAAAGGCCTAATGGAAAGCCATATTCTACTCGGCATTACTGCAGGGGCTTCACATGGCTTACTTACGTCAATGAATCTCAAAGGACTATCTTCTCCATCTACTGCATATAATGCTTGACCATATCTTTCAAAAGTTCCTGAAATACTAACTAAACGTTCAATCTCTGAATATTTGTCACTATTAGGGTTCTTAGTAGTAAATTCGATTACAAAACCCGTCTCCATGATATCATCTTCCAAGTTGTTAGATTTAATTATTGAAATTAGGCCTTTCGGTACCCTCTCTATAATCGTGTTCGCTAGTACTTCTTTTTTCGTTCTACCAAATATGAATTCAGCACTATTTATATTATCGATATCCATCTTTGTTTCCTTTCTAAATAGGATTAACGACCATTGTCTATTT
>Ga0115555_1001341_pt1 | contig 16814 bp, 13 predicted proteins | sample COGITO_mtgs_1104_2_FD_87285 | JGI IMG/M metagenome (GOLD analysis project Ga0115555, IMG submission 87285) | Pelagic marine microbial communities from North Sea - COGITO_mtgs_110407 | ecosystem: Environmental > Aquatic > Marine > Epipelagic | place: Germany:Helgoland, sampling site Kabeltonne... | reverse complement strand
CTAATACGCGCCATACCTTCTGCGGGTCGGTGAACCTCTTTGAGGCGGGCGCGTTGGCGGATTTAGAGGATGAAAATGAGGATGATGACGAACACGACCCTCTAAACCTTCCGGAGGAGGGCGATGACGAGGAGGGGGGCGATTGAGGCGGGTGAGGATGTTGGTAATATAGAAGATGGAAGGTAGCTACGGAAATTTGGCCAACAGCCCATTCAGATACTCGTTATTATCTACGATCTCACACCATTCTCCGTTGACGTTCTCGCACTCCACAAGAACCCCCTCGGTGACCAATTTATATTCTCTTCAATAACAAATCGACTTTCAGCGTCCACGACAAACCGATTAGCATCCGGGTGGATGTAATCTGCACCGCTCGTATCAATTCTGCCGTCTTTCCCCACCGTTAACCACCCTCTCCCACCCGTCCACGATTTAAATCCGTACGACGCATCAGAAACCCCAATCAAACTCCACCTACAAAAACTCTCGTCATCCCCCTCGTCGCCGTCGTCGCTTACAATAACGACATCACTCCCCCCCTCATCCGCGCATATTAGCTTCTCATCATTACATAAAATGGAGTACGACCCGTCGTCGTTGTCGACTAAAAACAACTCCACACCCTCATCCCTTGCGCTCGTCACCATCGACACACGACCCCCATCGCACGCCATCAGTAAATTAGACTCCTTCGACCGCAAGTTAACGAGATGGGGAGCCGGGACGGTAGGCGGGGGGCTAAATACAACGTCTTCCCCCCCATTATCGAACTTCCAATGCGTCATGTGCAATATATCCAAAATCCCTTCGGTAACCGCATCGCTGTCGTACACGAATTTTAGCGACTCGACGACCCCCTCAAGGCGACTCTCGCTCTCCCCCAAATCACACACGACCGACTTCCAGCTGGAGAAGCTCCCCGACCCCTCCACGTCGCAGGACGCAACAAAAACGAACTCGTCGCCCCTTGCCTTTGACTGCAAAATCCTAATGCGAACATCGTATTCTGCGGCGACGCGGAAGCTAACGGAGGAGGGATGTTGGTCTCCAAAGTCCACGAAGCGCACCGTCGTGTAACTGCCTTTCGTGATGTTCACGAGCATGAGGCCCATCTCCTCCTCCTCCGAATCGTCTGTAATCATCGTGTTCATCTCGCCGCAAGTTGATGCGAGGGTGAAGGAGGGAGTTCGGTCGTAGGGGTTCAAATACTTGAGGGGTACGATCCACTGGGGGGTGGAAGTGACGGGGAGGATTTGGTTGGCTGTCTCGTTGAAGTAGAGGCGGTCGATCGCGATGCTGCGGTCAGAGGTGGATGTGGTGTTGATGTTTTTGTCTTGGCGGAGTTTCGTGTTGTGGTACGCGAAGTAGTATTTGCCGCTGTTGATTGGGTACTCTGTCATCCCCTGGTGGTTGTTCCCCCAACCCTGTGTGTTGTTGGCTGTTGCCGCTGTGTAGGGGGGGTTGTTGTCGTAGGGTGGGGAAAACATAGCGGGGTCGGATTGTTTTTCGTAGGGCCCCAAGATTGATTTTGACGTCGCGTAGCCTATGTCAGTGCCGCTCATCATGAATGAGAGGTAAAAAGTGTCGTTCACTTTCATGATCCAGGGCGCCTCAAACCAACGCCAGGTGCTGCTGTTGAAGCCACGTATTTCGGTTGGCTCCTTTGCCCACGAAGAGAAAGTTTTCGGGTCGAGGAGCCCGCACAACGCCGTGTGATTGTTACTGCAGAGAATGATCTTGGACGAGTCGTCAGGGTCTATGAGAACTCCCGGGTCGTTGCCGGCCATGATGGGGCCGCCGAGGACGTCGATGAAGGGGCCAGCGGGGGTTGGGGAGTAGGCGACGCCAACGCCGGGGTTGTCACCGCCATATGCGGCGTAGTAGAGGGCAAACGTGTTGTTGGGGAGCTGGATCACTTGTTGAGCCCAAGCATGGGAGGCCCAGCGGGGGGAGAGGTCGTCCATCGAGAATATTATGCCCTCGTCCCTCCAGTTGACCATGTCGTCAGAGGAGAGGCAGTTATAGTCGGTCATGCCGTAGCCGTCCGAAAGGTTGTCGTGCGTGGTGTAAATGTAGAAGCGCCCATCTATGGAGTTGGCAAGGGGGGAGGGATCCGCGCTGAACCGCTGATAAAACATTTGATAGTCCGCATGGGCTGGAGTAAGGAGGAGTGGGAGGAGAGAAAATATCATCATTGGGAGGAGAGGAAATATCATCATTATACGTGGAGCGTTATGGTCCAATGACGGCTGGCTGCCCGTAACTATGAATGAAGATTCAGTAGCTGAGGAAGATGCACTGTTATTTTGCTCGTTCTCATATCTCTCTGAAATTCATCTTCCTTCTTCTTCGTCGGCGGAACGGCGGAACCAACTTATCACAACTTCCACACCATTCAGCAACTATTACTAATTAAAAATAACTCGAAACTTTTCGCCGTGCCACAAGAAGTTGTTGGGCACCCCAACACTGGAAGAAATATTTAGGAAGAAAAAGAACCCTCTTTCCTCTCCACAACTCCGTCCGTCTTCCATAACTCCACTTTTGCTTGCTCTCTCTAGGACTCTCTGAAGCTTCTACAACCCCCCCTTATCCCGCACATATGTCTTTCCAACGGGCCTTCACAACAGGCCCGTCATACGGTCCCTCCGGAATAGCGATCCCCGGTTCATCCAAGAATCTAACCACTGAGTACTATGGGCAGGTTGACGGCACCCTAGTAAAATTTGGGAAGAACAATCAGCCAGCTTCCGGGAGTTTCCAGAAGGCTGGAGGAGCAATGAAGGAGGTGCTAGGAATGGACGGGGCCGCCCCTGGATCGACAATTCCAGGGTATTTAAGGCACAGAGATGGACCGCAGGGACAGAGTCAACAAGAAAAAATAGTGAGGGGTGTCGACACCACGAAGTTCAAGAAGGGATTCTGGAGGAGGCCAGAGAGTATGATCCAGCCCTCCTCTTTTCGTGATTCGTTCAATTCTTACAAGGAGGATCGGTGCGAGCGCCACAGGATGGGAAGGATGGAGAGGCTTGGAAGGATGGAGGAGAGGAATGGCATGAGGGGGATTATGAGCAACGCGTTCAACCCAATAAACGGTTATGTCCCTCCTCCTCTCCAACCGGCGAAAAATTCCGATGAGCCGAGCTTGGAGCTGCAAAGGATAGGACACATACAACTTCGTGATTCTCTGAGTAGATTTTATCTCCCCCACTACTCTGGTGATAACCATGACAGGAGACAAAAGGTATTAGTCAGCGAGGGGCTAGTCAAGGAAAAACATTCATCCCTTCTTTCTCTCGGTTCTTCTGATTTAAAGTCCAATGGGGTGGAAGACCAGTTTTCAAAGTCTCTTTACTCTGCTTCTGGGGCCAACCCACAGCCATTGAGGGTGGAGGGCTTGGTGGAGAGGTGCTACCCAGGACGGTTCACACCGAGAAAAACTGGGGTGAACGATGTAGGAATGGGAGGAGGTGGTATAGGGCTCGGAACGAGGAGAGGATTTGTGCCTCCCAGGAGTAGTCGTGGCAGGGAAATGGAAGATGCTAGGACGGAGGTGGGACGCCTGAACTGAACGGAGGCTAGCCTTTTGCTAGCCCGCTGATGGTCTGTAAGTTTGTGTTATTTTTTTTGTGGGAGTAAGCTGTAAATAAACCTTGCGAAATGTTGCGATGTTAACTTTGACTTTATGCCTTGGCCGCTTCTTAAAAATTACTACCTAAACAATTGCCAGTAGCCCAGGCAATCACGCAATTCTTGGCTCACACGAGGCGGGAATCGACACCCTTGTTATTCATTTTCCTGAGTCCCTGTAGCATGTTCACTTGGTTTTGGTGATATTAGATTAGGCGGAGGTGGGATTCTGTTGAAGAGGGGTTTTAGGCATGTTCGAATAATGCGCTGAATGAAGGTTTACTTATGCACCGAGGCGATTATGCATCGATTCGATTAAAATTAATGAGTACAGTTATCAAAGAAGGCTTTTCATTTTTGCACCTTAATTTCTTGCCACGAAAAATCAACAGTGGGAGCCATCTTTCGATCAAGGTAGGTGAAATCTGAGCGCTTTTAGATAAAAATTTGCCCAAGGCGAGATTATGTTGTTTGTTGTGTCTGAGAGCGCGATTAAGTCTGTTCGACCATTTTAATTGGAGTTGTTGATCTCGACAACCGTGGGCTTTTCAGCTGTTGTTTGTGAGGGGGTTTCTGCACCAACATTGAGTATTCGGGGTTGATGCTGCGGCTCAGGCTATTGCAATGTAAGCTACGCCGGCAAACTCGCTCTTGGGCGCAGTTGTTTGGTGTGGAGCCAGCACAAGACCCTTGTTGGTCGTGCCACAATTTCGCGAACGTGGATGGCGAAGCCTCAGGGTGGTCTTGTGGTGAATGGATCGTAATATAAACGCGTCTTCGGATAGCGGGATGTGAATGAGCTGCCCTGGATGGGTTTTTGTTTCGCGAAAGTCACCCCTGCGACCAAGTACACCTGCCGAAAAAGGAGGTGATCTCTGTGATTACTTTGCCTCTCTCCTACGACACAAATAGCTGCTATTCGTCCGCGTGGTCTAGCGGCATGATACCTCTTTCGGGTAGAGGTGGTCCCGGGTTCGATTCCCGGCGCGGACCAAAGGTAGCAGCAGCAGTGTAGCAACGAGAAGAGATGGCCAGCATGAGAGGAAGAAGCGGATGGGCATTGGTTGACGAGGATGTGTGTGTAGACGACGGTGATACCGTTTGATGACGGCTAGCGACACGCGAAAGTGCACGGCACGGCACGGCACGGCACGGCAAGGCACACACTAACACAATCATCCCCACCCACCTTTCCCCTTTTCCACAGAATACTGAACAAATAGAAAATGGACAATCCCGTCAAGCTCGCTAAAGTGAACCGCGTCCTCGGACGTACCGGAAACACCGGTAACGTGACACAGGTTCGCGCTGAATTCATCGACGATCCGTCCAGGTCAATTGTTAGGAATGTGAAGGGGCCAGTGAGGGAGGGTGACATCTTGTGCCTTCTTGAGTGGGAGCGTGAGGCCCGACGATTGAGATAAATAGCTTTTGCAATGAAGAAAAATGTTTTGCAGCAACCCGTTCGTGAGTTATTCATCCAGTGGAATATCGTTGGAAATACCAATTTTTACCAATCAAGTGTGGTACACAAAACAAGATCGAACCGTGACTTGATGGATTTCCTTATTTCAAAGTGGGGGCGGAGCTACTACTATGCCTTAATTTTTTACCCGTTCCTTCATTTTTTTTCACGTTTTCCCTGTGTCAGGTAGGTAGGTGTCTTCACGTCAGGACAACTGGGGCATACTTGATCCTCTTTACTTTCTGATCTCCCATTCGTCGCTGGCGGTCCTCTTCGTATTCTGCGTAATTCCCGGCGAAAAAATGAACCTTGCTGTCACCTTCGAACGCAATTATGTGCGTACAAATTCTGTCCAAGAAAAATCTGTCGTGCGAGACAACGAGAGCACAGCCTGCAAAGTTCAGGAGCCCCTCTTCCAGGCTCCTCATTGTTTCGACGTCCAAATCGTTGGTGGGCTCGTCGAGAACGATAAAATTGGCGTTTGCTTTCAGGAGTTTTCCCAAATGGACCCTATTCCTCTCTCCTCCCGAGAGCTTTGCGATGGTTTGCTGTTGTTGGGCGCTTTTGAATCCAAACCAGCTGCAGTAGGCTCTTGAGTTCACAATTGTAGTGCCGAGCTCCAAGTCATCCTGACCTTCGCTCAGCTCCTCGTAGACAGTCTTTGTTTCTTCCAGGTTGGTCATGCGTTCTTGAGAGATTCCAACCATTACGACTGTATCACCCACAACCACCTCGCCAGAGTCGAGTTGTAACCTGTTCACAATAGCATTCACAAGGGTAGTCTTACCCGCGCCATTAGGGCCGATTATGCCGCAAATACTGCTCCTTGGGAGCTCAAAGTTGACATCATCGAAGAGCAATTTATCTCCAAACTGCTTCCTGCCCCCCTTGACATTCACGACAACATCGCCAAGTCTCGGTCCAGGTGGAATGAAAATCTGGCCTGTTGTACGCAGCTCCTTAGGCGCAGCTGCAGAAAGTAGTTCCTCATAGCGGTTTAAGCGGGCCTTCGACTTTGTAGTTTTTGCTTTCGGTGTGCTCTTGACCCACTCCAACTCGGCCTTGACAGCCTTCGCTGCATTCGTCTGGCTCTGCTTCTCCCCCTCCAGTCGAAGTGTCTTTGCTTCTAGCCAGTCACTGTAGTTGCCTTCAAACGGAATTCCTGCGCCCCGGTCAAGCTCAAGAATCCACTGTGCTACATTCTCTAGGAAATAACGATCGTGGGTGACACAAACAATCGTACCAGCGAACTTGTCCAGGAAAGTTTCCAGCCAAGTAATGCTCTCGGCATCCAAGTGGTTCGTTGGCTCGTCCAAGAGCAACATGTCGTGATTTTCCAAAAGGAGTTTGCACAGATTTACACGCCGTTTCTCCCCCCCACTGAGCGTTGCCGTTTTGGCATCCTTGGGTGGCGTCCTCAGCGCATCCATGGTACGCTCTACGTTGCGATCAAGCTCCCACAGGTCTCTCGCTTCGATGACGTTACTAACCTTCTCAAAATCATCATAGACCTTCTGCATCTCATCAGGTGACAGTTCGGTATCACCCATTTTCGCCGACAACTCGTTGTAATCGTCCAATATCTTCCGAGACGAGGCAATAGCAGGTTCGATACACTCTCCTACAGTATCAAAATCGAGGGTGGGATCCTGCGAGAGGTAGCCAACAGAAGAACCAGGTTTGGGGTCAGCTATACCATCAAACTCTTTGTCTATGCCAGCCATTATCTTGAGCATTGTTGATTTTCCTGCCCCGTTCAACCCAACCACACCAATCTTCGCGCCTGGGTAGAAGCTAAGGTTCACGTTGTCCAAGAGAGTCTTGGAGCCATCGGGTGTTCTCTTAGAGAGGCCTACCATGGTAAACTGAAACTGTGAAGTCACAGCATCTTCAAACTTTTTCGACTGCTGCTGCTTCGAAGATGACTGTTTTTGGGCTTGTTTGTTGTAGCCACCGCCATTAGTGGAAGCGCTGTTGCTGCTGCGTTTCTTCTTCTTGGCGAGGAGTGAGCTTTCTGACGGTACGCCCATAAGGATAGGCTTCACAGGGTAGAGAAAACTGCGACTCTGCGACAGGGCACCAAAGAGAAGGAAGAAGAAGAGGAGAGTCATCTTCTGCGGCTGTTCCGGCAGTTTTGATCAATCCCCACTTTCCCAACGTTATGTCCTAAATCGTCACAGCGGATTCTGCGCTCTCCGAGAATTTTTACGAAGGATGATGGTGAAACTTCTATTCATTCATAATTCTCTGACGTCGAAGTCGCCCCAAAACCCCAGAAGTATAGCTCCATTTACGTTCTTCTCTCCACGATATTTCGTCTCTACGCACTTTCTCTAAAGTTGAGAACCCATATAGAGCGAGAAAAACACAAAAAAACACTGTTTTTGCCCGTATTTTTTGGATGACAGCGATGAGGAAACCAATAATGTCAGGGTCTCTCTCTTGGTCTGCATTCTCGAACTCTGTGCTCCTTTGCGTTCTTCTCCTTCACATCTCCTCAGCCTTTTCTCCCCACTCGTATACATTTTCTCCCCTTCCTCACAACCACCGCAACCAGCTCACATCAACACCGGCAAGAAAGACAACAAGAATTGCAACTTCCCTCGCTTCAAATGCATCCCCCCTCGCCTCTCTCAACTCTTTCGTTGACGAGCTCCCCCTCCCTGACCAGCTGAGAGACTCTTTGAGATACTTTGTTTCGGAATACTTGACAGCTACTGGGCCTGAGGGTGGCTGTCTTGATGGGGAGGAAGCTGTGGAGCGAATCAAGGGCTGTATTGAGGTAAGCTTGTCGCGACATGTTTTTGCTGAAGCGTCTGATGCAGCTGATTGATTGCGTTGTTTGATTTTGCAAACCAGCAGTTCCCCACTCACTGGCCTTCACTGGCCTTCACTGACCTCCCCTGAGACCGACCCTCCAATGAACTCCACTGACCTCTTCTTAATTCTCCTTAACACAAACACAAAAACAACTACAGCTCGGTCTGAAACACGGCATTCAGGCACCTTATCAGTTCCCTCCCGCCCACAAAGCCATCCGATCGCCGTTCGATTATTACGACTTTGGCTGCAAATTCTTTGAACCCTGCATGGATCTCGCCAACTCCCACCTCTCCGGTTCCTCAAACCTAGACGATGTGTTTGCGGCAATTTCTCGCGGGGAAAATGTCGTATTTCTCGCCAACCACCAGTCCGAGGCTGATCCACAGGTCGTTTCTCTCCTCATCCAACGCTTTTCCTCACATGGTGACAAAACTCCTGACATTACCTACGTTGCTGGGCATAAGGTCACCACCGATCCACTGGCTGTGCCGTTTAGTATGGGGAGGAACCTACTGTGCATTCACTCGAAGAAGCACATCGACGTCGATCCCGAGACTAAACCCGCTAAACAGAAGCAAAACCTTGCCACAATGGCCTCCATGCTTTCCCTGATGAAGGCTGGCGGTCTGTGCTTGTGGGTGGCGCCTTCCGGCGGGCGCGACCGCATAAACACGTCCAGTAAAGAAATTCCTCCCGCCGAATTTGACTCAAAGACAATCGACATGTTCCGGCTCATGGCCCGGAAATCAAAGGTCCCAACCCACTTTCACACCATGTCCATGGTGAGCTACGAGCTCTGCCCACCACCTGAGGAAGTAGTTGCAGATGTCGGCGAGAGGAGGAACATACGATTCTCCCCGATCGGCATCCACATTGGGAAGGAAGTGGACAACGAGGGGGGACTGGAGGGGAGGCACAAATTTACAGAAAGGGCCATGGAGCAGATGGAGGAGGAATATTGGGAACTGAGGGCAAAAGTATTCCCAGGTGGCCAAGGGGGGAGGAAAAAATAAGCAGGCGCTTCGCGAATGAGGCCGATTGACGCGAGGTTCACGAGGTTCACTGAAATGTTAGCGTTTAACCGTAAAGTACGTCGCGAGAAAGTATTGCAACCGATGTGGTGTCATTCACTTCCATGTCATCTCTTCTCTCTCTCCTAACAAATATTTTTGGCAATTATCCTGTTACTTTAAACAATTCAACCTCAAACTTCAGTGTAGCACCAGGCGGGATCGTATCACCGCTCCCCTGGTCGCCGTAAGCAATGTCGGAGGGAATGACTAGCGTTGCCTTACCTCCCTCAGCCATCAGCTGCAGACCCTCCTGCCACCCCTTGATGACGTTCCCCAGAGGGAAACTAATTGTCTGACCGCGGTCGACGGAGGAGTCAAACACAGTTCCAGCATCATCAGTTAGCTGTCCATGGTAGTGCACCTCCACAGTCGAGCTGATACTCGGCTTGGTTCCTGTCCCCTCAGTCATGGGAAGGTAAACTAAGCCGGACTCAGTTTTCACTGCCTCAGGGTTGGCCGACATAAAGCCGGCGACAAATTCCTCCCCCTCCTCCTTCTGCTTGTTGACGACGTTCCCCGCACGCTCCTGCAACATGTCATTCAATGCCATTCCATGACTGGAGAGGATCGCTTCGCCCTCAGCTTTGGATATCGCGCCCTTCATGCCGTCCTCAAAACCGTCGAGAACGGTTTGCATCTCTTTCCCCTGGTCGATTATGTTGCTGAACTGCCCACCGATTTGCTTGGACAGATTCACACCCAGTGCATACAAGGGCATGTCAGCTTCATCCGTTGGCTTTGCTGACAGCCTCGTTGTTGCTGTAAGAAACGTTCGTCGGAGAGGAACATTTCGGGTAAATGCCGCCGACCGTGATACAAGAGAGGCGTATGCAAGAATTTGCATGATTTTCATCGCAATTGGTTTTGTGATGGTCTTTATCGGAGACGGAAACGGAACGATAGAGAACAAAAAAGAAATGACCTCTATATACTCGCTTCTGCAAACACAGTTTGTGCTTGTCCTCATCCTCCGGCCAAGTTGTCAGCTATCGCTTGAAAGGCACTTCTCACGGCGAAAGCTTCTGTCGGTACCGGTTGTCGGCGGTGCTTTCGCTTTTACCTGTATATCCCCTCCACCTTGGGCTGCAGCTGTTGCTGCTCCAATTCCAATTAGCCCCGAGGATGCATCCTCGACGATTCGCGCAGCTAGGGATGCCTTGAGTATTTTGATGGCAAATTGGGACAAATCTACTATCGATTGCAGTGTGGCCGATGTGTCCAGGGATCTACTGGAGCAGAAGAACAAGGCAGAATTGCTGGAGAAAGCTGCAACGTTCGCGTTGTTTGACAAGGACGGGGCGGTGATGAGCTGCAAGGAGGACAACAAGAAGGTTCGTAATTTCATTGGCAAGCTCAAGAATCTAGACAGGCAATTTGCGAGTGCTAGAGATATAATAATTGATGCTGACGGAGACCTGGAGGAGTACTTTTCTCTCGTCGATGACTACAGCAGGCGGATGAGCGCAGCAAATTCGCTGTCCTATTCGGCTGGTCAGGACTTCTCTGCCATCAATACGTCCAAAATGAACACTGAGGAAGGTGATGTGGGGAAGCAGGAACTTGCCGGGGGCAAGGGGGACAATATGTTGGCTGCCCAGAGTGAGCTCATGAACGCAAGAGAAGACATCGACAAAATATGTAGCATGCTGAGTTGCGATAACTAGGATGCAACAGTCTTTCATAGAAGAGTAGTTTGTGTGGAGGGGGGAGGGAGGGTTGTGTGTGAAATGTGAAATTCATTCCACTCACCAATGAAAACGAAGCCGACGAAGGAAGGAAGTTACCAGGTAGTTAGTTTAAAAGAATAATAATTTGAAGATTGAGGTCGATACTAGGCTAGATTGTAATAAGAGCAAAACATTGTTGGTTCTTTAGCACACAAACAACACGTTAATCTTTTCTTCTTCCTCATCATTACATACGCATTCATTCATTTATTTGGAGAGAAACTCCTCCAGCTGGCCAGTGGCGGCCAGTAGCAGACCATGGAAGGGGGGGGAAGGAAGCAGAGGCCGAGACTGGAATTCAGGATGATACTGGCAACCGAGATAAAATGGGTGCTCTGAGCGCGGCAACTCGCAGATTTCCATTCGCTCCCCGCTTTCGTCCCGCCCGCAAAACTTCAGTCCACTCTTCTCAATCTCAGCGATGAGCTCAGGGTTGACTTCGTATCGGTGTCTGTGCCTTTCCGATACCCGGTCCTTCTTGCCATAGAGGTGGTAGGATAGCGACTTGGAACCGTCCGCCATGTCCGTGATCAATGTATCGCGGGCACCCAAGCGCATGTTCCCGCCCATGGTCGTCTTGTCGATCTCTGGCATGAAGAGCACGACCGGATGTTTCGTGTTCTCGTCGAATTCTGTGCTATTAGCCTCCTCCCATTTCAGCACAGAGCGCGCCTGGTTAATTACCATGCTCTGGAATCCGAGACAGACGCCAAGGATTGGCTTCTTATTCACGCGACACCATTCCGCCGCGAGAATCTTGCCCTCAACCCCTCTTACACCGAACCCTCCTGGGATAATAACCCCATGGCACGACTCCAATTTCGCCCAGTCCTCGTCATGTTTCATCTTCTCCTCCGCATTTCCTGCTTCAGGCTCCACCAAATTCGACGCCTCCACCCACATGAGGTCAAGATCGTAGCCGACTTCGATGGAAGCGTGCTTCAGCGCCTTGATCACGGAGAGGTAGCTGTCCTGGAAGGAAGAGTACTTGCCAATGAGGGCAATTTTGACAGTCTTTGTGAAGTTGTCAACAGAGATGGCAAAATCTCTCCACTCGGCGATGTTGGGAGGGTTGTTGGGAAGGTCGATTTTCAGCTCCTTAGCTATGATATTGTGGAGATTCTGCTCAATTAAGAGGAGGGGAACGTGGTAGATATTGCTCACATCATGCACAGATAGCACATTGGCGGCTGGCACGTGGCAGAATGAGCCGATTTTGTTGCACGTCGACTGCTCCAGACGCTCGGAGGAGCGCGCGAAGATGACCTTGGGGGTCAGGCCGAGAGATCGAAGCTCCTTAACCCCGTGCTGTGTAGGTTTCGTTTTCTGCTCGCCAACTGCCCCGAGAACAGGCACCAAAGAAACAAAGGAGAGGAAGAAATTCTCGTCACCGACACGGAACTGGAATTGACGGAGAGCCTCAAGGAATACCATACTCTCAATATCACCAACAGTTCCGCCGACTTCAATGAGACAAACGTCAGCTTCCTCGCCTGTTCCGTCAACAGGGATTTTCGCCACCTCCTCAATCCAGTCCTGAATCTCATCAGAGATGTGGGGAACAACCTGGACAGTCTTGCCAAGGTAGTCACCTTTGCGTTCCTTCGAAATGACCTTGCGGTACACCTTACCAGTGGTGATATTGTGGTCCTTCGTCAGAGTGATGTGGAGGAAGCGCTCGTAGTTGCCAAGGTCAAGGTCGGCTTCCCCTCCATCCCCAAGCACAAAAACTTCACCATGCTCAAAGGGGGACATGGTTCCGGCATCAACATTCAAGTAAGGGTCGATCTTAATACTAGTAACCTTCAGGCCGCAAGCAATCAGCATACGCCCAATCGATGAAATTGTGATTCCTTTCCCCAGGCCCGAGACCACTCCACCTGAAACAACTATGTACTTCATAATGTGTTTTTGCTTTGCCTTTTTTGCTTTGGTTTGTCTCAGGTCACTTCTGTGAGGCTAGCTCTACGAGAGCGAGGTATTCTGCAGGAGCCGCGAAGATAAGATATCAACCGAACCGGAGTGCAATAAGAAAAATAAAGTAGGCGGTTGTTGTGGTGAGTAGGAGTGTTAGTGCTTTTTGTTTGTGCAGGTAGCAGCAAGAGAGAGAGAGTTCTTCCATCACTCCTACCACAAAATATCAAAAATGTGTGCTTGGGAGATTCATGCAATTCACTCAAACTGCCAATGACAGGCCAACACGCGCCAAGAGGCCGGCTTCTACCGCCTTAATGCGAAAAATCACCGCGAGTTGACAGCCTCCCAGATGCAGCACTCCTTCACGATCGAGAGGTCTTGTGGCAGGTCCCCTCCTTCAGCAAAAGAGCATTCCTAAACTTAAAACAGGAGACAGGGTGCCAACAGGGAGTATATGAGCACAGTAAGCACACAAAAAAGACAACACGTACCCTCAAGGTACCAGAAAAAGATAGAAACTTTCCTGGCGCCAAAAAACTTGCTCTCATTTTCGTGGCACACGAAAGCATCATAATCTCCGTCACATCGTCACCAATTTTGGTCATAGACCCCCACCCGCGCTAATAGGACACTCTCTGCAAGTATTTAACGTAAATTCTCCCTTACCAGAAACATTTCGATCTCTCGCACTCTCTCCTCCTTTTGACTTTTGATTCCCCGTTGGTCACTCGGGAGCCTTCCTTCTTAGCGTCCCCTCTATCTTCTTCACGCTCTTTCCTATACAACCAGCACTGAGGGGGAAAGTGAAGCAATGGAGGACATCGTGGGAAACACCGGAGCTTCAGACCGAGATGACGATAGCTCCCACTACAAAACAGACCTTCTCCTCATCAAGAAATTTCTCCTCGAATTCACCGTCGGTATCGAGGACATATACACGTACAAAATTGCGCTGCGAAAGGTAAAGAATCGGGCGGCGAAAGAGGTCGAGGTGAAGCTTGATGACATGACTGATTTCAACAGGGGGGAGATGGAGCCTGTATGCAAGCGGATTGAAAAGAACGGGAAGCGATACATTGAAATTATTAGCCAGGCGTGCGATGAGATCCTCGCGAATGACGAAGAGCTTCCTCCGGATCCCAACGTCATTGGAGACAGCATCGACATTTTGCAGCGTCAGCGGGAGGCCCAGAATGAAAACCTGCGAAGGCAATTTGAGGCACAGCAGGTGGAGGAACGCAACGGTGCTGAAGAGCAGATGAATGGGGGGGGGGTGGATCGCGATGGACAGGATGAAAATAATGGACCGCCGGAGATCAGCTTTCCAATTGCTTTGATTCGGAGGTACGAGCTAAGAATACTTCCTCGAAGCCTCGGGAATGGTGGTCCACCGAACTCTGCAAGTTTACGGCATATTAGGAGTGCAGCCATTGGGAAGCTTGTGCGGATCAAGGGGATGATCACGCGATGCAGCGAGGTGAAGCCGCACTGTGAGGTGAGTGTCCAGTGAGTGAGTGAGTGAGTGAGTGAGTGTAGTGTGTTTAGTCAGTGTTCAGTGCGTGTTTGTGTTGGGGAGCTTCAGGGGTATGCTAGTGTGGCTGGACTAACAAATATCTCTACGAAAAACAAACGAAACTCTGCTATCAGGTTTGTACATACACCTGTGACAGTTGTGGGTGCGAGGTGTACCAAGAAATAAAATCGCGGAGCTATACCCCGCTCCAGAGCTGCCCCCAGTGTCTTAAATCGGGCCAAAACAACGGCCAACCAGCCAAAAGTGACACACTGCACGCTCAAACACGCGGAAGCAAATTCTTGAAATTCCAAGAGCTCAAGCTGCAGGAACTGCCCAACCAAGTGCCTATAGGTCACATCCCTCGCTCAATGAGCGTCCACTGCCACGGCGAGCTTACGAGAATCTCATCGCCTGGGGATGTCGTTACAATCGACGGCATCTTTCTGCCCCAGCGCTACGACGGATTCAAGGCCATGAAAGCTGGTCTTATAACCGACACGTACTTGTTTGCAAACAGAATCGAGGTGCACAAGAAGAGCTACGACGAGGACGTGAACCTAAAGGACGAGGCATTGAGCAAGGCCGTAACGGCCGTGGCAACAGGGCCCGATCCAGTCGGGAGGCTTGCCAGGTCGATCGCTCCGGAGATCTTCGGGCACCACGACGTGAAACGAGCATTATTGCTGCAATTGGTTGGAGGAGTGAGCCGCCGGCTGGCCGACGGAATGCGGATTCGAGGCGACATCAATGTGCTCCTGATGGGGGACCCCGGAGTGGCTAAAAGCCAGCTACTCAAGTACATCAGCAGTGTGGCTCCTCGCGGGGTTTACTCTACTGGTAAGGGAAGTAGTGGGGTGGGTCTAACAGCGGCAATCACCAAGGACATTACTACTGGTGATATGGCACTCGAGGGAGGAGCCTTGGTTTTGGCTGATAAGGGTGTCTGCTGCATCGACGAGTTTGACAAGATGGACGAGAGTGACAGGACCGCCATTCACGAGGTCATGGAGCAACAGACGGTTTCCATTGCCAAGGCAGGAATTACCGCCACATTAAACGCACGCGCTGCAGTGCTCGCCGCTGCGAACCCACTCTATGGCCGCTACAATCGCCACAAGGGTCTCGGAGAGAATGTCAATCTTCCCAACTCCCTGCTGTCACGTTTCGATCTCATGTTTCTTCTTTTGGATGTTGCCAACGTTGACAGCGACATGTCTCTGGCTCGACACGTGACGTTTGTGCACAAACACAACGGAACGCAGATTCGCCGGAACGAAGACGCCGAGAGTAACAATGCTATGCAAGGTTCAGACGACGACGACAACGAAGATTCGAGTGACGAAGAAGAGGGCGGCATTGGCGTTGACGACGACAAGCCGCTGGATGCAGAGGTCGTTCGGGAGTACATCGCCCGCGCCCGTCAGCACCACCCTTCCGTTCCCAAGGACGTCGCACCTTATGTCGTCGAGGCGTACGTTTCACTGAGGGTCGCCGACAATGAGAAAAGCCGCCCTAAAGGCGGCCGTAATTCCTTCAACAACAAAACAAACAGTGCTCAGACTGCCAACGAGGAACAGACAAAGATGACAGCAAGGCAACTTCTTTCTATTCTACGATTGTCTCAGGCGCTCGCTCGGTTGCGCTTCAGCGATTTCGTTGCCAGGGAAGATGTCGACGAAGCAATTAGGTTGACTCACATGTCAAGGGCATCCTTATTGGACGAGGACATCTACCAAGAGGGAAAGAGCAAGGGGGAGGATGTCGTGAGCCGAATTTACGGTCTTATCCGCGACTACCGTCGTTCTGTAGGAGGATCAAGGGTCGAGAAGAGCGTATGCGAATCCATGGCTCTTCGAAAAGGTTTCACCGCTGAGCAGTTCCAGGCAACCATCGAAGAATACGAGGCGCTCAACATTCTTCAGTTAAATGCAACAAAAACCCACATCGACTTTGTGTCGTAGTAAAACCAGCTAAGTAACAACAGAAACATTTGCGCGAAGGGATTTTGATTTTTATAACCAGGTAAATACTTTACTTTTGAATAATTCTAATTAAAAAAAATAGTCAGCTCAAATATTGCTGCCGGTGTCGTCCTCAACCCGGGCACGCCTGTATTGCTGATTGAGGCCGTAGTCGCTGATATAGACATCATGGTCGTCATGCTCGTTAACCCTGGTTGGGGCGGCAAGAAGTATTTGTCTCAGGCGAATTCAAAGATAAAACAGATTCATGAGCTCGCTGAGACTCTAAGAGTTCCTGTCCAACATATCTCTGTCGATGGCGGGGTGTCGACGTCCAACAGCGCATCCCTTCTTGAGGCCGGAGCGAACGTTTTTTTTGGGGTCGCCGGCGGTCGGTGTTTTCCGCCGAGGACAAAGGGCAAGCTATCGCTGCACTCCTTCACCCCCCTAATGAAACTGCCGTCCACTAAGCCAAATAATATTAATATTCACTAAATGAATGGGTCTGAACTCTGACCTTCGTCACGTAGCTTCCATTTTTTTTCCAGAACTTCTTCCCTTCTCTCGTCTCAGGACAGATCCACGTTGGTCGCTCCTAGCTGTCCTTGTTGAGCATCTTCACAAATTTATTGTATTCGATGATGAAGATGACAGAGTCAAAAAGAGGGTAAGGTGATTGTTTCAGCCTTTGCGAATTTT
>Ga0115555_1001337_pt1 | contig 16822 bp, 11 predicted proteins | sample COGITO_mtgs_1104_2_FD_87285 | JGI IMG/M metagenome (GOLD analysis project Ga0115555, IMG submission 87285) | Pelagic marine microbial communities from North Sea - COGITO_mtgs_110407 | ecosystem: Environmental > Aquatic > Marine > Epipelagic | place: Germany:Helgoland, sampling site Kabeltonne... | reverse complement strand
GAACCATTGTCAACGACAAGAGCAGCAACGTCTTCGTCAGCCATGATATTAATAGATTTTTAAAGCGGTTTAAAACTGAGGGGAGGGGGTTGAAAGTTAGTTGGATCCTTGGTGAAAATGGCCCATCGCGTTTGCGCTTATGGTGGGGTTAATTGAACAATAAAATATCGTTCAGGCGCCATAAATGCCATAGGGAATGCATTGATGAAGGTTTAATTTGCTTGCAATATTGTTATCCTTACCTTTTAGTTTGACACCCCTCAAAGCAACAAGATTTTTCCCTTTTAGGTTCGTTGGGTTCTTGAAAATGAATTCTGGATCACTTGTTTTATAATTTGTCCCACCCCCCCCCTTATATTTTTGTTATGCTCGTGGCAATTTTTTTCGAGAGTTATTCTTCGTCTATGGTGCGAAACGAGAAATGAATTTGAAGAATACAAAAATGCAACTCCAGCCAGGTAGTAGGAAGGAATTGTAGTCGTCTGGGGGTAGTTTCGGCACTTATAAATCTTTACTCTTTGTATTTTCCGTATGGTTGGTGTAAATTGCGAAAAATTCAATGAGAAATTACTGGAACTTGAGAGCATTGTGAACTTGGAGAGAAAAGGGGAGGAACTTTGGGATAAAGCGAAGGGTGTTTAGTCGATATTACGATAGCTGCTGTCTAGTTTGATCTGAGTGAGCTGTTTCCGGGGTATGGGTACGTACACTAGCGTGTGCGGACATAACCGACCCTTGGTTTTCTACTATACTACGTGGGGCAGCAAACGAGCAAACAGGAAAGGAACACATAACGCGGTGAGAAGGAAAGGATCGCCAGGTCGTGTTCATAGTTAAATTCAATTTGAAGAATTTGTAACACTACTTGCAAAAAGACCGTGACTGTTCATGCTGGTCTTTTTTGTAGTCAGGTGTGGGAGTTTGTTTCAATGCGGCTTCGTTACATTGTCAGCCTATTTATGACTACTGCGAGGCTCCTTTGCGTCGAGACCAACAGTTATCTCTTGTGCGTCTCAAACTTGTTGTCTTGCGTTTTTTCGCTGTCTAACTTGCTTGATAGCTACAACTGATGGAGGTGAGAAGTTTTCTTTTGACCCTTCCTCGCCCCCCCCATTGAAAAATGTAACGCGTGAGCTTCTTTGGGCTATATACCTCTATGTTCTGGTGATTCATAAGTATAAATCACAGCAACATTGTTTGAATGGCATAAAACAAGGCCTGAAGTTCCGATTTGGTTCTGGCAAAAAATCAAAGTCGAAAGTGGCAAAGTCCCTCTTTTTAAAAAATTAAAACCCCATATATAAATCATCTTGCTACGCATTTAATTCCTCCTCCCACTGTCCACCCTATAAGATAAGATGTATCTCTCGGTCCTCTTATTGTTAATACCTTCTATTGCAAGTGCATCATCTCCTTGGATTGTAGGCGGTGATCAACCTGCTTTTTTTGACGTGAACAGTAACTTGATTAATTCTGTTTCAGAGAATGGAGAAGTCACTACGAATCCACTAGGACCTTATACTTGGGGTGGTGATGCAAGCAAGCAACTGAAGATGCCGCAGGGTAAGTAATTTGAGACACTCCCTACTATCGTCCCCGCTTGTAGTCATTTCAAAATCCAGTCACCCTAACCCTTTCCTTCCGCACCTTTTTTTTCCCTCTACTCCCCCAGGCTGTACGTGTAAGCAGACGGATATGAGTCGTTCGGCGAGCGACTGCGAGATTTTTACGTGCGGCTGTGCATGCGATCTGAACGCAGGCCAATGCGATCTGAACTGCTGCTGTGACTCTGAGTGCTCTGCTGTCGAGATAGCTTCGTTCACCGAATGTTCGGACGCTAACAATAATGAGGGGGACATCATTGAGACATGTGCGAGCAGAGATGTTCTGGAGAGCGTCAACCCAAAGTACCCTCTTAAGTCAGGTGCTGTCAGCTCAGCCACACTCAACAACCTCCTGTGTGTCCACGAGTACAACACGGAGATGAAGGGAGAGTTCTTCAAGCAGCCATCAAACATCGACACTCATTCGTATTCTCCTAAGCGTTATGACTACAGGGCGGCGAATACGATGTCTGCTTATGCTAGTCATAAAGGCAAATACCGGCTTTCTGACCCTGTTGAGATCAAAGAGAGCGTCTTTAATGGTTTCTTGCCCCTTCCGACTATGAGTGAGGGCGGTATTTGTCAAGAGCTTAACGCTGTCAACTTTGGGGGAAACGTTGAACCTACTGAAAACTCGTGCATCCGTAAGATCCCTGCCGCAATGAGTGACAAGTGCGGTTCAAACCTAGAGTTTGACTACCAACGATTCACTGATGTGAAGCTAATGCCTGATGGCACGAGTGATCCTGGTCTTAAGATCTATATTCCTGATAACCTCCCCACTATCGCTGTGAATGGCGGCGACTGTGATAATGCGCTGAAATCTCTTGTTTATGACGTTTATTACGACATCATAGATGACACCTCCGATGTTAATGATGGGAGGCTCTACACAGTAAGTAACATTACCGCACGAATGGAGTTCGCAACCGTCGATGGTAGCGAGGAATATTTCCAGCAGTCATTTGGCGTTAACTTTGTGTCTGAAAACAGAGTGGCGCCCAACTCGGGATCTGGTGCAGGGTGGCAGAACGCAATTGTGAACAGAGGACGGTCGGGAAACCCGGGATACATATTTGGAAAACCCGTGATTTCGGGTAATCCTCACAATAAGACAACCGCTGCCGCAAACAAGGTCGTTCAAGCCAGCACCTACGGTATGGCTACATTCAGATCAGCAGATGGCAGCTGTGACGATGCTCAGATCGACCCAACTGGGACTATCATCGGGTTTGGGGAGGATGTTGTCGTTGGTTGTACCAAGGTCATGACCCAGGCAGAATATGATACTTTTTGCGGTAACATGACTCTGGCAACAAGTATGACCAATTGGCTTGCCTTTAGTGACAACATGGTGGGAAAATTTGGAAACGCAGACCCCCTTGACCCGAGCCAGTGGATTTCCGGTGTCGAGACCACTTTAACCTCACCATCATGCGAGAAATTTCCGACGAGTATTAACTTGAATTTTACGTGGAGCTACGTGGGAAGTATCAAAAACCCGCAGGCCAGGATCATGAAAGCCGAGGTCGCGTATGGAACGGAGAAATTGGAATTCACTCGGGAAAATAGTCAGTCCTTCAATTTCATTAGCACTGTGTCCTGGACCTATCACGACCAATCCTCGTCAATTTACGACCCCCCCGCACCCCCTATCATTTTCAGCGTACCATACGATGTTTTCTACCCGTTCGAAATTGCGAGTCCTGCGTCTCCAAGTTTCGGAGCGCTCAGTTGGGCCGTTTTGGGGTTGTTGGTGAGTGTGTTCGGGATGTTTTTCTTGTCGATATGAGCCTGATTTTTGTTCGATGTTGTTGAAATTGCTAGAAAGTAAAAAATGCTTCTTTTGTGGCCCTACAATTTATACTTCCACTTTTAAATTTCCTACGGTTGTTTAGCAAAGAAGTCTGTTATTGCGTCAAGATCATCATCGTCGTCGTCATCATCTTCATTACCAAGGTCATCATTTACATCAATCCCATTGATGCCTTCATCCTCGTCACTGTCCAGCAGTAGGCTATCGTCAATTGCCAGGGCTGCCATCAAATCGTCCGCGACTTCGGACTTTGTTGTCGAAGAAGAAGGCGGTGGGGGTTGCGCATTGGAGATGCTGAACGCATCTTTCGTTGGAGCTGGCACCTGTTGCTGTTTCTGCGCCGTCTTCTCGGCTTTTTCGTCACTTTCATTGTTATTGGCGATCTTCGTCAGGTCTCGTCTCTTGCCCAAAATATTCCTCTTCGATGCAGTCGACTGCGTTTTGTTACGACGACGCTCAGCTATCGAGTTCCAAAATGTCCCATCAGCAGACAGCATTGAGTCGTAGATTGTCGCGGAAACTGTTTTCACATTGGTCTGCGTCTGAGTCTTGAGGAGTCCACTGCTCCTCCGTTCCTCCGCTGAATTTGAGGTATCGCGGGTGTTTAGCTCCTTCCCCTCGCTCAGGTCTCCCTGTGCATCTCCCTGCGGATCTTCGGAGAGATGCTGGCCAGCAACCTCCGCGTCAACCTCGCCAAATATAAGATCCGTAGTAAAGTCATCAGCAAATCTGTCATCTTCGCAGGCTCCATCAAGCTGGTCCTTCGACAAGCGAAGAAGCCCACCATCGGGAATGTAGCCAGTGTGAAATGCGCCTCGAAAGAGACTGACTCGCTTACTCTTGGAAAGCGGCACTACATGTCGGCAGCGAACCAAGATATCACCTTGAATAACTACGCCAACCGGGAATATAATCTGACCGTCGCTTGTGCTCACCCACTTCCCTTCCGAGGCACTCGTTGTTAACACCAGCTTGCCACCCTTGAAGATTTGGAGATAGGGAGCACAACCATCCTCTCCTGTCTCGTTTCGGCCAATATTCGGTGCCTTCGACATCAGGACTCTCTTTAGCAGAACTGGGCGTGTACAGGGTTTCACCCCCTCCAAAATGTTGCTGAAGTACCTCAGGTACCGGCGCTGAGAAGGGATCGTAAGCTCGTTGATGTGCATCTTCTTGACATTTGACATATACAGAAGCGCATCGAGAGGGGAGGGGAAAGATGGATTCCCCGGACACCAGGACAAAATTGACGAGACAATCGCAGCGGTTCGACCCTGTCCAGTCAGACAGTGGATCACTGCAACATTCTGTGGATCGCTTTCCAACCAATTCTCGACGCTAGTACAGACTTTGACCAGGACTCCGAGCGGCGGGGCAGGGTGCCCAGGAAAATTGAATTCCATTACCATGTTTCCAAACGGCGAGTAGTCATAGGCAACCTCAGACACATTCCAGACCATATACTGCTGGTGATGCTTGGAATTGAGAAGGTTGGCAAGAGAATGGAGGTGATGGTGTGGATTTGACGTCTGCGGTGGGTCCGGGAGGAAAGGGGATTTTGTGGGGTGGCTCACAGTAATTATTCTCGATGTCACGTAGCAAAGATCCAAATCACGGAGGGCTTGTCTGTCTATCTTGTCAGGGTTGTGCACATACTTCGGTTTCGATGCATTCTCAATTGTCTGGTCTATGAATGAGCCAATCGATGACGTTAGGTGTTTGGCTTGTTGGCTGGCGTGCTTGAATTGCTCGGAATTGGATATTGTCGATGCGCGACTCTTCATTTTATTGACAAAGTTAGCAACGTTATCGTTAGGGGCAACATTGTTGTTTGGGTTTGGGGGAGGGGCAGGAGGCTGTTCATCACTGCCAGTTGATCGCGGCGGTTTTACAGTGCTTTCGATTGTGCCGATTAGACGGTCTCCGCTCTCCACCATCATGTTCAGTGCTTTCGAAAACATTATTCAGTGAGGGGGGGGGGGAGAAGGAGAAACAGGGGAGAGAGGTCGGAGGGGGGGGGAAGGGAAGGGAAGGAAAGAGACGCTTCAATGAGTGCGAAGAACACAAATGATTTTGACGTTTGAAGGCAGGAGGGGGGTGGATTTTTATTTGGGGATGTGTTAATCTCTGGTAGTCACACGAAGGGGAAAAGAGGGCGGGGCGAAAGAATTATCAGAAATAAATGACAAATTAATTATCCGTCAAAATCCACAACATGAGGAGGAGGGTATGTGTATTCTATATTCTGTTGAGCTCTCTGTTCCCTGCGGAGCCACAGTTCCAAAGCGCAGATGTCAAAGATGATGACGAAGAAACGTACCTTGACCTCATGTGGAGCTCGTTGACTACTTACTTATCGGAAGATTTTTTTCCACCGACGGTTTCTGCGTGCAATTGGAGCTGGTCTGAGGGTCGGTGCGTTCGAATCGTTCGGGACGGCGACTGTGGCTGTGAAGGAGGTGGAGGGCTTTTTGGTATCGATAGTATCGTTGATGGTGCTTGGTACCGCTGTGCCTTTGACTACAAATTTGGCGACATAGAGCTGAGCAGGGCTTGTCGGTTGCAAAAAGTTCAATTTAATATTGGGGGTGATGAAATTCAGAATTTTTTTGACCCTTCAGACTGTCCAGCCGACGAGAAGCTCCACCCAAATGCGAAAGGTTTCTGCCCAGTCAGTGAGAAGCAAAAGACCGAATTTGGAAGGGCTATGCAATACTTGGGGGAACAACGTGTGAAGGTTGGTCGGTTGGGGAGGAGCGTGGGAAAGAGGGCCGTGTGTGCACTAGAAGCTAAGGGTGACTCTAAGTCTCTTCCAGAGAAGGGCAAACGTGCTCTTAAAATGTTGACGGAGAAGATGAAAATAACAGTAGATTGCTGACAATTTTATGTGGTGACGGAGAAGATGAAAATAACAGTAGATTGCTGACAATTTTATGTGGCAGAAATCATCATTTTTTCTAGCTCTGTTATTATAATACCGCAATTCACGTATCCTAGGGAAATTTCCCGACAGATTTCCGGAAAATTCTTTAATCCTTCATCACTGGCCCTCATCAAAATAGAGAATATTTTATCGTCCACTCCAACATCAAATTCATATGTTAAGTCCTCTGGGTTGTATTTTGGAGGCCAAATATATTCTTCCTTTTCCTCAATCTGTTTGTATATGCCGAATCTTTTGTCTAATTTACCACTTCTATCAACATCGTCAGTTTGGTGACGGTAATCAGTTATTCTGTTTGGCCACTTCTCCCCTTCTTTAAAACCAAAGACATCAACTTGACAGTGAAAATCCTCTAATTCTTCGCAATGAATTCTTTGGATCTCAACGTAACGGGTGAAATCGTCGATAGATGTCAACTCGTACCCGTTTGATATATCAACTATTGGCCTCAGGAGGTGAACATCATCGTTATCACTCCTGAAAAGATGATAATTATGTTCACGTAACTTGGTCAGCGTTTTTGCCGCATCCGCCTCTTGTTGTCTTCGGTCATTCACTTCCTGTTGCCTTGCGAATATTGTAACTTCCACCATTAGAAATTTTGTGCGCTCTAAAATATCACGTCCCTCGTTTAAAGCGACCAACTCCGTTCCCTCGACATCAAGTTTCATGTACAAAATGTCATCTTCTTTGGGTGCGATATCATCCAAAGACATGGTCGGGTAGATAACCGTAGTATCATCCTCGTTACTTTTATCACCTTCGAATCCCCAGCCTTTTCTGTTGCTCTGCCCATTAAAGTGGCATAATTCGTCATTTCCGATAAGCATCTCGTGGACTGTCAGATGCTTTCCCTCTGCCGAAAAATGATTGAGATCAAATGAAAGTTTGAGCAAGTCAACAAAGTAACTGTTGACTTCGACAGCAACGACGTTTTCGCAACCATGTGCAAGCGCAAGGAGGCTGTAGTATCCAACGTGGGCTCCAACATCGAGCACGGTATTCTTTCGGTTGTTATCGCCCCTGCTGCAGAATTCGTCAAAAAGGATGGAAGTAATGAGGCTTTCTGTTGGGCTCCAAGTGCCCTGGAACCATAGAGACGCTGAAACTTCCTTAAAGTGGATTGAATTTTTTCCCTCGACTGGTACCGTTATGTAAAAATTCGCTTCTCCAGTTGGTGAATCAACCACTCGTGCCCCAAAACGATCATTTGTTTGCCGCTCTGCTCGTATCATCGGGGGTTCGTTCAACCCGTCGTTGTAAATAAGTTGAAGTAGGAAGACAACGTAAAAGAGATTCATTGAGAAAGGCGAGGTATGGGAAGCAAGAAGACAATCAGCAAGGGATGAGGGCAACAAATCAAATGAAATCATGCCTCATCATGGAAGGAAGTTATCAGTTATCAGGAAAGCCGAAAAAAAAGAAACGAGTATTCCCAATTTTTTTAAGTATCACCCACGACTCGATTGGAGGTTGTGCAAAGTTCTCGGGGTTTTTATTTTTGTGATTAAATTTCACCCTCGCTGCTATTTTGACAGGAGAGGTCTGAATTACTAAGAGCCCAGCCAGAAGAACTTCTCTAACAAACTTGTCTTTTTTACTCTCTTACGGCCACAAAACTACCCTCGTTATCTCTGCTTTCTACTATTGTCAAGCTCGAAAAATGCTCGCTGACAGCAACACCCATGGAGTTCTGCATTGGAACGAGAATGGTGGTATCTTTGAGCGATTTCAGACAATTGATAGCGCCCCTCACGCCGCTCTCGTCAAGATGCTGAAATGGTTCATCTAGCACCATCAGATTAGAGCGCACTCGAAAGCTGCTCATTTCCCGAACTGCAAGGAACAGGGCGAGCTGCAGTCTACGATACTGCCCCCCACTGAGCAGACTCAGAGGGAAATACTTCACCTCCTCAAGGTTAGTCATGATGCGTACCGCTCTGCTCACCCGCTCCCCGTCTTCCAAATCTAAAACGAGTCTCATAGAACGGTTGATGTCTCCCGTGGGCCTGCCACCCAAACCATCTTCATTGATTAAGGTCGTATATTTGGCAATGTAGCGCTCCAAATTTTTTACTCCCTTTTTCGCTAGGAATGAATTCACACCGAAACGTGGGCCAAAAATCTTCTCAATCATGTAGCTAAGCATCGCCACTCTCGATTTCGATTCGTCAAGTTTACTGTCCAACTCTTCCACGGTACGTTTAAGCTCTTCGCATCGCCTCGTTATCTCAGCTATTTCGTCTCGCACATGTGCCTGTTTGCGCTGCGCCTCATGTTGTTTCTCGGCGAGAATCAGACGTTTCCTTTCTGTCTGCAATTTTTCTTGCATCAAATCAAAATCGAAGTCATTTTCCTCGAAGTCGTTGTCCTCGATTTCGATTTCATGCCCTCCTTCATGCCTGTGCTCTTCTTTGGTCGCGCTATTTCTGATTGTCTGTTTGCACGTCGGACAAATTCGCTGTGATATCAGAACTTTTCGTTCCTCCTCGAATTTTCCCCTCATTCTCTTTTTTACTCTCTCTCCCTCGATAAGAACCACAAGAGAGTTTACATTCTCACGAATTTTAAAGCTCTTATCACAGAGATCTTCCTCCCCTTCCTGGCAAGCAGCCGAGCTGCCCAGTTCTTCCTCCATACCAACTTTCGCATCCCGCTGCGCCTCTAAAGAAGTTAAATCGCCATTTCGCAGTGATCTCTGCACCTCCAAGCGATCTTGCTGCAGCTTAAGGTCTGACAGCTCTGACCGGATTTTCTTGCCGACGCTATCAAAAACAGCTCTAGAATAGCCTCCGCTGTCTATGACGTTGATAAGCCTGTCCTTGAAGTCCTTGTCACCCAAACTCAGTCCCCCGCCGTCGCCTATTTGTTCAAGGAATGAGTTTGAGAACAGCAACTCGATGTTCTCAGTACCGCCGAAGCTTTCGTTTATGTTTGCTTGTGTCAATTTCATGCTCTGTCCGGTAAGATCCTCGTCGCCCAAACGAAATGTGAGGCTACTTTTTGGTTTGCCACGTTTTGAGTAAGCCCTCGAGCGCTTGATTAAAAATTCCTTTCCGTCAATTTTACCCCTAATACTGACCTCACAGCTTTTGGACTGAGAATTTACCACACCGTTTACCATGTTTTCTTGATGTCGCGGAAAGGTCGAGGACGAAGAAGCAGATGTCGTGCCTAGGGCCGCCCATCTTGGGGCGAATGCGAGTGTGCTCTTCCCGCTGCCGTTGGATCCTCTCTCTGAGCTACCCAGAATATCGTTGGTGTCCTCTTCATCATCATAGCCCAGCTCGTCTGCTTCATGCCTTCCGAGCAAAAGGGTCAGCCCTTTTCCCGCTAACTTAAACTCGCACTCGTGCTTAAAACTCCCATATCCCGACAATTTTAGCATCTCAAATTCAACCGATACGCCATTCACGCTTAAATTGCTATCCTGGTCTATGCTATTTTCTACATACTCTCTAGCAAGTGAAATAACTTTTTGGTCTTTCTCATCCACAGAATCAAAAAAATAATTTAGAACTTTGGTGGGATTGTCGGTGTCGGTATCTTGAATCGTGTGAGAGGGGGGTGTGTGCTGCCCCGTCGTTATTGACAAAATTGAGGTCGTTTCGGACGATGGTGGAGGACCATCTCGGACCTCGACCTTCACCCCTTGTTCTCGTAAAAAATTTGCTGTCCTCCGAAATTCAAGTAACCTAAAATCTGAAGCAGCATCCTCGTCAAACCCGGCCCTCTCCCTCAATTCCCTTACGACGTCGTCGAAGGGGAGCACGACAATGACATTATCCAGTTTCGAAATAGTACTATTCATGACGCTGCTCGGGCAGCCAGCGACAAAATCCTCCCAACCCTCAAACTTATGAAATTTGGGGATACCCTCAATGTCAAGAGAAATCGACCTTTCCACATTATAGGTTTTGGAGTCAACAAGTAGCATTCGCTTTCTTTCGCCAGCTTCTGCCAGAGTCACTTGATACGGCGACCCTATATAAGTAACAGCCGGGCTTCTGTCGCCCAATTGAAAATCACGAGTCGGTTTGTGGATGTGACCAGAATATACAGGTGTGTCCACTTTCCAGTCAGATATCATCGAAAAATCGTCATGCGCAAAAATAGCGCTCACCGACTCTTCGCGCTGTAAATAATTCAGGATATCTTGTAAACCATCCCGTTGAAAAGGAATAAAGGCCGCGTTCATGAAAATAGTCGGAGTATCAATGACAATGCATTGGTCGGGTGCAAAAGCAAATTTTATGGGTGTAAGAGAGCTGTGCATGGCCGAGGAGGCGCTGTGTTTTGTGAGCAGCATGTCATGATTACCAGGCATTAATATTACAGGGATGTTTGCAAAGAGTTCTGAGGATAGAAGACTCAAAATTTGAGCGAGCGGAGGCACCGGAAGCTGACCAGTTCTTGCATGCCAAAAGTCACCAAGAAATAGAATTCCTGTGCTCTCGAAAGATTTGGCAGTGGTTGCCACGGAAGTGAGGACCTTCTCGCACGCCTTCAGGGATCGGGATGACAAATGCAGGTCAGAAAAAATGAGCCATTTCTTTGTCGAGCGATGAAGTGGATAGTTCTCACTTTCGTCCAGGGTTACCAGCGAGGCGAAATTTTGAAGGGTTTGCCATCGACGAGGGTTGTGATGAAGAGGATATCTATGAGTCGTGCTAACCGGAAGGAGTGCGGAAATTACGGCGAAATTTATCAGCAATGTGGTAACGAAAAACATGGTGGATGAATTTCTTGGGCCCTGTGTGCTATTGAGAGTGAAGTTGGTTTTTATCCATTTTTTCAGTCTCTGTGTATCTTGACATTTGAGAAAGTGTGGGGCCGGATTTGAAAAGCGTGAGATGTGAAATGCGTGTTATCCTTGGAAGTATTTGTGAAAAGTTGTCCCCCCCCCCAATCACAAAGATATCGGCAGTAACCACAAAGATGTTCTCGTCATCAATTAGACGTCCAGTAGCCGCTGCGGCGACTGTTTGTATCGTTCCGATGCTTTATTCGAGCTTAAAAAGGGATGAACCACTCACTGAACCTCTCACTGCCCTCCCTCTTAGTCGGTTTGCCCCTTCCCCCTTTGTGCGCTCGATGGTCATGTGCGACGTCGCGGCTCAGGGTGGACAGATCAATTCTGCTGAGCAAGACGAACGTGCGCAGGCTGATCTGGAGGCGAAGGTCATCAAGACGAAGAAACACAATGCTGGCATGAAAATTTTTGCTGGTAATGGAAACCTTGCTCTTGGTACCGAGGTCTGCAGCAAGCTGGGGATCAACTTGGGAAAAGCGACCGTGGGTGCATTTGCCGACGGTGAGGTTAACATCCAGATCCACGAGAATGTTCGTGGGAAGGATTGCTATGTGATCCAACCCACCTGTCCTCCAGTGAACAGCAACCTCATGGAGCTTTTGCTGCTCACGAGTACTCTCAGGCGCGCATCGGCCCGAAGGATTACTGCTGTCATTCCCTATTATGGATACGCTCGGCAGGACAGGAAAATGGCCGCACGTGTCCCCATCAGTGCTGCTGATGTTGCCAGGCTTTTAGAGGTGGGATTTGCTGCTCCTGCTGCTGCTGCTGCTGCTGCTGCTGGTTGGTTTTTCTCTTTCTCGTCTAGATCTAATCCATTTTCGTGCACATTAACACCCCGCAACGCAGGCTGTCGGCGTTGATCGCGTCGTCGCAGTTGATTTGCACTGCGGACAGATCCAGGGATTTTTCGGGCCAAGGGTTCCTGTGGACAACCTCGACGGCGGCGTCGTAGGAATCAACTATTTCGGGGATAAGGACTTGCACAACCCCGTGATTGTCTCCCCTGATGCAGGGGGCGTGTACAGGGCCAAGAAATTTAAGGAGGGACTGACGAGCAAGTTCGATATCAATGATATTGGGTTGGCCATGATCATCAAGCAGAGGGCCAGGGCCGGAACTGTAGACCAGATGGATCTGGTTGGCGATGTATCGGGGTGCGATTGCATCATCGTGGATGATATGATCGATACTGCTGGCACCCTTTGTAAAGCAGCAGACGTCTTGCTCGATAAGGGCGCCAGGAGGGTCTTTGCCTTCGCGAGCCATGGACTTCTGAGCGGACCTGGAAACGACAGGATCAGCAGGAGTAAGATGGAAGAGGTCGTTATTCTTAACACTATTCCCACTTCTCCCCAGAGGGCTGCTAATGAGAAACTCACGGAACTCAGTGTCGCACCCCTTCTGGCCCAGGCTATCTTCAACATTCATGCCAAGAAGAGCATCTCAGCGCTCTTCAAATGAATACAAACAGCCATTTGAAATGAGTTAAGAGAGAATTTTGATTTTTTTGGCGGTGGAAAGGTTGTTGCTCGTGTCTTGTATTCCTATATTTCTATATTTATTTAGCAATTCCTGCTGTTTTCAACGACAGCTTGTTCGAATTTTTCAAAATCAGCAAGCCAATTGTCATAAGAGTCACTCGCATCTGAGTCGTAGCTGGCCACAACCTTTAGCGATGAGTCGATTATCTCCCCGCAAACTGACCCGTATGCTGCCTCTGGGTTGACGGTACCATGCATCGCCCTGCAAGCCGCGCCGAGGCTAGCAGTGTTAACACTGACGGAGCTGTTAACCTCAAAAAAGTCGCTGCCGTTCAGCTGGGCTTTGGAATCAGGAGCACCTGAGATTAAAACATCACCGCGGAAGACATCAGCGATTATCTGATTTATTCCCTTGCTGTTGCTACCCCCCCCAACGACAATGATTCTCCTACGAACGTTTGAGTCTTCCAGCAAACCCATCTTTCCGGCATTTACCCTCATGCTCATGATTCGTCCCTGAACGGCAGCCCTGACTTCTTCTCCTTCGCTCCACTCCTCGTGGCCGGTAAGGATGCTCGTTCCCTGCTTCAAGTTAGCTTTGTAACAGCCCACCTTGTTGATGAGTGGCACTGTCTCGCTGACATCAATGTGCATACTGAGCTTTCCTCCATTTCCAGCTAGCTTGCTCACGCCAGCGCTGCTGCCATCAGTGTCGCTGACCCCCAGTAATTCATCAAAACCACCCCATCCCTTCTCCTTGGCTACTAAGGTGTCGCAGAGACGCTCCCTTGTCCTGCCACCATTGCTGAAACAAATCATGGCGAAGTAGTTTAGCGAGCTTTCGTCGTTACAACAAGGGTTGACAAAGTAATGTCCAACATCGGTAGAATAGGGGCTAGGGAGATTCGCACATACGCCCATCAACGTGTCACTGGTGCCGAGAGAAATCAAAATGTCAGCGCCAGGATTCGTCAAATTTACGCCTGCTATCGTTGCAGGGTTGTCGCCCGTTCCAATAATGACGTGCTTGTTAATGGGACTCACGCCTAGTTTTGATGCAAAGAGATTACTCAGGTTGTTTCCCATCCGTGCTGTTGATAGCACGGGGGGCGGTGACATCAGCTTATTCACTGACGGGATGTGAGTAGGAGTCGCTCTCTTACCGTCGCATGTAACGCTGTCGAGAATCTCAGTGATTCGCTCGTCGTAGCCTTTTGAAGGGTTATTGACATCAAGAATGTTCATTCCGCTCCCGTCAGAGTAATCTGCACAGGGATGATCAGAAATATTGCAGTCGGACATTATATTCGTAGCAAAGGCAGAAATGAGCTCAACCTTCTTTGTATTGGTTGCGATGTTACCGGCTGTTTCATCGCAGGTGGCGCACTTTGTAGTGGTGCGCCCAAAGTTGCCGATACGACGGACTTTCGCCACCTGAAGGGCAGAGAAGCGCGCAGTGGGGTAGCTGCCAGTTATTTCCTGACAAATCTTCCCAAAGCCATTGTGGCAGAGAGCAGCGACCTCTTTGTTGGTGCTGCTGTCCATCCAAATAGACGCATCTGGGGAGGAGAACTGTGAGCTCTCTAGAAGGCTTTCAAATGTTTCTCCCCAAGCACCCTTGCTGCTCTGGTCAGACCACCATATGGTGCCGTGCTGCTGCCCGCTCGCAGAAAATCCAACGACATCTTCAAGGGAATGGGATGTCCAACTTTTCGAGTCTTTCCTGATCTCGTTCAAGAGCATATCGTATGCGACCAAGAAGAGTCCAACCGACTGCGTGGCTATGCAGCCCTTTGCTTCACTGTCACTCATCAGTGACGTGTGCGCTCGTGTTGCATCGTCGACATTCGTCATATTCACTATATCAGAGGTTGGGGTTGGGGACCCGGGCAATGCAGGGGAGGTGGAGGTCTTCAGCACATCTGCGAACTTGATTGAGCGCTGGTAAGCAATCTTTGCAGAAGATACAATTGTGCATGAGAGACTCTGCGTTGACAGGTCAAAACCCATGTATAAAGGTGTCGACATTGTGTCGGGGGATGATTGGGGGTGTCGGGTAATTGATAACCCGGGGGGGTGTGTGATTTTTTATTTTTTCTATGTGTCGTCGTCGTATTGACGATTGAGACGATCTGAGGAACATTTATCGATCTTGGCATGGAATCGCCGTCGGTTTCTTGTCTGAGGATCCCATACAAACAAGATGAAGAAGTCGTCTTCGAGGAAATTTTCTTACTTCCTTCTGATTACACTGCTACACCAATTCTTCTATCTTCGCCTGAATTCCCCTCTTTAACAGCTTGGTCGATTCCCGCAAAGGCGTCACAGGGGCATTTTCCTCCAAACATTCGAGCTACTGCATTGGCATTCGGTGCGGGATTACACTCCGCGAGGTTTTTTGGGGAGGTGCTCCTATGCCGGCCTCAGGGTGCAGAATCTTTGAGGCATACACAACTATCGTTCTCGCCAGACCTGAGGGGTGTCGACGAGGTCGAGGCATGGCAACTAGAGGCAGCACGAATTAATTTTGGCTTTAAGAGTGCAATGGGGGCTATGCAGCGAGCTTTTACTGGAGAACATGTTGTGGTGGGGGAAGGAGGAGGTGATGAAATGGGGTTCGAGGTTGAGGAGAGTGAAACGGAGAGTGAGAGTGAAGGTGAACGTGGAAGTTGTAGTGGTGATGATGGTGATTGTGAAAAAGTAAAGTTGGGCATGGTGAAAGAGCGCCCATTTGTCAAACAATCACTGTGCTTTGCATGTCGTCGGCCATGTGATACTACTTGCCAAAAATGTGGCGCTGTTTACCTCCACTCTGACTGCACAGCTTTGGGATGGTCTCATGAAGTTACGTGTAGTTTGTGGCGCTCTTACTGCGATGAGCGGTCCTTTCTTTCTTCGTTTGAGGGAATTGAATGGACAAAAGTAACGACGTCCAACTCTTTTACTCGTTCTGAAGAACCTTATCGTCAGTTTTTGGAGAGTTTGGGATTATTGGGAAAGAATTGGTGGTCTACCGAGGTGGCGGGTTGGGCCGGGGGTCTCTCTGGCTCGGCCAAAACTGTCGATTGTACAAAAAGAGTGGACTTCAAGGAGGGCCTCGGGACTGACATTATAGGTAGCATTGGAGTTCCCATTACAGAAACAGAAACCAAGGAGTTAAGCAACTGGGCAGAGTACTTAAATTATCGGGGGATCCCGACTGACTCCCATCTCCCTCTCCTGCTCCACTTCCCTGTTACTCTTTACCACTTAGTAGTCGAGCACTGCCGGGCGCAATTGATCGTTGCTCAGATGACAAACAAACCATTGACAATCCATTACGTCGGGACTGAGAAGGAACTCAATTTCCTCGATATCTATGGGGAATTCTTTGCCCTATTGGCTCCGTATGGGGTGGCTATCGAGCTCGTGTTTATTGTGCGACGTGATATGCTCCCACCACTTTCAGAAAAGACGACATTCGCTGTAGATGAATACAATCATATCCACGTCATCCCTGGGGAGTACATCACTGAACTTGATCCAAACTTTGATTGCGTTCACCCACCTTCTCTTATCGTGGCACTCAATGCAGGTGAGTGGAAGGAGTTTGTCAGGGACACGTTCCACGAAAGTGGAACTCTGCTGGTACTCACACATACCTTCGCTTTATTCGCAGGCTTTTATGCATACGACACCTGGGTTCCTGTCGTCGATTTCATAGTCAATTCAAAGACAACAGCAGTCTGCACTGACTATAACGCTTGGTCTGGATTAAATTGCGCATCTCTCGGAGGAAGCAAGGCGAGAAATTCGCTCTCCATCAACCCATTCAGGCAACCCTTGGCATTGCCAGTGTACAGCATGAACTTACCCCAATTTGCGAATGGCTGGAAATATGTTTTCAATGAGCAGGAAGTAGAGTAAATGCCTGGAAGATATTTATGCGCAGGCGAGGTGATTTCAATATTCAGAAAAACAAATTAAACAGACAGCATCATAAATAATATCTCTACAGAAAGGTTTTTAGATAATAAGTAAAAAATATTTTTGCATACTGTGAATAGCTATCTCCAAGGAAATCCTCGACCTGAAATCTGGATCTTCCCCCTTTTTCTCCAACCCCTTTCTAAGACTCTAACCGTTAACAAGCTAACAATTTAACCCTACCACAACAAGGTT
>Ga0115555_1001333_pt1 | contig 16854 bp, 14 predicted proteins | sample COGITO_mtgs_1104_2_FD_87285 | JGI IMG/M metagenome (GOLD analysis project Ga0115555, IMG submission 87285) | Pelagic marine microbial communities from North Sea - COGITO_mtgs_110407 | ecosystem: Environmental > Aquatic > Marine > Epipelagic | place: Germany:Helgoland, sampling site Kabeltonne... | reverse complement strand
GGGGGGGGGGGGGGGGGGGGGGGGGGGGGGGGGGGGGGGGGGGGGGGGGGGGGGGGGGGGGGGGGGAGGAGGAGGAGGAGGAGGAGGAATATAGTGTGGCAGGGTACAGTGTGGGAGGGGATTATAGTGGCAGTGGGGTAGGAGGTGGCGGCAGGACAGGAACAGGCGATTATGAGGAGTCTGTTGGGGGAGAGGAGGCGGCTTATAACGCGGCACAGCAACAGGCTTACGAACACGCACAGAAATACCCACAGAAAAGCATTCGGGAAGGTTTCAACAGGAGTGGAGAGTGGATCCGGTAGATGAGAAAGATAAATGTACGGACAAGAAAATTTGTTTGAAGCATTTGTGGGCCCTTTGAAAATAAATGCTTCTTTATATGTAAATCGTCTTCTCTCAGTTGAAATATAGTTCAGTGTTCGTGGATTTAGTGTCCTGCAGCTCCGCCTCCCCGCTGCCCCGCGTCTGCCTTGCACAGCGCCAGCACCTTTTCGCACACTAGGCACAGGAACGGCTCGAACTCCTCAGGGCTCGGCTCCTTGCCCGCAAAGAACGAGGCCCACGACGACAGCCAGCCGACTAACGGACCCTTTTCTCTCGCCAAGGGGTACATGAAGTCGGCGTCAACGTCAACGTGTGCAAAGCCGCACGCCTGCGCGAGGTAGTCGCCGCAGGTGCTTTTTCCGGTGCCCGGCCATCCGGTGATCCACACGAGGCCGACCGAATCCGCTGCGCCCGCGCAGTCGTCTGTAGCCATGGCGAGCTTGAGTACGCTAACCCTAACCCTATCCTCCCGAAAATTTTGGGTTAGGGTATTTCATGTTTAATTGAACACGATGATGATAGGACGAGAATAAACCGCTCTGTCGTGTGAGATTTATAAACTAGTTTCGATAAATTATGATGAAGATTTAGTTTCTCGAATGTTCTCTCTCTTCTTTTTCCTTCGTACTATTATTTTGGAACCCAAATTCCGTTATTATTTTCACCAAATCTTCTGCCAATGATGATGCCATCTTCAGTTACACAGTACAACGGCCACATATACGGAAATTTCCCTAGTTATTACGATTTCAATCCGTCGGGGAAGAGGACCGAGTTGCTGAGGGGGGTGTTGGTTCGGGAGGTTTTGGCTACGCATGAGAAGAGTGCGTTCGGATATCTCGACGTCGGGTGTAACGACGGCACGTTAACGTATGATATAAGTCGATTAATATCCTCAGCGCTACCGGAAGGTACTGAGGTCGTAACGACGGGAGTGGATATAGATCCCGTTTTGATAGAACGAGCGATCAAACAATACCCGACACGAGAACAGATTACGTATGAGTGGAAATCGGGCGATATTCTAGATGGTATATTGTCCGAAAACGGTGGAGAAAGTGCTTACAGACCGTCACCAGGCACCCTCTCCCTCATCTCCTGTTTCTCCACAACAATGTGGCTTCACCTGCACCACGGCGACTCTGGCCTTACTGCATTCCTAAGGGAAGGATGTAAGTGGCTGAAGAGAGGGGGGTTGTTCTTGGTGGAACCGCAGGAGAATGTGAGTTACAAGAAAGCGAATAGAAGATTGAGGCAGATGAAAGTTGTGGGTGAAAAGGACGACAAATCAGACCCCAACCCCACCGTGCATCAATTCGACCTCGAAAATCTGTCCCTGCGCTCGGAAAATTCTGATGTTACACACCGTATTAAGGAAATTATTCTTGGGGAAGGTTTTGTTGAGATTAAGATTGATTTTGAGAGAAAGGATGGTGATGGCGATGGTGATGGTGATGGCGATGGTGATGGTGATGGTGATGGGGATAGGAAGGATACGAGGACGCATTGGAACAGGAGGTTGATGCTATTCCGAAAGAATTAATTAACCGTGATAGGAGAGTAGAGAACATGCAGTATAGATAGGATATTTAACGCAAAAGTCCCTCTGTGTTCTGTGGTTACTGAAATCATAGCGTTTTCGAATTATTTTCAGTTTCTCTAGTGGTTCCAAAAGGTTCATTCTATCATCCAAAAGGTCAATAACGAGATTTCCAATTCCCGTCCCCTTGCCACATCACATCCAATCTAAATCCCCCTCCTCCTTCGATACCGTCCCTCAACATCCTCCCAAACTCCAGCCACAACATCCGTAACCTCCGGCTCTTCAAACCACTTGATTAAATTCATGTCGATCCCCGGTGTATCAGACTTTACACCCGAGGAAGGAGGTTCAGGAGGGTGGGGGGGGAGGGAGAAGATGTACGGCACATCCATATCCATATCCGTATCCATATCAATATCCATATCAATATTAATATCACCTCCCCCATCCTTGTCCTTTTTTCCGTTCTGGATTCTGTTCCGGTACCCTTCACTCACTAGATATTCTCCGAGGACTACACTATTATCACCATACCCCCCATTTCCACTCCCTTCACCTCGAATGATACCAACGGCATCGACCACCCATCCTCTACTTTTTAATGACTCATAAGCTGTAATTGTCTGCGAAATCCCCCCCAACGTTCCGTCTCCCAGCAATATACAAGGAAGACCTAACGGATAGAGAAAGGTCGACTGAGGTGTGTAAGACCAAATGCTCGACGGTGGATTTTTATTTTTCTCATTTTGTGCTTCACTATCCCCATCACCATCACCATCACCGCCACTACTCCCGCTGGACAACAAGTTAAAATACCTCCCTACACCCCCTTCACCCCCCCCAGAGGGTCCCACAGTAAACACCGCCCCAGGTTCCTCGAAGTTGTCAGGACTCGCTCCACCGGGGGAACACACGCCTCCCGCCGTCTCAACGTAGCAAACTCTGTCTGCCTGGTCGAGGTTCTTCTCATCCTCTATAGCGGCGAGGATTGAGCGACGGACGTGGTCGTTTGAAAGAGGGGTGGAGGTGCGGACGCATGCTATGTGTGGGGAGGTGGGGGGGGGGAGGAAATTGCATGTCACGCCTCGCCATCCTCCGGTTCCTGTCCTTCCTTCTCCTCTTTCCCTCACCCAAGCGCCGACAACGGTCTCGTCCATCGGCTCCCCACACTGTATCGGCTTGATGTAGCTTGATCGGGGGTGATGGCGGCAGAGGAGGGTGGTGAGGAGGGTTTTACCGCAGGAGGTAGTGGGGGAGAATATTACGTGTGTTCGCATTGTGGAAGAAGTCGTCTGTTGGTGATAGAGTGCTTCTATATAGATTTTAATGTCACCAGGGAATTAAGGTACGAAATCAACGTCGTTCACTTGTTTTCATAAAATTTCATCCGAAGAAATCTCCAAAACAGCCCAAAAACAATTATTCCCGCACCCCCCAAACGACTTTTAAACGCCCGCTCCCCAACCTCATTTCCCTTCCTTAAAACCCTCTCCAACCCAGACTAGAATACCGCAGAAAAGCATGGCGACGGCTGTTGCTAAACCTGGCACCCTTGATGGTCCATCGGTACGAAATGCCAAGGAGGAAATACACATCTGGGACTTGAGCGTGCCGTGTTTGCGTATGTGGTTGGACCGTCCCTCCTTGCGCCCACCCCCGCATACGCGCCCGCGCGCCGATGCCGTGTTTTTTTAAAATAACCCCGTCCACACCCCCTGACATCCCCCGATTGGCGTGGTGGATTTGACTTGCTATGCCCACAGTTTTGTGTCTGTGCCTGTGTCTGTGTCTGTCCTTGCGTTTTTTGCGTTCTGCCCCGCGGACGGGGGACGAGGCGTGTTTTCCCGCGTGGTGGTGTTGCTGTATCGTGTTGCTGTTGTGTGGGGTCTGCATTGTTGGATTTCATCAATAGTTTCTTCATAACCCATCTGACTCACCCTCCCCTCCCCTCCCCTCCCCTCCCCTCCCCCTCTCTTCCCTCTCAGTCAATGGACGTCGACGTCCCCCCCACTCCCACCTCCACAACAAGCACCAACGACGACGCCTTCACCCAGCTCTGCAAGCTCAACACCGCTCTCGAATTCATCGACATCCAAGAAGAATACATCAAAGACGAGATGAAGAATCTCAAGCGCGAGCTCTCCCGCGCCAAGGAGGAGATCAAGCGGATTCAGTCTGTTCCGCTCGTTATTGGACAGTTTAATGAGGTTATTGACGAGAATTATGGGATTGTTGGGAGTACTGCTGGGAGTAATTACTACGTGAGGATTCTCAGCACTATCGACAGAGAGATGCTCAAACCCAATACCTCCGTCGCCCTGCACCGCCACTCCCACAGTGTAGTCGACATCCTTCCCCCCGAATCCGACTCCACCGTCCAACTCATGGCCGAGAAACCCGACGTAACTTACAAGGACATCGGAGGAATGGACATCCAAAAACAGGAGGTCCGTGAGGCCATCGAACTACCGCTATTACAACACCATCTCTACACTCAGATCGGCATCGACCCTCCACGAGGTGTATTACTCTACGGCCCTCCCGGTACCGGGAAGACTATGATGGCCAAGGCCGTCGCAAACGCCACTTCCGCCACTTTTATCTCCATGGTCGGCAGTGAGTTTGTGCAGAAATACCTCGGTGAGGGTCCGCGTATGGTCCGCGACGTGTTCCGTCTCGCCCGGGAGAACGCTCCTTGCGTTGTGTTTATTGATGAGATTGATGCTATTGCTACGAAGCGTTTCGACGCCCAGACTGGCGCCGATAGGGAGGTGCAGAGAATTCTCCTGGAGCTACTCAACCAAATGGATGGGTTCGACCAGCAGACTGAGGTCAAGGTAATCATGGCCACCAACCGCGCGGACACCCTCGATCCTGCCCTACTCCGTCCCGGCCGTCTCGACCGTAAGATTGAGTTCCCCGTCCCCGACCGCCGTCAAAAGCGGATGGTCTTCCAGGCCGCCACCTCAAAAATGAACCTCTCCGACGACCTCGATCTCGAGTCCTACGTCAACCGTCCCGAGAAGATTAGCTGCGCCGATGTCAGCAGTATTTGCGCAGAGGCGGGGTTGCAGGCGGTTAGGGAGAATAGGTATGTTGTGCTCCCGAAGGACTTTGACAAAGCGTACAAGAAGGCCGTTAGTAATAATGATAAGGAGCATCTGTTCTACAGCATGTAGTGATGAAGGCATGGCATGGCATGGCATGAATGACTCGGTGTCATTTAATAAATGGCGAAGGCATGTGATTTTTGGTGGAGAAAAGAAACACAACCCAGCCGAACGAGAAAGAAGAAAACACTTTGACACCCTTTTTTGGCAAAATACTCTCCTTTTCCTTTTTCATCTGCTCTTCTTCTACTCTTTAATCACAAACCAGCGGCAGCGGCTTCTACATTAAACGAAATCATTCTCGCCTCCAAATAGCTGAGGTGAATTCCAATCTCGCCATCTTCCTCCTCATCCTTTTTGCTCTTATCATGGTCCTCGACTGCAACTGCATTCCCTTCCCTTTCCCCCCTTTTAACATAAGTATTCTTCTCATCACTCTCCTGCACCTCCGCGCGGATCAAATCATACTTTCTCAGCAACGAAAACTCAACCGTCGCCAGTCCCTCCGTTGCGGCCTTCAATTTTGCGAAATTTCCCATCACATCTTCGCTCTCATCAGCCGGCGCCATTTCCACCAGCCACCTCGAGGTTACTGCGAATTCTTTGAGCTTTTTTCTGTCCTCTTCTCCCGAGCAGATCATCCGTCCCGCGGAGAAAGCGAAGGCTAGAGTGAGAAGCACGATATCTTCCTTTTTCTCTTCCTCCTCGATATCGTCAAGCTCATTCTCGTTTTCTTTTCCTTGGACAGGGCTATCTAGAACCAAAAGCAGGAGCTGAAAGCCCAATTCCAACCCTTTGCGCGCTGTTGGTGTCGGCACTACATCGCCGCTGCATTTGAATAGCATCTCCACGCAGATCCTTAGATTCGCACAGATGGCACAGCTGAAAATCTCCTTGTCAGCAGCTTCGAATCGAAAGCCGTCATCGTTGCCAGCGGCGCCGCGGACGATTTGAATTAATAGCTCCAAATTGGCCAACCGGCTCTTCATTTGCGTTTTGGGGTAGATGAGTTTGGGAACGATTTGCAGTAACACATGACGTCGCATCGCCACCAAATGTCCCACCTCTTCTTCGCTAAGCCCAACTTCACAAACGGAGTCCATCTCGATTTCAAAAGCGTTGCGTCCACGGGCGTAAAGTCGTTGCTCCAAAACGGAGCGCGAACCAAAGACGGACCCAAGCTGATTCTGACGCAGTAACTTCGTCCAAAGTCCCATGGTACCGTCTTCGGAGGTGGACGATAGAGAGTGGATGTCTCCGCGTGCACAGTGGGATATCAACGAGGCGGTTTTCCTACCCACTGCTCTCCCGATGACACTCTCGTCGTTCTCATCCGATAAAGTGTTCTCGAAAAACTTGGATATATCTCGCATGTACTTTTCTCCAGCGTCTGGATTCGATTTTCGAGCGGCAAAGGAAAGGACGCTACATGCCAGCTCTGCATAGTTCGAGTCAACGAAGCCCTTATTCGAGTCCGCAAGGTAGTTGAGGTTACTGAGGAAACCGCCGCTGAGGGTCAGAAAAAATGATCTCTTGAGATTTTCGTATCGACTGGAGAAAGACGGCGACTGGAAGACGCTGACGAGATTTATGAATGTCTGCGCTCGAGTGATGCACTCCCGCTCAACGCGAGTGAGATGTGGAGGCAAAGGTTGATTGTGGGCAGCCAGAGCCTCTCCTATTGCCTTCACGAAATCTTCAGTTTCGGAGGCACTGTCGAAAAGAATGCGGCTGAGATCGCTCATATAGGTATTAAGCAGCCGCCTCGCGACACCACCGACAATAATATCGGGCCTAACAGCCGCGCTGACGACTGAGAGTAGAAAATCGCCAACGTTTTCTTTGACAACTTCAAGGCAAGTTTTTGATACCGGCGCTAACTTACACAGCTCCGCAGACAACGTCAGCTTCAATTTTTTGGCGTGGTGTGCATCATTACTACTATTAGCTATAGTGATCGAACGGTGAAGTTCAGCAATAGATTTTTTGCCGTCCACACAAATGAATACTGCCAACGTTTTAAGCAAATTTCGCAGCTTGTCGTGGCAAATCTTCTTCCCGTCTTTCCCGATTTCACTCCCATCGTCCTTGAAGTTGTATAAGGACGATGGATACGTCGATTTGATGAGATTCTGTAATCGCGAGACAACTTTCACTACATTCAACGATCTGATTTTTCGCTCGAGCAAAATTTGGTCTGTGTCGATGTCGAAGATGTCCTCGATATCGTCCGAATTGCTCTTTTTTGGTTGTGGAAGTGCAAGACACAGCGCGCTCCCGATAGACCTCAGTGCTGCGAGGCAAGTTGTCATTGCCAGGTCGCCGACGTGGGCGAGCTGCACCGAACATGTTATAACCTCAATGGCAGCTAAAATAGGATCGACAAAAATTTCGAATAATTCCACCTGAAGCGAAGACCTGAGTTGCTGAATTACGTGAGCCACGAGTCCAGCAACCACCGCGAGTAAGTGAGCGCAATGGATTGGCGAGCTTGTCGTGAAGTAATTGACGGAATTTCCATCAAAATTCATTTCCCTGGTGTTGGAATCAATCAAAAATCTTGTAGCGCTCGTCAGGGTGCTGGAAAGCTTGAGGAGTTGTTGCGGTCGGGGAGGAATTTTACAAAAAAGAGCGGAGTAAAACTTGCACGTTAAGTGCACGGAGGAGGTAGATATCTCCGGGAAGCTTATGGTAGATGAGAACTCCGTCGTTGATGACTGCGTCGCGGTTGGCAATACGGTGGGCAGCAGCGAATCGATACTGGCGGTGAGAGCGGAAGATTGCACAGTATCAGGGGAGTACACGTTGCTGACAACCGCGGAGAGCAATATTAACGCGTGCACTTCAGTATAGTTATGGTGGTCCATTTTCGTGAGTGACTTTAGCTCCTTGAAAATATTGCTCAGAAAACCACTCTCTAAATTCTTCGTCCGCAATCCGCCCACATCAACGCTCTTCTGAAACCAGCCGTCGCAGAAACAGACCAAGTTGCGGAGCAAGACTGCCGCCGGTAATTCGATTGTCGGGAGAGCTGATAAGATTAGACTGCTATTGTTGCCATTTAGGTCTAGGAGTTTAGAAGTATCCGTAGTGTTCGAAGCCCTTGCTGAGAGGTGAAGAGGACAGGACTCGCTGAATATAACGGACCCTTCGCTTTTGTATGCATCCCTAAGAGTGTTGTACATACTGCAGGAGGGTAGCGAGGAGCACTTTTTCTTCGAAGCATTTGCGAAAAGATGGACAAACTTACTGACTAGTAGTTGAGCGGGACGGTCATCGACGTAAAACAACCTCCCAGCGTTTATGGCCGATGTGACAAATGAAAGCTCCTTCGCGGCCTGAATTAGGTGTTCGTCGGTCGGTGGCGGGGGATCAGACATCTTAGCTCGCGCGTTGGAGAGAACGCCAGCATTCGAAAATAGCAGCGCGTTTAGCAAGCCCCATATCTGTTGCATTTGTTGGTTGTTATTTTGGGATTGTTGCCCTTGCTGATGGTGAAGTAAGGCAGCCAGTGATTTAAAAGCCCAGTCTATTTCACGCCGAGGAATATTTTGTTTGAGAGTTGAAATTCGCTCTAATACCGAGGCAATCGATGAAGCCGCAGGGGAAATTTCCGGGACAAGCTTGTCGCAAACATTTCCAACCTCTTCCTCTTCTTCTATTTCTTCCTCATCCTCATCCCCCTCTTGTTGCTGTTGTGCTGGTTGTCGAAGAGCAGCAGGCCGTCGCCAAGAATGCATCGTAAGCGAGGTTTCTACAGTTGGTGCGACACTATGATTAATCTTGTTTGCCGCCGTGATCGACCGGCCGATTTGAGTTTTCTTGCTTCTACGAGGATGATGATTTTCTCTGTTATCATCACTGTCTTCATCATTGTCGTCGTCTATTACAATAGTATCGTCAATGACGGTATCACCATTAACTGGATCATTATCATCACCGATCATCGGTTCAGCCCCATAGGAAGAGCCAACACGACCACCACTACCAACATGGTGATCGTCGCCATCCCCTTCAACTCTACCACGACAGTCTCTGCCACCAGCGCGACGAATAGATCTTTGTACTACTTTCTCGCCTATTCGAACGATGCGAACACCGTTACTCCTACTCTCAGGAAGGCGGAGATCACCACTGCAATAATGATCCTTCCGCGTCTTCTTATCTTTCTTTTTTCTCCTCACCCCTCCTCCGTCCTCCGCCTTCCTTTTTACTCTGTCGGCCTTGTCTCGGAAAACTCCACGTCTACGCTTCTTTGTTTTCGTAGCGTTTGCGTGGATATCATCGCCATTATCTCTGACTTTTTCACCAGTGGTATCAGCCATAATAATTTCAGCTTGGGTACCTTCGCCCTCGTCCTCGTCCTCGTCCTCGTCCTCGTCCTCGTCTGAATCAGAATAGTCATCATCTCCGTCGACATCCTCAAAATCCTCTTCCTCCTCCAAAAGGTCCTCAATCTCGTTAAGCGACATTTTCAATCCCTCCTCGAGTGCATTGAGCTCTTCCCGCCGCAAGTTGTCGAAATCCATTTCGCGCTGCTCTACGATCGACTCGAAATGACTTTTCCGGAATCCTTTCCCCGCAGAAAGCATAGACTTTATGTAGCTTTTCTTCTCTCGGCGATCTGCCAGGCGCTTCAGCGCGAAAGTAAGCGGGTCCTCATAATCTCGTAACAATTGGACCCTAAAGTCTTGGAAGAGTAAGTAGATTTCATTTCTGAGATCGTCTAATATCGTGACATTCGACTCGTGAATGCGATTCGCCCCTAAGCGAGCCTGTATCTTACTGAGTCGAATCGTCATTTTTGCCGCAAGCCTTCGTACAGATTTATTGGTCTTGTCAAAATAATTCAGTAAAGCCGAGTACGGGAGATCAGCCACGTGGCGAATTTGCTCAGTTAGCACATCCTCGACTTGCCCATTAGTCTCTAGTGCGATAAACTCTGGGTCATATGCGTGGCGTTCTCGCTCTGACATTTCAGGACGAAAGCTATCATTTTGCGAAAACATTAAGCTATCATCAGCGGCAAAGTTTGAGTAATTCGATTCGTTTGATGTGTCCGAAAAAGAAGAGTTGCCCTCCGAAAAATCGTCGTCAAGAACGAGTTGCACATTGCTGTCATTGCCATTGTCGCCAATAATAGTAACGCCGCCGCCGCCGTCGTGGTCGCTTTCGCCATTTTCACCATCATCTTCACCGAGGACCTTGCGTCGCTTCTTGTGTGTGAAGCGGCGGACAGGAAAATTCGCGAAAAACATGTCGTCAGAGGAGGAAGATGATGACTCACGGAGTTGCAATGATTGCAAAGTGCATTTCCTATCCCTTTCCTTCTTTTTATTTTTCTTCCTCCTCTTCTCCTTTCTCGACGTCAACTCTTTCTTGGGGCCCTTTTTATCGGTTGTCGTTGTAGAGACTGGAGGAATAGACTCAATCTGTCGAGCTTGTTCAATAGCAAGCTGCTTTAGCCTCTCTTCCTCAATCTTATCACAGCTGCCACAATCTTTCCTCAGCGAACCGCAGCGGGGGCAGCGGCCTAGACCGGCTCGCCGACCAAGCCTCGTCGGCTCGCTCAGATAAGTGACATCAACTCCAACCTCGGTTGTCTTTTCAACTGGATAATGAACTGTGTAAAAACGGTGGTCCGCCGAAACATCTGTAATCTGTCCAAATCCCCCAGGTTTGTTCACGTTATGGGCGAAACGACGCTCTACAGTAACCTCATCACCAATTTTGAATCTCGCGGGTTTCTCAAGATGTTTATAAACAATCCAGGCGGTAGGGTGCGTTGTAATGCTTCCATCGGACCACTTGATTCTTGTATTGTCAGGCAGGACGATCGTTGAGCTGTCGTACTGGCACCAGCGCTCACCACGAAGACGAGCGAACCGACGTGCTTGTGATTCCATGTTTTTTGTTTCGACTTGGTGTTTAATTGTGACAACAAAGGATTTTCCTGCCCGCCCAAATTTGTATATCCTTCGCTGGCGCTCCACGGGTTTTACAAATCTCAATAATTGCGCTCGCATCTACCAGACCATATTTTCAGTGCTGGTCAGCAAGAAAACCAAAACACTCTCTCTAATAGCAACGTAGGAGAAACCGACGACATCACTCCCGACAGCAAAAGTGGACGGTGTTAATGAAATTGACAGCACTACTGCTTTTCCTTTACTTTTCCTGTGGGGAAGCGAAACAATTCGCACCTGATAATAATAATCCCCTTCGAATTCAGTTGTATTCTCAGGAAAAGACAAATCTATTGGCTACAACGACCCCACACAGAAGGGACATGGCCGCTAAGGGAGCAGCAGTAAAGAAGCTGGATACTGCTCTGAGGGGAGGCTCAGCGACTACCGCTTTCCGCGATTCAATATTTCCTATCTACGGGAACAACGAGGTCAGAAAATTTATTCTGCTTTCCCTCACGAAATTCTTCATTGTTTTTGTCCTGACATTAACCCGGGACAGCAAGGACACACTGATTGTCACTTCTTGCGGTGCTGAGGCGATTGCATTTCTAAAGGTGTATGGTGTGATACCGTGCGCTGCGGGATTTATCGGTTTGTACGGAAAGATGAGCAAAATGATGAGCAAGTCGGCGTTGTATTACTCGACTGTGGCCCCGTTTTTCCTTTTTTTCATTGCGTATGACGTTTTACTGCTTCCCAACAAGAATCTACTGGCCCCTTCAGCGTCTTTTGTCTCAAGTATTTTCGGGGAGTCACCAGTTGGCGCCCGGCTTATTTTGAGCAAACTTCTGCTTGACTGGACATCTGCGTTGTACTATGTGATGGCGGAGCTCTACAGTTCTGTATCTATCGGTATCCTTTTTTGGCAGCGTGCAAACGACGTGGTTCCGATAGACGAGGCAAAACGATTCTACCCACTCTTTGGACAGATTTCGTCCATTGCGCCAATAATGGCGGGACTATACGTAATCAGATTCGCCTCCAAGGCGCCTGACTTCTCGTCCTCCATGCACCGTCTGACTGCAGCGATCACTCTTTCGGGTGTCATGATTTGCCTACTTTACGCTGTGACGAGTATTCAAGTTCAAGGCGAGCTCATGGAGAAGGGAAAAAAGTCGGCGAAGGCGGCGAAAGCTACCGAGGCAGAGGAGAAGAAGAAGAAGAAGGAAAAGATGAGCACAATGGAGTCGGTACGCTTTCTCTTGGGCAGCGAGTATTTAAAATTGATAGCTACGATGGTCATCGGTTATGGACTTTCGATAAATTTTACCGAGATCATGTGGAAATCGCTTGTAAAAGCGCGGTATCCTTCCAAGCTTGACTACCAGCGATTCATGGGAAACTTCTCCACGATTGTTGGCGCTACAACCTTCTTGGTGATCTTCGTTGGATCAAACGTTATAAAACGATTGGGTTATCGCATTGGGGTTCTTGCTACACCAGTAATGATGCTGTTCGCTACGGCGCCCTTCTTTGCAGCAACAATATTTTCAGGAGAGTCCATCGTGTCCGACGGTAAGCTGCTCACTTTCGCCGTGATATTGGGGACGATCCAGAGTCTCCTCTCCAAAGCAACAAAGTACGCCTTGTTCGACCCCACGACACAAATGGCTTATATTCCTCTGACTGAGACGGAGCGTGTCCAAGGCAAGGCTGCTATTGATGTTTTGGGTAGCCGAGTAGGGAAATCGGGCGGATCACTAATCCAGCAGGTGCTGGTTTTGATCTTCGGTTCCATTCTGAGTGCAGCGCCGGCGGTGGCGGTGATTTTTTATACCGTCATTTTTCTCTGGATCCGAAGCGCTTCGAGGTTATCTAAACTGTTCCTCGAGAAAACGGAGGGTGATGGTGGTAAAAGCGATAGAAATAACAAGAAAAGTGACTGAGCAGTTTTTTTTGTACATCGAAAAATCATAATTCTTTCTACCCCCTTCTTTCTTCTTTATCTTTTTATCTTTTGTCAGGCTTCTGGCTGCGAGAAACCAAGGATGCCACGATGCCACGATGCCAAGATGTTCATCGAGCAGCTGTCGAGAAGCATCCGTCGAGAAGCATCCGTCGAGCAGCATCCGTCAAGCATGCAACACTCACACTGAGAGATTTGTAACTATTTTTTAGTGATCAATTTGACAGCTTCATCAGCAATTGTCTCCGCAAAGTCATCTGGATCATACATGGGCCAAAAATGTCCATTTTGAAACTCACGAAATTTCATCCGCCCACCTTGCCCCTCACCAAGTAGTCCCTGCAGATAGCCAACTGTCGGCTTACTCAAAAATTGGTACTCGTGGGAGTGAAAAAAAGTCCCTCGCACATCTTTGTTCCCGTACTGACCCACATAGGGTGAAGAAAAATTCCGGTTGTCAAGTCCAGGCGTCGTCAAATACATGTTCGCTTCATTCTCCTTAGAGAAAGACAACGTTGCTCCCCCTCCTTCCTCTCCACCGTGCTCTACGATACCATGCTCCAAAAAGGACTCCACAAACTCTTCATTGAAAGACTGAAAAAGTTTCCTCCCCCGGAAATATTCTTCAGCATCCTGGCGATCAGAGAATTTACCGCGCTTTCTCATAGCCCCGGCAACGAGCGGGTGAACACGCTCCACGACTCCTCGGGGAAGAACTTTCCCAACCTCAACGAAAAGGCGAAAGGCAGGCCGAAACATTGGAGGATCAATGATAATGAGAGATTGCATCAGCTGAGGGTGAAGAGTTGCCACGCAAGAGAGTAGTGCGCCCCCAGCACTGTGACCGACAGCGAGAAGTGGAGTATTGTCATCTTTTAGTGACGCAAGTTCCGCGGATAGCTTGTCCACACACTTCTTCCAGTCTTTATTTTCAGGAGACAAATGTGCAGAATAATCAACTGGGACAATGTCAAAGTAAGAAGAAGAAGAAGCCGCGAACTTTGCTGACATCCGAGATAAAATCGGATTATAAGCACGTGCTGGGAAACCGTTTGCTCCTAAAAATGCCAGACGATAGAGAGGCGTTGTCATTACTGGTTTGTGGAGGGAGGGGGCAGGCAGGGGAAGAAATTCTGTTTTTAGGTTTCGATATTGTCCATTGAAAATAGTGGGGACATAAAAATCGTGATCCAAGAGAGTCTTACTGAAGAAGGGAAAGTGAAAGGCCTGCGCGAGAGGAAAAGTGTCGGCAGCACTCTATATCGAGCATTCAATGATTTTCCAAAATTTTTGGTGCATTTTAACACCTCTCATTCTTTGTACTGATTATCCTTAATTCACCATAGCGTAGAGAGGCAAAGTGTTGACACAGTCCTCCCGTGAATTGCCATTCAATTCAACCTCAACCTCTCCATCTAAATCAGACGACCCACACCCAAAACGTGATGGACAAGATACCAACTATAAGTGCGGCTGAATTTGACCGGTCGATCAGCGTAACCGCAGTGAAGTCTATCGCTGAAGCACTCAGGCTCGACGACAAAATCTCAGAGGATGCCACAGATTTGCTAGGGGCAGAGCTTGAGCGCTTTATCCGATCAATTGGAGAGCGCGCTAGGCAGTGCGCCGAGGCCACTGGAAGGGCCCACTTCAACCTCTTCGATGTTCTTCGTGCGATTGGCGAGGTACAGGAAGATGGGGAGGCAGGGGATTTGTCTTTGCAGACTTTGAGCAATTTTGCCTTTGGGGAGGGAGAGGAGGGGCCATGGAGAGTCCCCTTCCCAGAAGAGGTCCCATTCTATCCGGTCGGGTGCGGAGAAGACAACATTACATTCGCTGATAGTGACGGTGGAGCTTCTCACCGAAAAATCAATGCAGCAACGCCACAACAACAGGTACCTACATATTTCCCACCCTTCCCCATGGGTTTCTCTCAGGGAGCAAAAAGGAAAAGTGCAGACTCATCTAGTCAACTTGAAGAATATGCTCCAGTGCTGCAAGAGATGAGTAAACTAAGCGATCTCAGGAAAACGCTACTTAAAATAAATGGAGATCCAGAAGACAATGAGGAAGAGGAACAGGAAGTGGAACACAACGTGCCGAAAGCGAATTCATTCGGAGCAAAAAAGAAGAAGAAAACAGCTAACTGAACCTGTCTTGACGAAAATAGAAATGAGTAGCAAAGATATTTCCACGAAACTACACCATCATACAGCAATGTTAATTTCTACAATCATTCACTGGCGTTTCTACTTTGACCGAACATGATCGTCTCTCTCCTGGTTAAGGAAACGAAGGAATTCACTTTTCAATCTGCTCCCGTTCGCGTACTCACCACCTGGCTGCCAGGCAGTTGAAAGTGGATCAACATCACGATAAGCGTTCTTCTCCTCCTCCAGGGTTGGATCGCGAGTAGACGATGGACCGAAAGAATCCAGCGGCGATTCTACCACCACAAACGCCCTTCTCCTATTTCTTAGCACAGGTATTTCCGTGAAGCCCAATGACAAGCGCAGCTCATCGACTCTCTTCTTTTGATTCGCGCCCCCCCCTCCACGGGAAGCTGCCCGGAATTGTATCGTATCATCACCCACCGTCTTCAAGAACTCTACATCGCTAAATCCACCTCTATCGCGAAACAATACACGACAGTACTGAGCATTTGTATCGTATTGAACTACTCGGACATAATCCTTCCTCGAAGAGCAGGCCAAAATTATTCGGTCGAGAGGATCTTTCACGCTTCCCTCAATCTGCCAAGGCGGAGAGAACACCCCAGGAGTGTCATCTTGGCTGGCAACACAGTTCTTGGACATGGCACAATCAGCAAGGAGACCATCCACTGCACCAAGACAGCCAGGCGTTGGTTCAGTAAGTTCGGAGCAAAGAGGCGGCGCCTCACCCAAGGAACCAACCAACACAGAGGAGGAAACTAAGGCTGTCGGAAGGGAGCCGAGAAGAGAGCGCCTGTCAAGCACTTCCGCCAGGAGACAGCTGGTTAATGTTAAATATGATACACTAATGACGACGATATACGACGACGCCGTCATGGACAATTTAACTTCGAACTACTACCAGAAATGCACTCAAATGAAATCAATGTTTTTTCTTGCTCGCAAATTCTGATGCAACGCTTTTATGAAACTAATTAGATCAATGATGATGAATTGGAATCAGCAGCCGGTGCCTCTATCCATTGCTGCCAACATAGGATGGAATTTACCGATCGATGTTGTAGGTAGTGGAGTTTATGGGGGCATTGTGAAGCGAGACGACTCAGGAAGGATACTGATTGGCGACGAGTGGCCTGAGGACAATGTGGGATCCGAAGCACATAATCCTGTACATTCCACGGGTCCATATCTTGATTTTGCTAAGTACACACCAAACAACAGGGGTTACTCCGAAATCGCACTCTCGATTACACATGGTGATGCTGAAAGACTTCAGGGGTTGTTTGCTAAAGCCTCTGCATTTGGGGGGGACGAGACGGCCAAGCAACTAGCAAACTTAGTCATGACGGGCGGGGCAAGACCTCTTCACATGTGCGGGATGAGCCGAGGGGGAGACGCCAGCGATTTGATCGAAACGCTTTTGAGGTATGGAGCGGAAGTTAATGCAAAGGATAACTACGAATACACAGCCATAGACAGACTAAGCTCAAATTCCGTTGAAGGGAACAGACTCCTCCGTACGCATGGAGGTAAAAGTGGCCAGGAGCTGCCGAAAGGCTGCCCAAATTGGACATCAGATGAATTCTCATACACTGGACCAGGGGAATAAAATGTAACAGTAAACTGTGGAATATTGTCTATAATTATTGATTGTTTCAGACCCTTTGCGGGACTTTCGTAGTGACTATAACCTTTGCAGCAAATACTGCGCTCACCATGGGGCGAGGTCATAAAGAGGTAAAGGGAAGGAAGGAAGTAGAAGAAGGAACGATGAGCGTCGTGGAATAGTGAGTGATGTTTAAGTCATTCCAAAGCAATTCAATGTAGG
>Ga0115555_1001331_pt1 | contig 16894 bp, 10 predicted proteins | sample COGITO_mtgs_1104_2_FD_87285 | JGI IMG/M metagenome (GOLD analysis project Ga0115555, IMG submission 87285) | Pelagic marine microbial communities from North Sea - COGITO_mtgs_110407 | ecosystem: Environmental > Aquatic > Marine > Epipelagic | place: Germany:Helgoland, sampling site Kabeltonne... | reverse complement strand
TTTGTCCTGATGGCAGCATGGCTCAATTACGACACATTCCTCAAGGATAAGATCACAAGCGTAAAGAAGAAGTCTCAGTGATAGTTACAGTACTCGGGTGTCACAGTACTCTGAACCCACAGTCATCGTGTCACGGTGACCACGGAGATAAGGGGGTGAAATCGAAATCGCCTCCTCTGCATGAAAAAAAAGGAAACGGTCAAAAATCATGGACATTTAGGACCATCCATAATCAGACATTTAGTAAGAAATTCAATTTTGCCCAACATCTTTCTACATTTTTTTTCTCCGACATAAGCATTAACACAAACACAAAAACAACAGCGATTTCGTCAAGCAAACCACAACCGCCGCTTCAACTCCGACGCGATCCAGGTGGTCCTCTTGGCGGTCCAGTTGGGTGCCGCTTTGGTGGTGGGCCCTTTGGCGGCGCATGACCGGGGGGTCCCCCTCCCCCTCCTTCCTTCCGCAACCTTGCAAGCTCCTTCTTCATTTGCAAGAGCTGTGCTGTCTGGTCGCTGCCTTGGCTATAATTCTTCACGTCCTTGCACCGCTTCGCGAAATCTAGGGAATTAGCGCTCTCACTTCTGTTGTAGTCCGCTGGGGAACAGCAAACGAACATGAGCGTTTTCGCGTTTCCGCCGATGCTATCACTCATGAGCATTGTGAGGGGGTGATTTCTGTAGGGAACGTGTTTGCTGGAAGTGGTCAAAGCACTGATGACGTCACCGAGTGCACTCAAGCTCTTATTGATAGACTGCGCCTCCTTCAGTTGCTGTCCGGTCGCACCACTCTTGCCTACCCTTTCACTGCCTGCCAGATCCACGAGTGTGAGTTTCCCTGCCACGACATTCTTTGACCTCTTGTTGGTAACTTTCGTAACTATACAGGTGATCAAGTGACTCCTACTGGAGTCGGCGTTCATTTGTGTCGCGGCGACAGTACGTGCTTTCGCTCCCCGCTGGAACAGCCCAAGCAGATCGTTAACATCTTTTACCTCTTCCTCTACTGAACCCTGAACCTCGACCATTCCGGTTCCGCTGTGCTCCGCCAATTTAACGACGAGCTTATTGGGATTGTCAATGGCAGACACTTTCGGCGCCAGTAAGTCTACCAGCGCGTCATTGTATAACTCGAACATCGTCGCCTTGACCTCGATGAGACTGCTCGCCTCCCTCTCTTTGAGCACCTTGAAAAGTTCGCTAGCCGCTCTAGGGGCCAATCCCGTCAATTCGTCCACCACGCCGTTCTCATCGATCCCGCCCCCGACCCCGCCAGCTCCGAACATAGTGAATGTCTTGCCACTACCCGTCTGTCCATAAGCGAATATACAGACGTTGAATCCATCCACCGCGCTTGTGATCAAATGCGATGTGTCCTTGAAGACATTCGCCTGAGTGTTTCCATCTTTAACCTGGCCACAAAACACCGAATCGAAGTCCCAAGTCTTCGCCCCTTGATCTTTCGCGTCCTCGTCTGGTAAGATTAAGCAGGTCTTCTTGCCCTCGTTTCGGCAGCTAATCTCGCATTTCTTGTCCTCCTCACTCTTGGAAAGTGGGCGAATCCGGACATAAACGCGAATTCTCCCCTTCATGTCTTCGATTTTGTTGTGCAAGGCTTTTCTCCGCTCTGTCTCAATGCCCAGCGCCTTGTGGAGCCGCTCGTTGTTTTCCAACAAACCACTCGCCTCCTGGATCTTTTGTTGGTTCAATTTCATTTCCTCAATCATCTTGGCTTTGGCCTCCTTCGCCTGCTCGAGTTCTGTCGTCTGGGACAAGCGCAGCAATTGCTGTTCCTGCAGCTGGGCCTGCAAATTTTGTTTCTCCTCCAAGAAATCATTCTTCATGTCGTTCATCATTTCCTCGCGCAAGTTCATGCCATTGATCTCCTCCTCCTTCATATTGCTGATATTCTCGAGGGCCTGCTGCAGCATCGCCTCCTTGTTCTTGACCGCGTCCTCTAATTGCGCAATGTCGAACACCTTCTGCTCTTCGTTCCTCTTGACATCCTGCTCAAGTTTAGCTATCCTCTCCTGGTCCTCCTTTCGCTTGAATTCCAGAGCTGTGACGACATCCTTGTTTACTATCTCGGTGACGGAGTCGTTATCGTTAAATAGCTCCATAGCTTCTTCCTTCGCTTTCCTCTCCCTGACGACCTCCCCTTCTAGTTCCGCGACTCTTTCTTCGGTGCTTTGTGCTCTATTCTCCGACACAGCGAGCATTCTCTCGGCGGCCTCCACCGCCGCCTTGAGCGTCGCATTTTGAGCAGTCAGATCGTTGATCTTTTTGAGATTTTCTGTCGGGTTCCCCTCCATCTTGAAGCTCTCTGTTCGAGCAAGGGTTTTCTCTTCGATTTGTTTCTCGTTCGACTGCATATCTAAAATCTGTTTGTTGAGCCTGATGATCTCCAGCTCCTTCTTGGTCAGTTCTTGCCCCAGTTCCTGGTTATTGCCCCCTTCAGTGACACTCGCCGCTGAGAACCCCCCGTTCACCGATTTCATCGGAGAATTGATTTTCGTCTCTAGCGTCCTCAGCTGTTCGACGAGTTGCTCCTCCATCTTGTGCTGCATTGCCTCCATCCTCTGTTCAAAAGTCTCCTTCGTCACGCTGACCAACCCTCCAACGGCAGCTGCGGCGCTCCCAGGGGTCGCCGTCGCCGTCGCTGTCGCTGTCGCCGTCGCCGCCGTATTCGCATTCGCATTCGCCCTCTTAGTATTGTATTCTTCTTCCCATATGCTTTCACCGGTGGCGTTGTTTACGTAATAGCCATTGCCATCACCATCCTCCCCGCGAGACCACTGACTCTCATCAAACCTTTTGTGTTTCGGCGGACCCAACGGAGTCGTACCCGGGGAAGTTAATCCGACCGCGTGCCCCATCCTCTCCTTTACGCCCCTCAAAAAATCCGCGCAGTCGCTATCCCCGACACCCTCTTCGCACTGCTCCGCATATCCGACAGCGTCCGTCCCGTTACTATCCAAGGTGTTGGGGTTGGCACCAGCATTGCACAAGAGACGACAAAATGAAGTGCTCCCACTGCTCGCCGCCCAGTGAAGTGGAGTGCAACCATAAAGCTTCTCCACAACTTCTGCATGCCCACCATTGTTTATCAGCAGAGAAGCAACCCCCTCCGAATAGCTGTCCGTGTAGGAAGAGTAGTGAAGAGCGCACTCGCCATTCTTATTTCGCTTGTTGACATCGACACCCTTACCCACTATGGTCTCACACAGGTCCAAGTGCTTGTACTGCGCAGCAAGCATGAGAATAGTATTGCCATTCTCGTCGGGGTGATTAAGAGCGTCGGGGGACAGCTTCTCTAAAGTATCGCGCACAATTCCATCACTGAAGGTGTCTCCCTGATTGTAGTAACAGATGAACTCCTGCAAGAGCTCCAGCATCTGCATATCCTCTTCGTCGATTGTGTAGTTGTCAGATTGTTGACGGTTGCGCTTCCTCTTCTCCCTCTTTCGCCGCTTTTTCTTCTTGTGCTTCCTCTTGCGACGGCGGCGGTGGTTGTCGTCACTGCTGCTGCTACTGTCATAGCTACTCTCACTCTCTGAGGAGGAAGATGAAGATGAAGAGTCACTGTTCGACCTCACGGGATCCTTTGCCGACTTACCCATCGGAGTCTTGGGGGGGGAACGGGTCGGAGTTGGTGTATGTTGTGGAGGGTCCAATTGTGATTGTGATTGTGATGGAGTTGTTGAGTTAGGAGTTTGTGGGGAAGGGGATTGCTGCAAGTTATTTGCTGTTTGATTCTCGTCAAGGAGACCGATCTTGGCATCCTTCGTAGCCGTTGAACCCGATGATCCCATCCTGGAATCTTTCGGTTTCTTTTCAACACTCTTTCTCTCCTCGAAAATTTTGACGCCTATTATTGCTATTGTTCAAAAGTAAGATCCTTCATTTTGCACAGGTATGTGTGCTACTACAGTGGGAAATTGTACATCGAGGGTATTCACATGTCCCCACTATTGTTTTCATGACATTCTACTATTTGATCGGTGAATCGGTTGTGCAGAAGTGTAAAGGGAAGCCCTTTTGGCGGTTTTCATTGGGACGGTATAGTTACACAATGTTTTCTGCGAGCTGTTGTTATTGTCAATCATCTCAATGACGCCATCGAGAGACAAACATGCTGGTATCCCTTTCTTTTCCTTTACTTCCTGCTGAGCTTTTTGACAAAAAAAAAATTGAAATTTTGTTTACTTAAATACATTTTTGTAGTACAATTTCTTTTCATAATGTTACATAATTATATATTTGAATATTATTGAATCTAAAATTTTCAAATAATTTCATGAAACATGTTTTATTATTTTATATATTAAATTTTTTTAAATTTTATTATCAAAAAAAATAATTACAATTAATTAATTTTTGGAAAACTATAGAATTCAAAAAATTATAAAAAATATATAAATAATATAATAAAAGGAAATTGTACATCAAAAATTTATTTTTGATTGAGAGCTGTTTTTTGACAAGAGTTCTTTTTGACAAATGGTACGTTAATCGTTCTCATTGACTGAAGCGGCGACGGTTTGGTGAGACGAACACAATGAAAAAAACAGAACACAATGAGAGATTTTGAAATGGGCCAGATATATTTTTTTTTCGCCGCGCCGACGCGACTCAACAAAAAAATGCCCCCCGAAGTGTTCAGTTTTCTACAACGCAATTCAACACTGTGCAAAATTATAAAACTTCCGTGCCAGGACTCACGCATCATTGAAAGTTAAGCTATATTCATTCACTCAATTTACCCTCCCTTCCCATCATTCCAGAGTTCAACTCCTCCTCAACTCCTGACAACAAACGCAAACAACGATGGCTCATCGCCTCCTCCACGAGCTCAATTTGGATGATATGGACCCCACACCGTGGCCAAACTCACCCTCCATCGGCCAAACCATCTTGCAGCACAACCAAACGAACCGCTTTGATAATGTGTCGGCTATGATTCATTATGTCTGCGTTGACAACTTCATGGGCCCACTCGGGAAGGGTAGCGAGCCAATGTGGACCTACGTTCCCATCTGTCAGTTCCCCTACGTCCCCTCCGGTTGGAACGACCACGGTGAGCCCGGGTTTGGCGACGTAAAATTCAACGACTGCTCCATTACGCTCTCTGAAGCGATCAACGGGTACAACCAGCAGTGCATGATGTTCTGTTTAATCGCGTTCGTCCCCTTCTTAATCAGCTGCCTCTTCCTCAAACTCACCAACGATAGAAAGAAGAAGGGCAGGAACAAATTCTGGTTCCTTGTCAAGAACCCAAATGTCTCTGAACAGCTCCTCCTTCTCGGTGTGTTGCTCGGTCTCGCCCACACGGTGCGCTGCATCGACGTGATGGGCTTCGCAGACCGCGTCCGCCAGGACACACTCTACACATTGTCCACTTCCATCTGCGTATCGTCCCCCTTCCACGCCGGTTTCATCCTGGTGCGTTCTTGGATCACAATCATCGACGGGGGCAAGTCGAAGAAGACGCCAAAGTGGGCGGCTTGGTTCTGCGGCATTGGAATATGTAGCACCTACATCATCGAAGTATCGTGTGGGCTGCTAGAATACCGCCTGAATGGTGCGCAGAACAACTACGCCGCGATTGATGGGAAGACCAATTCAGTGAAGATGCTTAACGGGTTCTTCTGGGCGGGCTCGCTGTCTATAATTCTCATCATGTATGGACGGCGAATTTCGAAGCAGCTCAGAGGGACGAAGGAGCCGTCCCCACAGTTCAAGAAGATTCGGTTGATGTGTCGCATCTGCGGCGCGTTGAGCATCATGGGAACCATGATGAAATTCGCTGCCATCTTTTTCAGGCAATTCGTGGTGAACCAAATGGTCACTCCTTGCGAGACAATATCGCCGACTATTATGGTAACGGTCCAGATGTACATCATTCAGTACGGGATCTTGTTTGCGAACCAGCCGACGAGCAGGGGCAAGAAGATGACGACGCGCTTGGCGGAGAAGGCAGCGGGGAAGAAGTTATTCGAGTCCAAAGTAAGCAGTACCGAAACGAGCAGTATTGAGTCGGGAGCAAGCACAGACTCGGAGAATTCTTCGGCGAGTGTGGGCGGTGGGGGGGGAGAGGCGGCCAATGCATCGTCAACTCCAAGTGGGAACAAGATAATGCCGCAGTAAATGTGTTTGGGTTTGCTAAAGAAAGCGGAATTTTTTGAGAATTTATCTGGACTCGCACCTCCCTCATCTCTTGACACTATTTTTTTTTTCACGAGAAAACTCAAAACATCAATCGCCGACGACGACAACAACAGCATACGATTCCCCTTTCGACCGATTAATGAAAAAGGGCTCGAATACTGACGTCGGCAAATCACGACATCCGTCTTTTCCCCGCTGCCTCCCCTCCCTTTCGTAATTTTTCAGAAATCCGAAAGGCTTCAGGGGAGCTGCATACTTCTAACCTCCCCTCCCCGTAAATTTGAGCATCGCTAATTTTTGAATGGTAAATTTTCTGCAATTTGATGTTGCATCCGAAGAAGTTCGGACGAAGTTTATAACTAGCTCCTTTTTGGACTCTTTTTCGGTTGAAAACCCTAGTCATTTTGTGATGACTGAGCAAGAGTTTGATGCAGTTCCTCTGAGTGAAAGTGATGGTCCACCAGCGGAAGTTCCAACATCTGATGAGGCTTTGAAAGTGAATGGTGAGATGGGCAACTCCCCGTCTTCTGACCCGACGAAAAAAGTGATGATACCTCGGGAGGCGTATTTCAGCGTACTAGTTGTGTGGGCGGCTCTGTTCTGCGACTATATTCTTTTGACGATGGCGGTTCCCATTTTCCCTCAGCTGGGTGTAAGTGAGAGTCAGACTGGATTGCTCTTCTCAATGAAGGCAATGTTGCAAGTCACTTCGAGCCCTTTCGTGGCGCGTTATGTTGACAGCTTTGATCTTGAGCCTGTGGTTGTCGGTTTGACGATCGAAGCCTTGAGTTGTGTCGTATTTGCCATGACAGAGGATTATGGATGGTGGTGCGTTGCACGTGCCATCAGTGGCATTAGCTCGAGTGCTGTCATTTCGAGCGGTTTCCTTCACATCCAACGAGTATTTGTGGGGGATAACGAGCGGTTGGGACACGCGATGAGCATCGTCGCGACTGGCATCATCAGTGGAGTTACTATGGGACCCCCCTTGGGTGGGATTCTCTACGGGGTGGACAAGAGGCTTCCGTTCATTTCCCTTATTGTGCTGATTTCATGTTCTGCTGCCCTTACTTTGAAGCTGCAGAAGCAGAAATTTGGCGGCTTTGGACTTTGTGGGACTGTCCAAACGACAAAAGGAAAGGGGGCGGTTGTAAAGAAGGAAATCGAGGACGGCAAGGTTGTCATGGCTCGAATTAAAAATCTGTTTGGGGACAAGGTGAGGAGGCGTTTATAGCCGATTGCGCACGCACGACGCATAGTTCGATTTCGCGCGATGCGCTCCCCACTCCGACTAACAAATATCCCATCACAACACACACACAGCATGTCGTCTGCGTTCTAGTTGCTCTATTTTGTGCTAATGCTGCCATTGCCTGCCTCGAGTCGACGTTCGGCATGTACATGCAGGATGAATTCGGATTCAGCGTCAGCGAGGTTGGAATTTTGTACATTATTGGTGCCGTGCCGAGCGTCATCGGGAGTAAGTTGGCTGGGGGCCTTGGAAATAAACATGGGCGCTGGATTGTCATCATGGGAGGCATGATCATGCAAGGATCATTTTTTGCTCTCGGACCGAAAGATAACTTCCCGATTGAGGTTATTTCTCTGCTGGGCCTAGGACTGGGGATGGGTTTAGTCGACGGTTGCGCCCCGGCAATGCTCGGACAAGTGAGCGAAATCTCTCATGAAAGCACTGGAATTGTGTACACTCTGAACACCATGGCGGTGCAAATCGGCTTCATCTTTGGACCTGTGATTGGATCAATCATTATGGAACACCACGGCTTCGGGGTCATGAGCATTGTTCTTGGTTTTTTCATGATTCTCGTCTCTCCCGTAATGCTCTACAACCGTGACATAGACAAGCTGTACGAGGAGAAGAAAGCTCAAGAGAAGAATGAAAAACTTGATCTTTGAGAATAGCCGAGATATGCGCGTCCTTGCGACAACGACAGAAGAGTACTCACGACAGGACAGAAGTGGTCATACTTTGCCTTTCCGCTTGCTTGCAGAGCAACGGCGAAGGCAATCTAGGAATATAATGGAATGAGAATGCAGGGCCAGTTTTGCTAAAAGAAAAATCTAAGATTTGTTTCATTCCTTCACAACTAAATGCGCCATCTCGACGTCCCCAAAATCATCGTACCCAAAGTCGCTGCCACCGTCACTCTCGTCGAAGCCTACTCTCCCCTTACCAGCAGCGCAATCTACCTCCAGCGTCATCTTTCGCCTTCTGAGCTCGTGAGGAATGGAGCTGAAAAGGACCTCATACCGACCGCTTGGAGTGAGCACAAACGACATGTTAGTCTGCGGGTCTGTCTCAAACGTAATTCCGTATACATTAGAGAGGCCCGCAGCATCACTCCTATCCGGAAAGCGCGTTCTGAGGATAAAGAAAATACCGGGGACGACATAAAGCGCGGTGAAGACGTCAATAGTGTAGTGCTTCCTCGACATAAGTGTCAACGGGAGGAGGAAAAAGAGAGACACTGTTGCAATTAACTTGTGTAATTTACGGTAACCGAAGTAGTGGTAGATTATGCATGTTGTCGCCACGGCGAAGATGGTGTGAGAGGAGAACATGAGGTCGCCACAGCCAGTGGAAGAGTCGAAATGCCAAACAATATCAGAGATGGATGACGGAGGGGACCAACCCTTACCGTTTCCTTCCACCGGGGCCACAGAGTTAACAACACTCGTGGTATTCAATGTTGGGGGAATCGTGTACGAGCACTGCCAGCTGGGGAGGGGAGGGGAGGCGAACGAGGAGTGAGCAGGGTGGGTTTCTAGCACCAAAAATATACATCCCCTCACCTGGGGGATGGCAGGAGAGTGGTCAGGAAAGAAATGATGCGGAGCTGTTGGCAGACGGTAATCGTCAAAAAGTAGCGGCGTATGATGAGGGTCGCGTAGAGGCCGTTCATACTCGAATAGGGGGAGCCACCGCGCCGGCCGCCGTGCTCCCAGAAGATGCGACCCAAGGCCAGCAACGCCACATGGAAGATCATGGCATAAACGATCCAGTCACTCAGAGCCCACAGAAATCCCTTCAGCCTCGGGAGCAGGTAGAACGAAAAATCGAAGAGGCTCTGACGCTGTGCGGACGACATATACTTTGACGAAAGGAAATACACAATGTTTGTCGCCACAGAATGCCACCACTGAGCAATCGCTAGCACAAAAATCGACGGAAAGTGATACTTAAATATAGTCCACTCGATCTGTAGGTGGGATTTACAGTGCTTCTTGGAGCGAAACATCCACTTCGACGAGCTCCCTGGCTTGTTATAGCTAGGAATCAAATTTGTCAATACACACCAAATTTGTAAACGTTTGGGGTTAAATGTAGGAATTCCTCTTTATTTTTGATGATGATACGGTCCCAGATAGTTTTAGGTCACGCACTAACTTTTTTCTTGAAAAGAAAGCACAATGAGTGTTTTTAGGACCGCTTGCTTGTGAACATTGAACATATGAAAACTAAATTGAAGAAAATAAAAGTTTGGCGATTTCTTCCAAGATCATTCCCAATCGACTTACTGAACTCTAAAGGTGGTTGGCAGGCAAAAACAAACATTTAAAAATAGCCTCAGCAGCCGCACAAACTGATTAGTCAGCAATATTTGGAGCAGTTCTTATCATGACAAATACACATCGCATGATTTGTTCGCTACTCTTTACTGCGACGTTTGGCAATGTCAATGCTTTTCTACTCTGGAACAATCCTAGTCGTACTTTTCGTCCTCTCACGGCGGTTCCTGATTTTGGCGTTGACGTTGAGTCAGTATTGAAAAAGATTGGTGATGTCGATGAAATGGTCAAGTCTAAAGTGGGTGAAATTTCAACACCTCAGTTCGATGCAACTGCAATGGACGTTTTAACATCGAAAGTTGGGGATATAACGTCAAAGATTAGTAATTTCGATGTGACTTCGCTCGACGCATCGTCACTTCTATCTCAAATCACGAACAGTGTCGCAAACCTCGACGTGACTTCGCTCGACGCATCGTCACTTCTATCTCAAATCACGAACAGTGTCGCAAACCTCGACGTGGCTTCGCTCGACGCATCGTCACTTCTATCTCAAATCACGAACAGTGTCGCAAACCTCGACGTGACTTCGCTCGACGCATCGTCACTTCTACCTCAAATCACGAACAGTGTCGCAAACCTCCCCCCCATAATCACGCCCATTGTGATTCTCTCGACTTTATTCCAAATTCTCGCGAATCCACCGTCCGACTATCGCTCCAACCAGGATCCCTACGAACTTTATGACCCCAAGGTTGCAGCCGCCTTCTACAAATCAAAGCCTCTCCTCTTTGCTCGCCGCCTCTGCCAATTACTGAGTAAGTCCAACCTCCTCACCGCTAACATTCTAATCGACCGTTATGTGTTGAAGAGGGAGGAGAAGATGAGGGCCGTCCGGGGCCAGGAAATCCTTGAATTTTGCGAGAAAGGAGGAGCCACCTTTATCAAGATTGGCCAAGCACTCTCGGTAAGGCCAGACCTGATTCCTGCTGAGTACTCAGAGCGGCTTTCCACTCTGCAAGACAAAGTTCCACCCTTCTCTTCCTTGGAGGCAAAAGAGATCATTGGAAAGGAGCTGGGCAACGCGGTATTGGGCGAACTGAAATTGAGCTCCGAGCCGGTGGCCAGTGCTAGTATTGGGCAAGTTTACAAAGGAGAGTGGGAGGGTGAGGAGATTGCAGTGAAAGTGCAACGTCCTAACGTCCTCTCCGAAATAGCATTAGACCTCTACATCGTGAGGACAATCGCGCCCGTCTACGCGCGCCTAACAGGAACCGCGACTGACCTCGTTTCGCTGGTGGACGAATGGGGTCGTGGTTTCGTTTATGAGCTTCGCTACGAGCAGGAGGCTGTGAACACGAAGAGGTTTTTAAACGACATGCATAAGAGAGGCCTTGACAAGATCACGGCTCCGGAAGTCGTCGACTCGCTCTCTACGAAAAAAATTCTGACGACGAAATGGGTGGATGGTGTAAGGCTCGACCGTGCAAACACCCCTGACGTTCCCGAGCTCTGCTCGACTGCCCTGAGTGCTTACCTTACGATGCTACTGGACACGGGCGTACTGCACTGCGACCCTCACCCCGGAAACCTTCTTAGAACTCCCGAGGGGAAGTTGGCCATTTTGGACTTCGGCATGGTGCTGGAGGTCGACTCGGATCTGCAATACAAACTGCTCAATTTCGTTAGTCACCTCACATCGAAGAAGTACTCCTCCCTTCCGGACGACTTTGTAGAAATTGGCTTTCTTAAGGCGGAGGCGCTCGAGTCTGTCGTCGCTTGCGGAATTTTGGAACCCCTAACAATATTTCTCGAGAATGCGAGCCAGGGCGGTGGCGCGAATGCTGTAAGGGAGAGATTCTTGGACGATTTCAGGAAGGAGAACCCTGGGTTGTCTGACGAAGAACTGCTGCCGAAGGTCAGGCAGGCAATAAACGAGTATTCGAAGGAATACAAAAAGAAGGAAGTGGTCGTTGGGGGCCTCACAAGGCGCGTTGAGGAGTTACAGAAGTTCAACCAGGACAGCTTCGTCATTCCTGACTGGTTCCTTTACACCTCGCGTGCCTTTTTGACTCTCGAAGGTATTTGTTTGTCGGCGGACGAGGATTACTCGATCATCAACCAGTGCTGGCCTTACGTGGCCAAGCGCTTGCTTTCTGACAGCGATCCGCGCGCGAAAGAAGCTCTCGAAGGGTTAATTTACTCTTCCCCAGAAGCAGACCATCTTGACGCTGAAACGAACGATATCAATTTAGATCAAATTGGCGATATTTTTGACGGCTTCTCGAGCTTTTCAGCGTCAACAAAGGTGGCAGAGCAAAACGGAGAAGGCACAGAGCTATCAGAGATCTTGCCCAAGATTCCAAAGGAGATCACTGACATCATTTTAGACGACAGCTCTTCCGGAAACCTGCTCCAGGACATCTTACTTGACGTATCCTCCGACAGCATCTCGGCGGCGATCAAGGAACAGATTCGGCAGAGCGCACCAATTTTTATCGTGGACTCGCAGAAAGAGTTTTTGGAGCTCAACAAAAGGGAGGAGAAGGCCAAAAAGCTGACTGATAAATTAATCCGTAGTCAAGGTGATGAGAGTAACCTTGACCTCTCCAAATTTGATTTCACCAAAATGGCTACATCTGAGAACGCCGCTCAGGCGTTCAACGATTATGCGCCTAGGGCAGGTCTCTTGGGCGCGAAACTTGCTTCCCGAGTGCTCGAGAAGGCAGCAGCCAACGCAAAAGTTGGAGGCGAGAGAACAAAAGACGAGAACCTAAAGCGCGTCGCTTCCAGCGTTGAGAGAGGTCTCGGAATAGTGAGGGAGAACTTAGTGGAGAGAGTTATTTCCACTGCCAGTAGCAACATTTCATCTAAAAAGTAGCTTTATCTACAGGTTAGCGTTTTGATGACAAAACTCCCATATCTACTTTTTTCCGAAACGATCCTAGCGAAGCGTTAACCAGGACCAGTAAACTCACTCATCACCGACGCCAAACTAATTGTCACAACTCCAATCGCTATGGCAAACAATATGTAGGCCAGAGCAAGCGCCCCATCGCCGAGCACGCGCGCTCCCCCATCAGCCGTCTCTTCTCTGTCAATACCTCTCTTGAATTTCACCCTCCCCGTCTTCCCTGTGCCAAAAGATTCTCCGCTAAGCACTCGACGCTGAAACTCAATGCCTGCCCACACAAATGGAACCAAACCGACAGCAAACACAACAACATCCGAATTCATTGTTTCCATGCCAACAGCACAAAGTTTTGTAGGTGATCTTTTTTCCATTGTCATCGATCCTGTCGAGTGAGGAGACCGAAAACCTGTCATCGATTTTGTTCTTAGGGGTTCTATTGATGGCACCAAAATAGAAGAGGAAGGAGACAGGAAAGCGCTTATAAGGTGCTGCTCATCACTGAAGAACAATAAGACACATACCAGTCGTTTTAACCCCATCATGCTTCCAATTTCCAAAAATCAATCCCAATTTATCCTATGGTCCAAACGAATGAGTGATGTAAGGCACTGCTAAGCGATAAGGAGCTGGCAGTGCGATTTGAGGACAGGAAGGTCGAGTTACTTTCAAAATATTGAGGGAAAATAATCAGGAGAGGGTCCGTTTGAGTGAATGCCTCAATATTTTGAGTTACAATTGGCAGTGGCAGTTCCTCCGAAGAAATGAAAGCGCTCGTTGAGGTTTTTACAAATATATTTATCTTTAATGGCGAGAGCTGCTGTGAGAAGGCCTGAGGAGAGCGAGCTTTTGGAGGTTCTGGTTCCTCGCCGAAGTCAAGAAGCACTCCTCAGGTAAAAGGGGTAATGGAAGGAAGGCGATGAATTCTCTTACAACCTGCAAAAACTGTTTTTATTTGCTTACTCGCTCTTGTTGTTGCTACTATCTTCAATACCAACAACGCTCAAATTTTCCTAGTCTTCAAAACTACTCTAAATCTACTTTCCTCTGACAGCAAACATAATCAAATCTGTTCCACTTGTCAAAGAGTGTCGTCATTGCTCCAGTTGTTCTGTTCGGCATCATCATCGCTGAAATCTAAGACATTGACACTTTCATCCTCATCCTCACTCCCACTGTCACTATCACTATCACTTTCGCTGTCACCCGCATCCCCTTTCTCATAATCGTCCTCGCTCCCGCTCCCGCTCCCGCTCCCACTGCTAGCATCCCCGTCTGGGTTAATGCCCAACATGATGTTGCGCTCCGTCTCCTGTAGCTCAAGCTCGAATATCCTCTGTTCGATCCCCGCCAATTCTTCTTCCATCTCCATTTCTTTCTTCTGCTCCTCTTTCATTTTCTTGCCCATCCGTTTGATATCTTTTTCAACGGCTTGCAAATTGTAAGAGTTATAGCCATTGTTTTCGAGCCGAGTCATGAGCTCGTCATGCTCCCTCTTCTTCATCAAAATCTGCTGATTCAGGCGCATGTTAAAATTCTCACTCTCTGCGCCATTTTTCCCCGCCTCCGCCAGGAATTGGTTCAAATCATCGAGTTTATCGTAGAGCGCCTCTACGGCCCTCTGTTCTTTATCGATTCCCGCCTCCTGTTCCTTTATCATTTTGAGACTTTTCTCAATATCCTTAATCAAGACCTCGTTTTCGGCCCGCGTTGTGAAGCATGCTTGGGCCCCGATTTTAGCCATTCTTGTCCCCCGTTGCATTTTCTTTTCAAGTGCGGTCATTTTCCCCTCCCAATGTTTCTTTTCCATTTCCATCTGCGCCGCGATGTCGTCATTGGAGGATTTCTTCTTTTGGAGAGAGGCGAGCTCTTTCCCCTTCTGCTTAAAGAGTTTTGTGAGTTGTTCGGTGGACTCACGCACCGTCTTCACAGTTTCATCTACAAGTTTAGAGATTGCCCCAGCCTCCTGAATTTTCGGTCTTAAGCTCTTGAGCTCCGAAGAGAAGAAAACGTGCGTCTCCTGTAGAGAGCTGTTTAGCAGTGCAACGTCGTCCCCCAGTAGGCCTTTCCTGGCCATTGTCTCCACTAGAATGTCGCGCAAACTCTCACATCGATCGTATCTACTTGCTAGAAGATAAACACGATTGTCTAACTGTCGGTGATGGAGCAAGGGTGTCTCCCGGTCATCCTCTTGCAGCACCTTCACAAACGCCTCCTTCACCGTTTCCAGGCGATCCTTCGACCAAGCTACCCGCTTCTCCTTTTCCTTGTGGGCGGCCTTCAATTTCTCGGCCGCGCTCGATCCCATCAGGCCCTCTCGACGCCCCCGAGTGCAATACACGCCCTTGCAGAGATAATTGAACGAAGTCAAAAGCTGAATCAGATTTTTCACTTCAGCGGAGCATTCAGCGGTGGAATACTTTTGCTTTTGGCGCTTTCTTTTCTTATCCTTTGCCTTCTCGATGCGAGAGAGAAGGGTAGAGGATGCGGATGCAGCGGAAGACATCGAACAGGAGTCCTCTTGATCGTTGTCTTGATCGTTGTCTTGATCGTTGTCTTGATCGTTGTCGTGATCGTTGTCTTGATCGTTGTCGTGATCGTTGTCCTCCTCATCAAAGATTGTCTTAACAGGCCCATACCCCCCTCTCGCAAAACCTTTCAGGCTATCTGCACTAATTTGGCTGGCAAGCTGCCTGCGACGCTCGATCGCCAGCACAAGCTTATCGCAATATATCGCGTCCTGACCGAGGTTGTGAACCTCCGCCACTGTCTTCCCCTCGCCAAAGCCGCCCCCGGACGAAAGCTGCTGCGCACCGTTGGGATTGCTGGGGAGGGAGCTACTCGCAGAGTTGAAGAAATTCGATTGCTGGTGAATTTTGTGCGCGCGGCGAGACGAGTCCCTGGCGGCGCTCTTGCTGGGGGGTGCGCCGGCGCCGGGGGCACTGTCTTCAACAGACTGGCTCCAGTGTAGCTGAGAAATCACACCGCTCATTGCATTGAGATCCTGGCTCAGTACATTCAACAGCTGATTCACTTTAGCATCCTTATTTCTTTTCGCCCCGTTCCCCCCCCCTTCCTCTCTTCCCTGACCCTCCGAGAGCCCGTTGCCACCGGTAGATCCCAGCAGTTTTGATTCTTCAAGCTGCTGTGTTAGGCTGTGCAGAGGGTTCTTGTCCAGTGATGACCTCGGGTGACGGGAGTAGGGCGGCCGACCGGTGGGCGGAGTCGGGTTCATGATTTTGAGAGCTCAACCTCAAGGGGGGGAAGCGGACGGACAAACAAACACGTCTTTGGCACCAAGAAATTGAAACTGCTCAAGGAGAGGGGGGAGGGGGACCAGAGAGGGAATTAAGCAGTTTAAATGTTGGAAAAAAACCCCGTCAGATGTTCTGAGTATCTGAAAAGAGGAACTGTGACAATGCTAGTCCTGTCCGTCCGAAATATGAAAGGGCAATATTTGCAAGAGTTCTTCGTGAAAACCCGTCAAACCCAGTGATAGTTTTGGGTCTCCACCGACTTTCACACTCACCTATTGCGTGAATAACGCGTCATCAGGCCTTTCAATAACCATCTTGGGCCATTTTGACAAATTCAAACGAAAAAAAATAAAAAATAGCCAACGGTTCCACCTGCTGATAAAGCAAAATCTAACCTTCTCCTCCCTTTACCAGTAGCCATATCCATCCCATTCAAAAATGCCCCGTACGACACAGTCTGGGATTGATACTCTGACCTCGCCACCATCAGGTAAGTCCCCTTCCCCCACCGGTTGAATCCGCTCTGCTCCCCCATATTTCAGTGTCTTTTTCCGTTCTCCCATTCGCTAACCCCCCCCTCGCTCCCCAGACGGCATCCAAACCCCCCCGAGTCCCCCCGACGACATCCAGTACACGGGTCTCTTCGACAGCAACACCGACCTCGCCGGCCTGGACGTGGCGTCCGTCCTCAACGCCCACAGCCTCGCCGAGCACACCAAGAGGGAGCAGGGGGCCGGCGGCGGCGGCGGCGGCACGGGCGGCACGGGCGCGGGCAGGGGCAGGGGGGGGGAATGGAGGGGGAAGGGGAACAGGAGGGGGGGGAGGGGGGGAGGGAGGGAGCGCAAGGAGAGCGCGGACAGCAGTTCTAGGGAGATGGGGGGGGCACATTTGAGGGAGGGAGCAGCCAGTCCCAGCAACAGCATCTCCAGGTGAGTTTACATTTTTTACTGACGTGACGGCTTGGCGATTCGACCCGCAATGCTTTGCTTGTTCTGTTGTTCTGTTGTTGGTCTGTTGTTCTGTTG
>Ga0115555_1001327_pt1 | contig 16913 bp, 16 predicted proteins | sample COGITO_mtgs_1104_2_FD_87285 | JGI IMG/M metagenome (GOLD analysis project Ga0115555, IMG submission 87285) | Pelagic marine microbial communities from North Sea - COGITO_mtgs_110407 | ecosystem: Environmental > Aquatic > Marine > Epipelagic | place: Germany:Helgoland, sampling site Kabeltonne... | reverse complement strand
GTCGTAGCTGAGTTCTTCCCGGTCTTACCCAACGTTATCGACTTGGGTGAAGGAGCTGAATGAGAAGAGCTCGTTGCCGATCGAGTACTCGTCGCAACTTTATCAGGACGGATAGTTCAGCGGACACGCACATTGTCGTCGGGGTGACGCAGAAACCGGATCAATCAATCACATTTCTCCCTCCCCCCTAAAACAGCAAATCAGACGAAAATAAATTGACCTCATGCCTCTCGTGGCTGGTACTTTTATTCTTCAACATCGTGAAGGGTGATGCAAATGGTGCGGCGAGGATGCTTGAGTTGAAGAGCCAGTCGTCGTCGAATCGTTTTGCAGAGGGAGGGGAACACGAAAAGGCGCTTCATCTTGAGCACGAACGCGAAGAGATTCAACTGGAGAGCTTGACAATCTGGAGCGAGATCTTCAGCACACTGGCGCTGTTTGTACTTATTGTGATAGAGAAGATTCTCGGCGATTCTTTCGGTGTTCCGGTGAGTGTGGTTCGGCTCGCGAGCGCGACACATGACAGTATACTCAGACCATTTTGAAATATTCTTAGGTGATCATTCTCGGTCTCTCGCATACTGAGGTTCACAACGCGGTGGCTTGCCTTGGCATCGTCTTGACTGCTCAGATCGCCGGTTTGCAGATATCACGCAAGATCACCGATAAAGGGCGAAAGCGGCGGATCGACGAAAGAATCTCGGAGAATTCACTTAACAGCAGGGGCATCTTCGATCAAGAAGAACGAAGCAACACTCACAAGCGATGGAGGGGTGACCTATGGAAGGATCACGCAGTCTATCTGTTTGCTGTCAGTATCCAGGTACTCACGTTGGGTACAAAGCACTGTATATACTTTTTGCACGTTCACAACACTGAGGGGGCGTTCTACCAGGTGCGCAAACGCAGCGAGCGATTTTGGCGGTGGTGGCGAAGGGCGCAGCGAATTTCAAGTGTACGAGCTAAGCGAGCAATCGAGATTAGATAGTTCGCTACTCACCTAAATATACTCCATTTCTTTTTCCAGGCTAATGTGACGAGTTTGTTGGAGATTTAGGGGGGGATAATACGATGAACATTTGAAGAAGAAGATGTTGCGCGCAAAAGGTTTCACACGACTTGATGTAGGCAAGTAGGCAAGTAGGCAAAGCAAAGGGAGAAGAGGGGAAGTGAAACGAACTTATAGTTTGTTGTGTAATAAAAATGGCAGATGCTGATGCTTCTCGTTAAAAAAATCCTCATTTTTGATTTTTTGTGGCGGCGCAGGGCAGGTTTGACAAACTCTCACCCTCATGACTGCCACAGCGACTTTGCTGCAGGCTCCCTGATCCATAATCATTTTCTATTCGACCCCCCCCGCTGTAAAAACGGGTGTATCTTTGCTATCAATGACGAATGAGCTGCTGAGTGCGTTCTTATCGTTGTTCTTGGTGTTGTTCTTGTCGTTGGCGTCGCCGCTTAGAGAAGATTGTGGGACGAATCTTGGGCTTTCATAAGAGGACTCGGCAGATTCGTCAAGTTTCAGGGATGAATAATTCACGGGGGGGGGTTGGGGTTTGTGAATAACAAAATCATCCAGCCAGAGATAGAGGGCCAATGCCTGAAGGGTAAAACCAACAAACAAGAAAAATGACAACAACGCGCAAACTGTCATTACGCCGCCATGATCACACTTATACCTTTTGACATTTGCCCATATCATAGATTGCTGAGAGTCGTCGCCACAGCGCCGCAGCAGCCTGAAGTAGTTAAACTGCATAAAATTGAAAGCAGAGAGCCCTGCTGACACTCCGATGGCCCTCCCGAAGTTCAGAGGACTGCACGACTCTCGCATTCCCTTTGCGATCAGTATGGGGAGAACCACCGAGGAGAATAGAGTAACAAAAGTTGTGAACCCAACATTAGGGAAAGCAATGAGAACAGGCGAGAAGAGTAGATTGAGTGCTCCAATTGAAATGTTCGCAATGATCAGAGAACCCAGTGTTCGTGGTCGGTCAGCAAATAGATCGCCCTCCATTATCGATAAGTGGAGAGCCTAATTTCAGGGGTGGCCACCCTGCTGTACACGATCTTGTAACTTAGCGAATGATTGAATGAGTGACTGAAAATTGGAGTGAAAACCAAAAAGGAGGGGATATTCTGAAACAGCCTCCACAGCTGAAATTGATTGTCATAAATTTCCGCTGCGATCAAGCTACAGATCATCCGCCACCGGCTACTTAAATCAATTATCATCCTCCCACCTCTTATTCGCTGCTGAATTAGTTCTGGTAATAATCGTCCCCCCTCGACCCCCCCCGTGATCCCTCAAAACATAAGTTGAATCAATTAATTCTAGACCACAATGTCTGATGATGAACTTCCACCTGTGAATGGGGACAATGTGGATAGCAATGCTCCTGGCTATCGAGTCCAGGACTATGCTGCGAAATCGAATGCAAATGCGAGTGACCTGGACGATATTCTTAACTTGGCTTTGGACGAGCTCGAGAACAATGAGATCCAAGGCGGAGACGAGGACGAGAGTGGTAGCCCGGCGAAAAGTGTGGGGGCAAAAACATTCACCAGTGACCAGAATGAACAGGTGAAGCAATCAATGAATGAGCTGCTGAGATCACTCCAGGATCCGACCATCGGCGATACTCTTGGGGAATCGTTGAAAGCCTTGAGCGGTACGCAGGAAGGAATCAGCACAATTAACGATTACGTGGGCAAGGTCACCGGGGATAAGAGTGATTACAAAAAGAGGCTTGAAACACGCCCCGGCGGTCTGGGAAATGTCGAAGCAACTCAGGGCGACCGGACAGTGTCGAAATTATTGAATGACATGAGCAATGTTGGTGGGGCGATGGAGGGCATGGAAGCCAGCCAAATGGAAGACATGGGGGGTACTATGATGAACCAAATGATGGCGGAATTCGAGGTGAGTTAGTTTCAGTAGTTTGTTTGTTTTTTTTTAGTGCGATGCGATGCGATGCGATGCGATGCGATGCGATGCGATCTAACCACTCCACTTCCACTACCTTTCCCGCTTCCGCCTTCTCTCTCTCTCTCTCTCTCTCTCTCTCTCTCTCTCTCTCTCTCTCTCTCTCGTTATTTTTCTTGGATTCATTCCATTTTGCCCCGTGCTTCCTACTTGTTGTAGAGAATGGGAGAGAAAGAGGATTACAATGAGGTCATTGATGGCATGATGCGCCAGCTCCTGTCAAAGGAACTCATGTTTGACCCGATGAAGTCTGTCACACTTAAATTTCCCGAGTGGCTCGCGAAGAATAAGAGCCAGCTGAGCGAAGAGGACTACGACCGCTACGGCCATCAATATCAGTTTTTCCAGCGTATAGTGGCGGTTTATGAGACTGAGCCTGTGAGTATCTTGAATGTCAAATCAAATCGGGGTATCTGCTGTTCTGTTGTTATCGCTGCTGATGTTTATTCGTCGACGCTCGCTTGGCATGCATGCATTGGTTGCTAACCCTGATATTTTTATTACTTTCTCGAAACCAAAAAAATGTATATTTTAGGATAATTTTCCTCGCTTGATGGAACTCATGCAGGATATCCAAGAATTCGGACAGCCACCAGCGGAGATCATCAAAGAGCTTGCACCGGGGCTGGAGTTCAACGAGCAGGGTATGCCAGTGTAAGTTTCCAAATTGCTGTTTGCAGTTTGTTGAATTGACGAATTTCTGCCGCTCGCGCCGCTCGCAAGACATGAAAGGAGTTGACGTTTTTTGACGTTTTCAATCCAAATGTTTTTCTGATTCATTTTCTAACGCATTTACTCGCACGCGCACGCTCACGCGCACGCACATTATCACTATCACGAAGGATGCCAAACATGGGGAACAGTACATTTCCTTCGGAGGGCGGCCCTGGGATGCCTATGGGGGCGGCTGGTATACCCTTCCCCTCTGGCGATGCCATGGGAGGTGGCCAATGTAATATTTCGTAGACGACAGGATTGCTTTGCAGCCAGCGATTATTTTTGCCTATCCCCCTCCTCGCGCCGTTTTGTTTGTTAGCATCATCCGCGGCCATTTTCTGACCAGAAAGCCCGAAGCGCATCTATTTCGCAGTTTGTCAAATCTGGGTGGTGAAAATCAACTAGGAGCATGTACACATCGTCCGTGGGGTGAGAGTTCCTTGTGCTATGCACAAATGTTGTGTCCATTACGATCGGCTCGTTCACGCGCCACTCGTAAAATGTTCCATTTATCGTTATTCCGGCAGATACTCCGACCCCACAAAGCGGCAGATGGAGAGTCAGCATCGAGTTGATCAAATCACTATGGTCTGGGATCCCGCTCCGAGCCTTCTGCCTGGCAATGGCTACGTGGCGTGGCCCGAGGCGGCGAGCTGTGCCAACGCACTCGCGCAATGCACGGACAGTCACCGGGAATTTTGCACAATTGTCATCGATCCAAGAGTAATTATCAATCAGCAAAATGTGTGCCCATCCCGTGTTTTCGCTGAATTTTTCTCCCAGAGGAGTAGCAAAAAAAGACCACCTCAACGACTCCGTCGCATCCAACAGCTGCGCGTTCAACTCTTCCAATATCTCTTCATTGTGTGACACTAGTGACCAAACCCAACTGAGATCGTCGCTCTGAAATCGGCTGTCAACACTGTGGGTCGGTTTTGCTTGTGTCAGCCCAGGATAAGCTCCCAAGATTCTCACAATCTGATTATTTGGTCCCCGTGCAATGGGGCCGGCTTCTGGGCCGCCGCGCAGAATGAATGGGACGTAATCAGTGAGGTTGTGGGAGAGGCGTATGCTTTTGGCTCGATGATGATTGACAAAACGATTGAACCTATCAAGGTCAGAGAAAGGAACATTCAGCCGAGATCGCTGCGCGAGGAACTCATCCCACGAAAATGAGAAAAGAAAAAATACAACCAATAGCATTAGTGGAGTGCACTGTTAAACGATGGCCCGCTGGCAGCGATTAGAGAATTGAGTACTGGAAGGTTTGAATTACTTCAAAATTGAGGAATTTAAATAGTTTTCTCTAACCGTTTAAACCAACTCACCCAGATTATGGGATCACATTATCACTGTGAAAACGCTATTTGTGCTAAATATCCCACTTCCATTTACAAAAACGTTCAAAATTTGTTAATCAAAAATTCAATTATTCAACAATTTCATGGGGTTTTAGCTTATTCAAATTAATTGATTAATTATAAATTATTGTTTTAAATTTATTTGAAAAAAATTTATATATTATTATTAAATAAATAATTATAAAATAATTATATATTCAAATTTATTATAAAAAATTTGAAAAATTCTAAAATAAATTCATTATATTTATATGAAGAAATTTTTTAACTTTATTATTCACAAATTATTCTTATTTATACTTTTATAATGTTATGAAATTAAACTGTATAACATAAATTTATTTTAAGGAAATCACAATTGCAAAAAATGAAGCTGAGTTTGCAAATAAATGTTTTGGGTTTATTATCTAACAGGGGGGTGTGTGGTTATTGTTACATTATTATCTAACATTGAATAAGGTAAGACAAGTTAACAACATGTCTAAATCACAATGTTGCACGCAAATGTTTGGGTTCTTGTCAAAACCCCACAAACCATGAGGAGATCGGATCGTTCGCCGTTTTCGATCATTTCATTATTATCTAACAGGGGTGTGCGTTTTTTGTCAAAAAGTTCAAAACTTTTCTTATTTTAACAGGGGTGTGTGGTTATTATTCACAAACTTTTCTCCCCTCCTCCCCTCCCCTAAATTATGAAGCATCATCTTCTACATTCTCAAATTTGAAGAGGTTAATTGGTCGCCGCCCACCTATTCATTCGTCCTCCTCCTCTGCTCCTTCGATGATTCTCGTGGATCGCAGAGTGGTGTGGTGTAGTATGCTTCCGCTCCTGGTCCCTCCATGTCTCCCCCCTGATGAGTCCCTCATGCCGCTGTCGCTGCCGCTGCCGCTGCCGCTGCCGCTGCCGCTGCCGTTGGCACTGCCGTTGCCTACATCATCTCCACCTGCTAGCGCAAATATTTCTTGATTGCTCAATACCTTAGTCATGCCCCCTTCCTCCTTTGTTCTTTTCTTAGCCAAATCGATGGCTGCAACCATTTGGTTGATTTTACTGCCGCGTGGTGTTGAAGCTCTCGAGGTGTTGAGCCCCTCCTCTCCCTTGTCCGTGTCTTCCACACTAACGGGGCAAGCTGTGGTAGCTACCCTCAAATTACTTTGTGACATGGCAAGATTCCAGCTCGGTAGGAGCCACGGATTGCTGACGCTCTTGCCCATTGCGTGGAACATGACCAGAAAGCTGACGAATCGCTCCAGACTTCCAATCCGGCTCTCGTAGAGATGCTCAATTGGCTGCAAGTTGTTGATGGTTTTTCGAATGTTGCTGGGCAGTTTACTGGTGAAACTGTATCGTGAGTCCAAGGACAGACTCGCACTAGCGTGCTTACTCCCTCTCAAGGGATCGCTAAGGGTTGTCGTTTCAGGATCATCTCCCCCCACTCCTTCAACTACCTCCAGTCCGTCACCCGTGTTCATTTTCCACCGTACAGTGTTTAAATTCTTGCTGAAATAGGGAGTATTTTTTTTCTCCGCTGTCAGGGCGAGCACCTCTTCGGCGTGGTCTTCATCGCTATTTGTGGTGTTGATACTGTCACAACTTGTGTTGATATCGTTTTCGTTTGCTCCCGCATCCCTCGCCCACCCGCCCCCCTCATCTCCCCCATCCACGCCGCCACCGCCACCGCCGACGACTCTCTCTGATGGGGGTGATTTCCATCCTTCGCCACCACTCCCACCACTCCCACCACTCCCACCACCACCACCAAGATTACTTTTCAAAAAATCTGTGGCGTGGTGAATTCCGATGGTCATCATTCTACGCGGCATGGCGGCTCCCATTTTCCTCCTCTTCAATGCTAGATCCCGCAGAATGCTGACACACGCATCTTGGAAATTTTGCTGCGACAAATCTTCGCTTAGGGCGATGCTCATGTCAAACAACGCCTCGCAAAGAAATCTTCTCCGATGGCTGGGCAACTTGACGTGGGCAGTGGCAATGCTGCTCTGCACGTTGTTGTGCCCGACGGTGAAGATCTCGGGTCCGACGCCCATATTTTCGATGAATGCCGCCTGCTTTGCCGCGAGCATGACTGTTCTCTCCGTTTTCAACAGCGAAAGTATTCGTCCGTCCGGTCTCCCCAGCGCCAACAACGTCCCTCTACACACCCTGTGAGTGAAGCAGTGCACCATGTCGTCGTGGGCGCTGCTACCATGTACCTCTATCGACAACGGAGAGTAGCTCAAAGAAAACAGCTTGCTCACATAGTTCTCCAAGTTCTTGTGCACCCACGGGACATCGCAAATCACCAAACATCTCTTGCCTTGCCTAGCAAGTATTCGCCGTCCTTCAAAAAACCTGAGAAAGTAGCAAAGAAGTTTGGGCATGAAAATATACAGCAATGCATCTAGCGCTCGGGCGAGGTACTTGAGCCAATGGACATCTCGAGCTACATAGAATAAGCACGCGAATAAGGGGTAGCCACTAATTACACTGATGCAAATGTAGCAACCGCAGAGCACAAGCACTCGCCAGCTTTCGCTGATGTGCTGTCCCCATAAGCGACCCTGCTTTCTGAGCTTCTTTCCAGTCTTACTGTCTTCGTCGACGATCATGGACAAATTATCGGAAAGGTTGTTGGTGAGATCTCGGAAGTCTACAACGTCCTCCTTGACGACATTGAGCTCGTTATTTAGGTCAGTCCCTCCAACCGCCGCCGCCTGCGCCAGATATATCAGTAGCTCCGTCAACGTGTGATGCATTGCGCAAGCGGCCAAAGAAGACGCTTCGCTCGGTCGTAGGTTGCTCAGGTTGCACATCACCCGTCTGTCCCCTGTTTTCAGTCCCATGCTCATGATGACAGCCTCCCTCATTTTACTGTCCCTGCATCCCGTCGTCAGAAACACGTTCCCCCCCAAGATGCTAAGCAGTTGCCTGGTTGCGTGCAGGGTTGCAAAGGTCTGACCGCTCTGAGATAAGCAGAGCACGACGGGACGATCCTTTCGAAGGTCTTCTCCCCTAAGCCGGTTATAGCCACAGAAATGGACCATCCTCGGCACGGCCTCTAGAGCCCCCAACAACTTGTTCGCGCTCACGCACGTCACTGTAATTTTTGGGAAGATTATCTTCAAATCAGCGGCAAACTGCTCTCCCATCCAAAGGCTGCTCTCGATTCCGGTGATGAGCAGGTCCAAACCTCTGGGGTTATCACCCATCGCGCTGTGCCGGAAACGGGCGTCGCTCAAGAGATGCACAAAATCGTTGGCCGTTTCGCGATTATTGCTGCTAGGCCTGTCCCAGTCGCTAGTGATCTCTTGAACAACTTCCGGTATATCTCCTATGTCATCTCTGACCATGTCTCCACTGCTGTTGATGGTCTGGCTCGCGACGCTTTGGAGCTTGAAGTCCAAGGCAATGTCCTCAATCACGTCGCACCCCTTGCGCCCTAGGTTGTCGAACACAATCTCAAGGCCACCATTAAACATTACATGAGTGGTAGTGGCACCCCCATCATATTGCATCAAGTTTATCGGCGATTTAAGTGGTGACATCCTCGGAGATATCTCAGCAGGTCTACCTGCCGCCGCACTTGCCGCAGAGCTATTATCTTTATCAATCCCGAGTTCCCTAAAGATAAGGTTGTTCTCTAAAGGCTGTCCGATCCTGACAACCTGTCCCCAATGATCGTTCAGGTCGTAGCGGTACCTCATCGGAGGTTTGTGTTCCTGAACTGGCACCTGAATGGCATTAGTTTCGCTCCCATAAAGAACCGCGTTGACCTCCGGATCGATGGCAAAGCACATAGGCTGTCCGCTCGCCGCCAATACAATCCCACCGGGTTCTTGCGCACTTGCGACGCAAAGGCCGAAAGATCCGTGGGCGCTGCGCATGAAGTCGCCCATGGTCTGGAAGGCGTCCGCAGTAAAAAACCCGCTCACTGTCTCTTCTACAAGGTCCCTGATTTCTCGGGTCGTGTACTCGGATACGGCGTAGGAGAACTTTGCAGCGAGCAACTTGGCAATGACATACTCTTTCAGTTTGTCAATAGACTCTCGGAAGCTCAATTCTGCCCCCCCTCCTCCCCCTTTCCCTTTCCCTTTCCCTTCCCCTTCTTCTTCGCACACAAACAGAGTAGACTTATCGAAGGCTTCTTCAAACAGCTGTCCCCACTTTGAGTACTGTTCCACAGTCGGTGCAGTGTTTTTCTTGCTCAAATTGACATCTTCGCCCGCACAAACGTCGAGCTCATTCCTGGCAATCACTAGAATCCATGCTCTCCTTGCTGACAAAGGCCAGTTAAATTGCGTAGAAAATACGTCGAAATACCCAGCAATCTTGGCACTATCGCTGTCTACGTCACTCTTTATCCCCGTGACCTTCTCTAACCAACGCCCGAAGTCCTTTTGGGCGAAAGGACCTTCATACAAAGTTATGGCATCAAAATCACCATTATGAGTCAAAACGTGACCAACCATTACGTCTCTCTTCTTTACGAACCGTAAACCATCCTTCCCCTCACCCTGCCCCTTCTTGGCGTAAACAGTCATTTTCTGGAATGGCGTCCAAATATGAGGGTGCGATTCTGCAACCATGTTTCTCGAAGATGTAGCAAATCTCAAGTGGCCCTGTAACAACAAGGGTGTCTTCAGGAATGGTGAGTTCTTCTCAGACGCAAGCGGTCCTCGTAGCGTCTGCCTCTTCCACTGTTCCACCATCATTGACGATGCCCGCTCCCTTTTCGGTACTATGGTCTTGGCAACACATATCTTCACTTTCTCATCTTTCCAACTAAGGCTTGCGAGGCCACTACTCTGCCCACCTCTAAGCTCTGTTAGCCTAGTCATTTGCTGCAAAATCTCAAGCGGGCCTAGTAACGGCAATCCCCTTTCAGCCAAAGGTGCGCGTTCCAGCGGAGGAAGTATCTTTTCCAAGATTGGGTTGAGTGATGGCGCCATACTTTCAAGAAGGTTAAGCTCAATGTCGTTGAGTTCCCCATCAGAGCTTTGTCTCCCCGAGCATGCGTCGTAAAGTAGTAAGCCTGCATTTCCACACATGCCAGTAGAATACCTAAACGTGCAAAATTCAATGTTACTTTCCCTTTTCAATTTTTTCCTTTCTGCTTCGCTCTGAAATGGTTGTCGTTTTCGAAGTTTTCGAGCTTGCATCAACATTCACATCAACACTCAAGGCAGGATACAGCATTTTTTCAACTCACATACTATTTTCGGCCGTTGTTGCAACTCGATAATACGCCACCGTGACAGGCAATTATTTGCAGCACCATCTAGAATTTTCCAACTCCTTCCTCTCTGTTCTGTTTTTTCATCTGCTCTAATCCCATCCTTGGGGCCCGGTCCCCCCTTAAACAACTGCAAAGGATATGGAACACAAACCCAACCCCCTCCCCCAATCGGAGTCAAAGGGCGACGAACAGTTCCACAGTGCTGACAGTAAGGACTTTAATGATGATCACAATCATGGCGACCCTGAATCGGAGAATGACGATGATGAGGGACTCAGCGAGTTGGAAATTCTTCGGAAGAAGAATAGACAGCTCTCAAAGAAACTGAAAGAAGTGCTTTTAACAGTAAGCACTTTCCAGGATCAGCAGAGAAAACTCTTCCACAAGTTCACTGATTTGAAGCATGATCACTCAGACTTATTGGACTCAACAAAGAAACTGCTCTGGGAGGATATTCTGGACGCGGAGTCGGGGGCATTAAAACTAGATCAGATTGAGAAGAGAGAGGAGGGGCTAGAGGAAAGCGATAGCAGAGTGGGCGACGCAATCCTGGGGGAGGTTCTAGGAGAGGGACAATTTGCTGTGGTGCGAGCTTGCAGGTGAGAACAACAACAGACAACAAGTAGAAAAGAGATAAAAAGAACGTATCAACACAACAGCGTAAAAACTACCATCATTTACTTCCCCTCTTTCAAAAAACAATATAAAACTCCGCACTCACAATGCTCCTCCTCCCCTTTCCTCCCCTCTCCTCTACTCAAGGGACGAAACTGACGGCAAGGAGATGGCTGTGAAGATAATCGAGAAGAGGAAGGTTAAGTCATTGGATTCACTGAAGCGCATCGACAATGAACTTGACGTGTTGAAGGAGTTTGCTGGAGAGCACCCCGGGGTGCTCAAATTACTGAGCGTGCGGTTTGGGCGCAAATATTTGTACATGTTTACCGAGAAATTGGATCTGGATCTTTTTGATTTTTATGATGATCATCCCACCGGTGTGACAGAGCAGCTTGGGAGGTTGATCATTACGGGAATAATGGAAGGGGTGAGCTTCTGTCACAGCAAGGGTGTCGCTCACAGGGACTTGAAACCGGAGAACATTCTTCTGCGGAGGGTGACCATCGATGGGGATGACAATTATGACTGCGAGTACGACGTTGTGCTCTGCGATTTTGGTCTTTGTGCTAGGATGGTGGAGGGAGACAAGCTTACGGATTTCTGTGGGAGTCCAGGTTTCTTCGCCCCAGAAATGTTTGTTTTGGGGAGCTACTGTGGGTTTCAGGTGCGTCGTTTTATTTATGCAGCGCACACGCACGCGCACACGCACGCGCACACGCACACACACACGCACACGCACACGCACACGCACACGCACACGCACACGCACGCGCACGCGCACACGCACAACACACACACACACACACACACACACACACACACACACATTTTTTCTCTCAACGAAGGTCTTCAGGGAAGGAAGGAAGGAAGGCAGGTCAAACACATTTACTCACCCCTGAGCCAAACCCAACACTTTCCCCCCCCCCCAGGCCGACGTATGGAGCATCGGATGCATTCTTTTGGAGTTGCTAGTTGGACACGATACTTTTGGAGAGTGCTGGATGACCGCATATGACAGCGAATACATGAAAGAAAAGAAGACTTTTCGCGACGAAATTTTTGATGCTGTGAACGAATTGAAGGAGCTGTCTTTGCCGAAGAAGCTCAGCAGCTTTGTCCAAGCATTATTGAGCGATGTTGACGGCAAACACCGGCCGCCAGTGAGAGAGCTGCTACAGCACGAATGGGTATCCGATGGCTTGATGAACAGCAAAGTCGAGAGACGACTAAGCAGCAAAAGTAGTCCCAGCTTGAGCCGACTGAGGCTCGATAGTACGTCCAGCAATGCCGGCGGAGGATCTCCTCATTCCCCAGGTTTCCGGTAATTTGTTTAGCAAATAAATATGTTTGGTTTAAATGAATATGTTGGTTTGGTTTGGTTCGTCGTTTGGCCAGCAGCAGCGGTTGACTACTATGTTGTTGTTCACCTGAACAATTTTTTGAGAGAGAATCCGCCTTCGCTGTTCCCACCGTCATTACTGCCATCATCGTTGCTAATGCCACCACTCGCACTACCTACATCCGGTCGTTTTTTCCCCTCGTGAGAACCCTCGCCATCATTCCAGACATGTTCACCAAGGGCCGATGCACTCGCTATCTTCAATTCTTCCACGTAGAGTTTAGCCATTGCCTCAAGCTGGAGCGACCCTTTACCCTTACACAAGTCAAAGAGAGGAAATTGCAAGGCCGCGGACCAGCTAAAGGACAAGTTCCAAGGGCAACCGCCGGACGAGGAAGCAAATTTATTGATGGCGGACAGGCGAGCCGCAGCGTCAGCCAAAGACTGACCCCCAGAAAGGTAGTTTGCGCCAGGCATTGCAGCCGGGAAAGATTGTTTCAGCACATAAATATTTGCTTCCGCGATCTCCTCCACAGTGTAAGACTTATCGCAGCCCTTTCCGGGATTTATCATGTTAGGCTTTAAGGTTGTTCCCTCCATGTAGACACCATGATCTAGCATAGCCTTGAATAGCTCGCTCTGGATTTCAATGTTGATCTTCACAGCGTCTTCAAGCGTATGCGATCCAGATAGAGAAACATCCGGCTCGACGATGGGCATCAGCCCCTCTGCCTGGCAGATGAGCGCGTAGCGTGCTAGGTCCCTCATATTTGCTTCAATTGCAAGGCGTGTAGGACACTTATTGTTCATGTCAATCACCAGTGGCGACCTCCACTTCGCGAAACGGGCGCCCTGTTTGTAGTACTCGCTGCAACGGACAGCCAAGGAGTCCAGGCCCTGCATTACAGTGTCTCCATTTGTTCCAGGAAGCTCGTAAACCTTGAGGTGAGGTTTCACCCCGACCTGCAAACGTAAATACAAGTGAGTGAGGCTGTTTTAGCAACCCTCCAGGAAATGCGGTCGACAAGAATTATTATGTAAAGGTCTGCACGCACCTGAATGTTTTTAGAAGCAAGCAGCTCGGGAAAAAGGACCCCGGAATCAGACCTTTGCAGCAGCGTCTCTGGATCCAAAATAGCCGCACTGAGGTAGTTTTCGACCTGAGAAAAAGGCGCAATTAGCTTACGACAACCACACCGACAATAAGTAAGTAACTACCATCCCGTACACACACTCACCGTGGGCGTGTCAAATAGCATCTGACGATAGATTCGGCGTTGCTCCTCGTCATTCACAAGGCCGACCGCCTCAAGACGAGAGCCAATGGTGGCAGGTCCTTCGTCACAAGCCGTAATTCCTTTCCCTCTCGTAGCAACTGCATTTGCCGTCGCCACCAAACTTTTCTTCTCTTCTTCACTAAGGTGAGGCGAGAGCGTGAACATCAATGAAGTCGCTGATGTCTTTTGGACACGTCGAGCTTCATACCGTTTGAAATGTGTACGAAAAACGAACGGAGTCGCCAGCTGAAAAAGTAGAAAGTAAAAACAGAAAAGTTTCATTATAAATGGTTCACACAGATCTTAAAGAGAGGCGTTGAACTTTTTGTGATCCCAATTTAGAACGTGAAAGGTGAAAGCAGTGTCTTCGACTCGTAGGATTTATTTGTCCGAAGTCATGTGCAGCAGCTGACCACCTACACAGTCACAGTCTACAAACTTGCCGATCTGCCTTCGGGCTCGGTCCCTGCTCGTTGATATTGGCCTGAGGGTGGTTGTTTTTCAGATGATTACGACAAGGCAGTAGCAAAGCAGCAAGGCGGTGGTAGATGTGAGATGGGGCCAACGGCTGTTTGGTTGCTTGGGTGGTTGCTTGCAGTTAAAAAAAATTAAAATTAGTTTATGGACAGTTGTCCACGCAAAAACTCATAGGTGCCGAACATGACACCAACCATGGGAACTACTTTCATCAACTCGATGCTCAATCCTCTATAAAACCCCTTCAAGCCTTCGTTTTGGAAAATGTATCTTATGTGCTGCCGGAGATTTTTATCTCCTAACGTATTTAAATGCAGTGCCTGCATGCAACAAGATGGTTACAGTATGAAGTTGCGTGTGAGTATATGTGGACATGCACAACCAACATTAAGCCCTCTTTGGGATAACAACACATTCATTCATATGGGATTCTGCCTTATTAGTCAAGTGATTCTGCCCCCTAAACTAACCTGTATTTGCATTCTACGGCGGATAACATCGATTGGATAGGTGACGACAGCGGACATACTTCCACTGATTGCCCCGATTCCAAGGCTGATGGCAAAGCCAAGTCTCTCCTTCTTTGTTTTGCCATCCTCGATTCTGAAGTTAATGAACCGATCAGATTCCAGTGCCTGTCGAGGAAGGGTTGAAAAAAGACAAGAGACTGTTAGCGTACAACACACTTTCACCGAACACCACTAATGACTTTGACCCCATGTGACTGTTTGTCTGTCTGTATGTCTGGCTGTCAGTAAGATCATCACCAACAAGCACTCTCACCTCCTCTTTCAAGCTACCATAAACGCCGTAGGAGATAGCAAACGACGGCACCGCAACCAATAGTGTCGCCGTCAGGCCGCTATAAAGTCCAAAGAAGCCCTCGTTCGCTACAATTTTTCTGATTGCGTCTGTGATCCCCTTATAGTGCTCCATGTGGGCCAAGTCAGTAGTCAATCTAGTCCTGACCAAGTCAAGGGGGTAGCAGCACATGACGGCAGTGCACCCTGCAATGGCACCGGCACCAAAACGGGAGATAAATATACCATGTTTTTCAATTATCGACATCATGCGAGTTCGCTGAAGGTTTCTGTTCGCGTCCTGCTTCGTCAAAACCATACCGTTCAAAAATCCACTTGCCTGTTGTAAAGCAAACATATGGGGGTGCGAGCGAAGCAGTGTGAGTCAGGAGTCACGACAAAGACTACCCACAAAAAAAGAGAAGTTTTTTTTCCCGGCACAGTTTCAAAAATTGTCGCGGACAGAGAAATGAGCAGCTGGGGTGTATGGCACGGCACTGCGGGTTTATGATGCTCCTTGGTCGCTTGACTATATACCCTCCTCCCCCCCTCGAGTACCAAAAAACTACTCTACTCACTTTTTCATAGACATAAAAATTGATGGCCGAGTAGGGAAAACGGTGAAGCACGCTTGTACCGTTGCCCTTCCAGAAAGCAAAAACACCTTCCCTCTCTACTACCTTTTTAGCCCCATCTAGTGTTGAGTTCGCAAATTTAGGGGCAGCACTACCTTTGGTGGAGACAAGAGAGTGGACTTGAAAAAGAATTACCAACCGCGACAATGGAGCGGTAACGGTCTTGGCGAGCGCGCCAGCCACACCGCCCGAAAATAGTTGTTTAAGGGCAGTTGTTGGTGTAACACTGGCCCCGGTAGAGGAGTCGTTGCCTTTGCTGAGGGCAAGTATCCTTGACCCTCCCCCTCGAGCTTGTTCGCCTTTCTTTGCAAAAACACTCCCGCCATGATCGCCTCTCCCCAAACCACAAGCCGGCATGCACATCATAGACCCTCCAGCGATACGATCTTTCGCGTCATACTGTCGCTGGATGTTGTGCATTCCAGGGTAGAAAAACGGTCGAAGGAGTGGTGTTGCTTGGCCAAAATAAACTCAATTTCGAAGGGATGAGGGGAAAGTGTCTCGCCAATCGCGAAAAACTCAGTCTGTTGAGAGTGACAGAACAAATGGAGAAAAAAAACAAAAGACTTTCTCCGACCACATTTTGCAGCCAGCGGTGTGCGTCTGTCAGTTTTTCCGGGCCTTTTCTGTGGCCGTGATCCAACAAGTTGGCCTTTTTTTGCCCCTTTTGAACACAACAATAGGATATACCGCCAATTAACCCTGAATTTAAGGCTTTAAGGCTTTAAGAGGCCCTCCTGGCTTTCGGTTCAGTCACACGAGAGCACTTTTTTGGGGGCCTACCATGAGCTGCGTTAGGATGGATGGGAAGGTGACGGCCTGTGGGGGCGGTCAAGCAGGATTTTGGTCATACGTAGGCAGTTGGGACTTTGTGGGAGCCAAGACGACCACCAACAAAAAATTTGCCTATCGGTTCACCCACGCCCAGCTTGCCAGTTTGTGTCCTCTTCCTCCCAAATCTTTTGTTACTGCTTTACCAGGCCAGGGAGAGCAGTGGACGATCACAAACGACAAGGAAGAGCCGTCCTCACCCGCAAAACTAGTGATAAAGGCCCCCAAGGAGGGGGACAACAATGCCATGGTGACACCGAGGGATGAAAGCAACACGTTGGCAGCACCTCTGCCCCCCCCTGCCCCAACCTCCACCCCCTCTGACCCCTCAGATCCCTCTGACACCTTTTTGCCTAAGTCTAATCCGAAGAAGCTGATCGAATCGCGCGAGGACGAGCTTGCAAACAGCATAATAGTTTCCTCCACTGATACATCCCCTAGCAGCAGCCCACTGCGGACTGGGCGCGGGAGTGACGAGGATTCTGTCGATACAGTCGAGAGTGTTGTGCCATCATCAGCGACAGCAGCCTCTTCTGTTACCTCTCCAATTGACGACCCGGCCTGTGTCACCCCAGGTGCGCAGAAGAGCCGTGTTGTTTCTATGGATGAACCGAACCAAATTCCCTCACTTGTTG
>Ga0115555_1001326_pt1 | contig 16920 bp, 13 predicted proteins | sample COGITO_mtgs_1104_2_FD_87285 | JGI IMG/M metagenome (GOLD analysis project Ga0115555, IMG submission 87285) | Pelagic marine microbial communities from North Sea - COGITO_mtgs_110407 | ecosystem: Environmental > Aquatic > Marine > Epipelagic | place: Germany:Helgoland, sampling site Kabeltonne... | reverse complement strand
GTAGCGGTAGCTCGTCGCAGAAATGATTTTGCGTTTAGTTTTACACAGATTGCCTTGAAGTTTCATACGTGTCATCTCTCATTTGTCTATATGTCTTACAGTCTTAGCGCTCACATCCTCACAACTTACGTAGGGGAAATACGACGGTTTTACAACAAGAATACAATCAATGCCAAACAGACCGAAGAATAAGTTCAATCGCATACCGAAACTTACCAAAGATGGTAAACTCGACCCGTCTGAGTTTCAACCGCACGCCTTCATGCCGCTTTGGTCGCTCACATTGAGCGTGTTATTCCTCTCTTTGGTGATTGGATTTTACGCGCGAAATCCCCCAATCGCGCAAGAGAGTTTACCGCTCGAACGCGTGTTAGCGAAAGCGCATCAATACTTATCGGATCCCGAGGGAGTTATCATCGGTAGGAAACTTGGTGGAAATCAGAACAGATTCGACGTTGGCGTGGTCTTAGGCGCGCGATTAAACGAGACGGATTTTCAGCCTTCTTTGCGCTTGCAGTCACGAGTGAGACACGCGGTTGATGGTTTCTGCTACGGTGAAGTGGAACATTTGATATTTAGCGGCGCTTCTGGAAAGAAAGTCGTCGGGGATGGTAGAAAAAGGCCGAGTGAAGCGGCTGCGATGTTTGAATTTGCTTTGGCAACGGTCGAAAGAGCGCCGAAAATGAGTGGAAGGAAAGCGGAAGAGTATCGCTGTCCGATTGAACGCGAACGGTTTAGCGAGGCGAAAAGAGACGAAAACGGGAACGCGTATTACGTCGGTGAAGATAAAAACGGGGATCAGTTCACGTGGGTGTTGGAAGAGAAGAGTTTCTCGACGAAGGAAAACGCAGAGTTGAGTTTGAATGCGATTTTGACGAGAGAATGGAACTCTGTCGCGGTGAGTACGAGTCACTTTCATCAGTTTCGATCGAAACGCGTCTTCCTAAAAGCCATCGAGACGAGGAGATTGAGCAAAGTAAAGGTGAAAATGTTGAAGCAAGTGCAAGAATCGAGTTACTCGAGGCATAAGGATGGGAGAGAGCGAACGAGAGAGTTTGCGATTGGACAGTTTGATTTTGTGAGAGAGTTGCTCGCCATTTGCTATTACAAAATAAGGCGATGGATTTAAGAAAATGACATGTTACCTAAACCTTTGATTAATCTGCCGCCGTGTGCTTCGTAGTACATTCCTAATACTATTACTCTTACGATGCGAGATTCTTAATCCGTAATTGATTGAACCTCGATATTTCCGTCTCTTTCACCGTCGCTTCGGCGATAACGCCGCTATCGTTCCAATCGCACGCCTCGGGAACCGATATCGAACACAGGATGAGTTTCTTGTTCACTTGGACGCACAATCGACTGAGCGACTGCAACTCGTACCATTTCGGAAACGATTTCGTGAGTTCGCCTCTGTTGTTTTCTTTCAAGGATGACTCCGACGCGTTACCCTCACTAAACACATCGAACGATTTTCTCGCGCCGTTGTTTTCTGGCAAAACTAACGCGCAGCAATCCGAGTGCACCAACGACGGATGTCGACGATACAAAACTAAATCCGCGCCGTATTGCAAACCGGATCTCGGCAACCATCCTTGCAACCGAAAGTGACACGTAGCTACGCACTTTAAACCGAACGCAGCACCTGCGGTCTCGCGCAACAGCGTCCAAAACTGCTCACGAGAAAGCTCCACGTGTCGTCCACCTTTGTTATTGTTGTTGTTGTTGTTGTCGTTGTTATCATTCTTGTCGTCGCTATTGCTATTTACTACGCTCTCCTCGTACGCGTACACGACCAAACACCCAACCACGGCGTGTAAATAAAACGCATCTTCTGGTGATAATCTCAACGCCACTACATCTCGATGCACAAAAGGCACGTCCCTCGCGACGCACTCTCGCACTCTTCTCCCTATGTTCAACTGATCGAACAAACTCGCCACGCGTCTCGGGCACGAAACCCACACGCTCTCTCGATGAAACGCGCCGCGAAAGACGCAGTTCGCGAGTTCAGAAATTATAGACTCTGGATTTCGACTCTCTCGCGCTTGTCGGTGCTTCCCTCGTTTCCATTTGATTCGCGCGTTCAAGTTTATCGATGGCATACTATTTGTCGTCGCTGTCGTTGTTTTGCTCTTTAATTGTATACCAACTCTACACGCTTTAGGAGCCTCCTTTGCTCTTCTTCGTCCTCCTCCTCTCTCCTTCCTCGAGAGCCTCTGCCGATGATGTCACTCTCTCCTGCAACGCTCGCTCTTCGATTTTCAGCTCGTTCACTTTGTTCTGCAAAAACTCTCGCAACTCTCGCAGACTTTTTATTCTCGTCCTGAGTAACAAAAGGATCCGGTCTTTGGTTTTCCCCGTGGTGGAACTCCTCGACGTTAACGGGAGTAAACCTTCTTTACGTTTCTTTGTGTCTTGGTCTTCTTTAACTGCGTCGTCGATATCGAAATCGAGGTTCCCGCGAGGAGGGAAAGAGGTTTTCTCGGTTCTGGTGGTGCGCTTCTTTTGCACGCGCGTCATGTATGATTCCTAAATGTGGGGGATTGAAACGAAGGAAGAGGAGACCAATTGAAGAAAAGAACAGAAGCGCTCGTCGATGAACGTATTGATTCTTGTGGTTCGTAGTAGTATTAAAAATTGTTTACTGTTTGCGTGTTTATCTTGTTGTTTATGTTGTTTTTATTATTCGTCGTCGTCGTCGTCGTCGTCGTCGTCGTCGTCTTCCTCGTCTTCGTACTCTTCGTCGTCGTTCGCTCCTCTTCCTCCTCCTCCTCCTCCTACGGCTGCCGCGCTCCCGCCGAAGGAGATCGAGCTGCTCCCACTACTCCCGAGTCTCCTCGCAGGTTCCTCCCCTGGAAAGTACCCGTATTTATTTTTAAAAGCCTTCTCGTACCGCGCGCGTTGCTGGTCGATTTTCGTTTGCGGGTTCAAACTCCCGCCCGGTCTTTTGTATTCCCACAACGCCCAGGCGCCGGCGACGAGGAGGATGCCGAGACCCATCGTGCTCGGTTCGCCTTCGCCTCCTGGATTCCACCCGTCGTCATAGTCGCCGTCCTCGCCGTCATCGCCGTCGTCACCGTTACCACCTCCGCCCATGCCGCCGTCGTCGCCGCCGTACCCGAGTTTGCGTTGCTCCTGCGTTTCCATCCGGAGCGGCGCCGAACCGGGGCCGCGACCTTTGTCGGACGAGGAACCGCCGCCGCCGCTGTTGTTATCATCATCGTACGAAGAAGGAACGAAAAACGAAGGTCAGTAAAAAAGATCGAAAGAGAGAGAAAAGAAAACAGTCGTCGTCGTCCTCTCGCTCTCTCACGAACAAACAAACAAACAAATGGACGCATCGTCCTCTCGAGTCGCTTCGAAGGCATCACAAGGAGGTTTTGGGGGAAACGAACGCATTTTGTCTCTCAATCTCATCTCCGAGAAGAAGTCACAGAAGAAGAAGAAGGAATAGAATCGCACCTCTTGGGAAACCCGAACCCTTCCGGTGCGTCGTTGTTCGAGCCGCTCTTTCCTCCTTTCTTCGCCATCGCTTTTATACTCATCGTTTGTGTCCTCTTTTTGTTGGTCGTTCGTTGGTGTTTCCTCGACTGCTTTTTGTGCTGCCCGTTGTGTCTTTGCGGGCAAAGACTGACGGTGGTGGTGTTGCGACTCGTCGTAAACATCATCTCTCTTGTTCTCTCTCCTTCTCTCTCTCTCTGTGTCTGTGTGTATCTGTGACTTTTAACGGAAGACAGAAGTTGTTTCTCTCTCTTTCCGAAAGCACGTTCACTCTCCCGGTGACTCTTTCTTCTTTGAGGTTTTTTCCATTTTATCCGAAATTTCCTCATTTAGAGACACACGACAACGAGTATGTTTACGATATCAGCCGCATCGTCGATGGTCTCCTCGTCTGGTGCGTCTCATTCGAGCGAGAGTAATACGAGCACGAGCAGAGGTACTGCTCGTGGGAGTCTTCTTCTTCGAGGAGGACGACGACCAAGAAGAAAGGAAAAGAGCAAAAGCCTTTGCACGACGGCAACACGCGCACCAACGAGAGAAGAAGAACGAGACGAGTTTGAAGAGGAGAGGAAGATAAAGAAGGGAGAACAACAACGACGAATAATTGGAAACGAGATGATGACATCACTGTCAACGGCTGCGGCGTTTTGGATGACGACACAAAACATCGCGATGGCAAACGCGGCGGAAACGTTTGATGACGCAGAGGCGGCGAGAGCATCATCAAATCTCGTGGAAACGATGATGATGGAAACGACGACGAGTTCATCCGGCAACGCGGGGTTAGAATCTGTCCGCCTCGTCGTCGCGGTGAGCGCCATCGCGCTGATTCTCTTCCAAGGCCCAAAAGGGGACGGGGTGGTGAACAAGCTGAGCGAGAAGCGAGTGTTTTCCTCCGCGAAGAACGCGAAGAGCGCGGTGGATTACGTGACGTACGCGTTGATTGGAGGGTTTATAGTGTTGAGCGCGGTGTTAGCGGTGGGATGATGAGAGGTTTATGTACGCCGCGCGTGTGCTTTAGAGCGCTTTGAAACGTATTTGATGTTTACTATTTTTGTTATCCGCAAGAGCGGGCGCGCCCGCGCGCGATTCGCTTGGTTTTCACCAGCGTTTTTGCGCGTTTGTCTATTTACTACTCTATTTACTATTATTGTTTCTTCTTCTGTTTCTTCTTGGCCACCGTTTTCTTCTTAGGGGCGAGTGCCAAAGGTTTCTCGTTTGTCTTCTTCGGCGCCGCGGCGGTTTTCTTCTTCCTCTTCGGCGCCGCGGCGGCGAGTTGTAACGGCGACGGGACCGGTTCTGTTACTGCATTTTCGTCGTCACTCTCTTCTTCTTCTTTGTCTTCTTCACCTTCCCTATTCTCGTCTACCGCGGTCTCCTTTTTCTTTACATTCTTCTTTCTTGTCGTCGTCGACTTCTTCTTCGATCCGGGTTGTTTATCCGGAAACACGATGCTCGCGTCAAAATCTTCTCCTTTTAAATCCGCAACTGCCAGCGCCAAACGCTTACTCTTAATTTTCGTAAAACCGTCGGACTTTTGCACCAAACTCTCGTAGTAATCCTGCATCGTCCTTTGCTTGTACTTTTCGTTGCGTTCTTTGATTTTATCGTACATCGGCTTGAGCGTATCTGAGGTGAAATCCTCGGGCCAGTTTAACCGCTCGCGAAAGAAATCGAGAATGTCGCGTTCCAAAGGCGTTTGGTCCCAAACGAATTTTTCCTCGGACGGATCGACTTTAGGTTCAGCGTATGCCGCTCGAACCGCGTCGTCCGGAAAAGATGGTGGAAACTTCCACGTTGTTTTCTTCGTTTGGTGTTCTTGGTAGAAGCGCTTGCGCGCCGCGCTGGCAGTTTCGGGGGCGGTTTCCGCCGGATTGTCGTCTTGCTTCTTCTTCTCTGCTTCGCATTCATCATCGTCTGGGACGACGACGAGAGCGACTGAATCTCCGTTGTCATCGATCTGCATCTTCACCTTCTCTTCCTCGATTTTAATCTTCTCTAAGTGCTTCCTCACTTTCGCGCCTTTCGCGCCCGGTAAACTCAGCGTCTGATTTTCCGTCCACTTCTTGAACTGTTTCAATCCTTCTAAACTTTCCGCGCCGTTTTCTTTGTCCGCGTCTGAAAACCCGGCCAAAACTTCCATCGCGTTGACGATACCAATACCATCGATACCAACGGTGTAATCCGATCCCAGCAACATCGCTAATTGAATCATTCGTTCGCGATTCAATCCTAACTGTTTCTCGATGCGCGAAGATTTGTACATTTGAATCGCTTTCGTATTCTCGAAGGCGTTGCGAAAGACTAAAGTGGCGCCGAATAAGAAAACGTCACTATCGTTCGTGAAGACGCCGTCGACTTTACCAGTTCTGTTGAGATGCGCGCACTCGGCTTCAGCTTCTTCCGGAGCAACCACGTATGGAATGCCCAAGAGCATCAAGAGTTCTTGCACCTCGCGATACATCTGCGGCGTCGGTTGTTCGCCGTAGATTTTTTGCGCTTTCTTCCGCTTCTCTTCTAGAATCTGCCGTTCCTTCTCGTTCTCTTCAATCATGGTGTTGATTTTTTTCCTTCGCTCGTGGTCTTCCATCTCCTTTGCAGCGTTCGCAAATAGGTCGTCATCTTGCGCCATTTCTCGTTCGATTTCATCTTCCACGTCCGATTTGATGCGGAAATTTTTGAAAAACTCATTCTCCGGAGTATCGGTTTGGAACGAGGACGGTTGGTACGAGGTCGGCGGCGGAGGCGGAGGCGGGGGCGGAGCCGACGATGGTTTTTGAAGAATCTTTTCTTCTTCTACCACTTCTTCTCCTTCCTCTTCCAAAAACGTCACCATCTTTTGCTTCTCCTTTTTCTTCCCCTCGGCTTTTTCCCGAGACGCTTTTTCAGCAGCCTCTTCGTCTTCCTTTTTCTCTTCGCTTAGAATCTTTGCCTCGTCCGCCGCTTTCTTCATGTCTTCGTACGTGTCGCGTTCATCGTCGTTACCTTTTGGACGGTTCCGCAATCCTCGACCGACGCGACCGGGGTTGTCTCGTTCGAGCGAAAGGAAAATTGCGCGTTGTAAAGCGCCCTCATCGTCTTCGCTATCGACGTCGATGTTGTTGTATTCTTCGTCGTCGTCGTCGTCGTCGTCGTCGTCGCTCAAATATTTCGCTTCGTACGCTTTTTTTATATCGACGTTGTCGACTTTATCCTCGTCGTCCGACGACGATGACGACAATGGAATTTTGATGCGCTCTTCTTCTTTGTCTTTTTCTTCCCGTTTCTCCTCTTCTTCTCTCGCGTTTACATCCATCGTTGGTGGTGCCGGTAATGCTTTCGTGCGTTCCTCTTCTTCTTCTTCTTCTTCTTCACCTTCTTCTCCTTCTTCTTTCTCTTCGTCGCTTTGCCACTCTTCTAAGCTTTTCCCGCGAACGAATCCGTGCGTCATGGAGTACACATCTTTCCTCGATTTCATCGCGCTTCCTCCTCCTCCATCGCCGCTGGCGGGTGCTTCTTCTTCAACGTCTTCGCACTCTTCTTCGCCTTTGAACAATTTCTTCTTCTGCTCGGACTTTTCTTCGAGCACGCGCTCGACAATTTTCAAGTGTCTCGCATCTTCGTCGTCTTCGACATCTTCCCACTCCTCCTCTTCCTCCTCTTCTTCTTCTTCTTCTTCTTTGATTACTTCGCCTTCCTCCGCAAACAGTGGGTCGACCGTTTTTATATCCTCGAGCTCTTTTTTCGATATCTGGATCCGCACTTCCGATGATAAGTGTTCCTGTTTACTCGAATCTTGATTCTTACTATTTCTGTGCGGCATTTCCGCCACCGATCTCGCAATCGTCGGTCCCGGCAAGTGTTCGTTCAACGCCGAGGAAATGATTAAATCCGATCGAGGCGCGGATAAATCTTGTTGCCCTTTCCGACGCTTCTTCTCTTGGTAAAACGATTGCACCTGCGGACGGTTGTTGAGCAGTGTCGTCTGGCCCGCTTGGAACGAGGCGAAGCCTCGGTAGGAATCCTCCAGCATATCTCTCGTTTGGCCGTTTGGGAAGATCTTATTGCCAGTAGTGTTTCCTCCTCCTCCTCCTCCTCCTCCTCCTGACTTGCTGTGAGTACCCAAGCCACTTCCTTTACCGCCACCATCACTTTCTCCTTTATGGTACACGTACTCCAAACCGTCGTGCGCGGCAATCTTCTTGGACACGTCCCCTGCGTTATTGTTCCCGCTACTCTTCGCCCCGTTCTGCCTCATGGTCCGATCCATTTCTTTCCTCAACTTTGTGCTCTCTAAATACTTCTCTATTTGTAACTGCGAAAAGCTCATCGAATCTTTCTCTACCGCTTGAAACTGCGACCGATTCTTCCCTACGTTTTCGTCTCGGATCCGTTTCATCATCTCCAGTTGCATCGAAACCGGCAACGCGCCGAGCACGGTCGGGTCAATCTTACCGTCTTCATCCGTCGGGAGTTCCACATCCCAGGCGGAGAAATCCTCGTCCGGGTCCGTCTCGCTCTCTTCCGTCTCTTTGTTTTCTTTTGCGTGTTCTTCTGCTTGTTCATCATCATCATCATCATCATCATCCGGATCGATTATAAACTTCCGCTTCTTCTTCTTCTTCTCCTTTCCCGCGTCGTCGTCGTCGTCAAACATCATCATCTCCCCGAACATTTTCTCCTTAAAAAACCGTTCATCTTTATCCATATCTCTCTCCACGCGCTTTTCTAGTTGTTTCTCCAAAATCTCCCTCTCGATCGCGTTCATCAAGATCGTTTCCGCCGCTTTCCTCAGCGTCAACTTCGCCTCCAAACTCTTCCTCTTCCTTTCCCGCACGCACGCTCGTTTAATCCCCGGCGTTTTCCCGTCGAACACGAACACCGGAAACACTCGTAAATGGAGTAACTTTATGATTCTTTTCAGAAAGCCTAATATGTGTGCGTTTGCGATCGGTTCCCCTCGGTCGTCTCGCATCGCTTTCAGGAATTGCATCATCCAGATGGATGCGTCCACGGCGATGGTTTTCCCGGTTAAGGCGTCTAAATTGACGCGCTCCGCGGACGGTTCCAGGATCGTCCACAGGTCTTTCACGCCCATTTTTTTACTTTAAATGCTTCGCGTTATTATTCAAGTGTCTCGCATCTTCTTCTTCTTTTAAGTCCACTCGCACATGGTGGTTTTTATCAAAGCTTTAACGTTGTTCTTTCTCTGCGCTTTTTCTAAAACGTCAGTCTTGTGGAGATTTCTTCTGACTCATCACACTTCTGCGTAGCAGTAGTATTTATACTACTCTTTTCGTAGACAGAGATGAAGACGCAAACGAGTAGTAAAAATGTCGTCCAACACGAACGAACGGACTCGTACCAGCGAATGAAACGCGCGATGGAAAGTTTCAACATCGAAGAGAGCATGGTAAGCGTGGTTTTTTACTCTCGCAATGGAAATGTAACGCGTTGTGCTGTTAAAAATGTGCTCATCATTTCGCGCTCTTTTGATGCTCTTCAGAGAGCACGCGCCACCGTCAGAGAACGAAGAACAGAGCTTTATTGGTGGTTTTTACGTTTCGCGTCTTCTTTTACTTCTTCTTGGTTTCTCGCGACGAACGCGCGATTGGAATAAAAACCAACTCTCAATCTCTTCTTTTCTCCGACGATGGAAAAAATACGAAAGATGTTGAGATGTGACTTTGAGAAAAGGAGCGGACATTTTGCAGGCGCTGACATGTTTCTCTCTCTCTCTCTCTCCTTTAATAAATTCTCTCAAACAATAACAGCACTCGACGTCTTCACCACTCCACGACGCGGCAGAGGAAGACGACGTGGAAACGATCGTCGCGTTGATCACGATTGGAGCGAACGTGAACGAGACGGACGATTCCGGGATGACGCCGTTGACGTACGCCGCGACTTGGGGGAACGCGAATGCGATGGCAATTTTGTTAGAGAACGGAGCAGACGTGAACCATAAGGATAAAGTTGGAGACACGGCGTTGCACGAGGTGTGCAGGGGAGACGTGACGGAGAACGAGAGGTACATCGAGTGCGCGAGAGTTTTGTTGGAGGATAAGAATTGCGACGTGGATGCAAAAAACGAGTTGGGGGCGACGGCGTTACACGTGGCCAGTCACGGGGGGAATACGGAGATGATTGAGCTGTTGTGCGATTGGGGGGCATCGGTGACTGGAGAGAAAGCGGAGATGAAAGGTGGGTATTCCGCGTTACATTTAGCCGCGAAGAATGGGAGTTCGAGTTCGTTGAGCGCGTTGGTCGATCACGGCGCGGATATTCGGTTGGAATCGAAAGAGCCGATGGTCGGCGCCGGCGGTGGCGAAGGCGGGTTGAGAAGAAACGATTCTGCCACGGCTTTAGATATTGCCGAGCAGAACGGGCAAACGGAAGCGGCTGGGATGTTGAAGACGGCCAGTGAACGGGAGTTCGAAAGAGGCGGTCTTTTTGGCGAAGGAAACGCGCCAAGGAAACAACCGAGTTTTTCGGGGAGGAGTAAACAAAGCGAACAGCGGAGTAAAGATTCAAGCAACGGGGAAGATTCGACGAGAGATGGAAAGAAAATCATTCGGCCTTCTTCGAGATTGAGTCAGAAGAATATCACGAGGAAAAGGGGCGATCCAGATCCCGATTATTATTAAGATATTTATTATATTGAAGACCGTAGTACTATGATGCGTGTGTGTGTGAACTGGAAGAGTATAGTGTAAAATTTCATAGATGTTGTGAAGTAGGAATCAAAAATGCGTGTAACATAATCTAATCTCATCAAATGGACATACTTTTTGGCGGTTTCATTCTCGGCGGTTGCGGCTTCCAGTTTGCTTGATCCTCCGGTTTCCCGAGCTGCCCGCACGCCGCCATTTCTTCGTCTCCTCTGGATTTTCGTATCGTCGCTAAAACTCCATTCTCGAGTAAATAGTTTCGAAACGCCAAGATGTGCTCTTGATTGGAACACGTGAATTCGCTGCCGTCGTGCGTGTTGAAGTAAATCAAATTGATTTTGCACGGGATCGTTTTGGAGATTTCTATGATTCGATCGGCGTCTTCGAACGAATCGTTGACGTTCGCGAGCATGATGTACTCGAAGAAGACTCTTTGCTGTCGTCGAGATCTTTTCGCGCGCTCGTCGCTACTACTACTACTACAACTACCACCACCACCACCACTACTATTATTGCTAAATCTTTCCCGGATCACCCCTAACAAATCTTCCAACGGGTATTTCCGATTAATCGGCATGATCCAATTCCTAATTTCGTTCGTCGTCGCATTCAACGATACGGCTAACATGCAATCGGACTCGTCCAAAAATCGCTCAATTCCAGGGATCAATCCGCTCGTGGATACCGTTACTCTGTTCTTACTAAAATTCAACCCTTTCGGATCGGTCATGATTTTCACCGCTTTCAGAACATTTTCTGTGTTGTGCAACGGCTCGCCCATCCCCATGAACACGACGTTCGTGACATCTTCTCCGGCGATATCTCTCGCGTTGACGACTTGTTGCACGATTTGATTCGCGTTTAGATTTTTTCTCAGACCCATTTTCGCGGTAAAACAAAACTGACAGTTCATCGCGCACCCTAACTGCGAAGAGACGCACACCGTCGTTCGTCCCTTTTTCCCGTCCTCCTCTGCTTCTCCCGGTAACGGCGGTATGATGACCGATTCGACGATCCCGCCGTCGCTCAGAGCGTACGTGACTTTCCTCGTCCCGTCCTTCGCGACGTTGATGGAATCTAAAGTTAAATCCCCACCAAACGACGCCAACTCGTGCATTTTCGCTCGAAATTTCGCAGATATCTCCGACGACATGTCTTCGACGTCGTTGCAGTAATTGGAAACAGAAGAATTCCCGTCGTCGTCTTTCTCCTCCTCTCCCGCTGCTGCTTTCGTTGGCGATAGTTGTCTTCTCCTGTACATGGATTCAATCAACTGTTCCACTCTCGATGGCTTCTCGTCGATGGATACCAGCCAATCTTTCATCTCATCTCTCGTCATTGATTTCAGCGCAATCTTATCCGGCTTTGCGATCGTTTTTGGCCTCGACATCGATTGATAATACGCCTCGGAGGACGGGAAGAGTTCGTTGAGTTTCGCTAAATCCGGCGGCGAAGACGAGTGCATTTGTTGTTGTTGTTGTTGTTGTTGAGCAACTTTTATCACCATCGCGCCTCGCCCGTGTCGTTTACCTCGTCCGAAAAGAAGATGAGACCGACGTGGGAGCGAGGACGTTTCTTTGACGACGACCGCTTGAAACGCGACGAGCGTTCGCATGATTGTGTGTCGTATTTTAGTAGAGAGTAAGGAGTTTGAATTGGACCTCTGGGGGTAAAAAATGAGGATAACGAACGACTTCAATCCAATCGATCCGCTTTAAACTACGCACGCGTTCTATCAGTATTAGCATTACATTTTGATGACTCTCTTCTAATTTACTACTCTTTTTCAATGTATTATTTTGTGCTGCTCTCTTTCCTTTCGTCCTCCTCGACAGCGGGCGGGTTCTCGGCGGCGGCGACTCGGCGGCTGTCTTCAAGCGCTTTCCTCTTCTCGCTCGCCAGGACGGTTTTCTCCACGTCGTAAAAAACCGACGTTTGTCCTTCAGGTACGCGCACGCGTCCTCCGTTGCCTATTTTAGCGGTCGTTCCTACGTCTAAAAACCGTTCCCAGGATTCCCAGGGTAGGAATCCTCCGCACGCGGTGCACTTTCTCGCATATTCTCCTTTTTTAATCAGCCCTGAGCCTTGGCACAAAGCGCATTTGCGTTGGATTAAAATCCGTTTCCCGAACTCGTACGCGGCGATGATGAACGGCGCTATTCCGGCGAAGAAGCCGAAATAGAGTTGCCACGGTTCTATGCCTGCTTCCAGGAGGGAGTCAGAGAACGAGGAGGATTGAGACAGGAGAGGTTCGGCTTCTTTGATGATTTCGTTTTGGACGATGATGATGTCGTCACCACCGTTAACGACGGGGAGGCAAAATCTTCGATTCTTTTGTCCTCTTCTTCTTTGACTTTGAGCGAACGATGCGCTCCTCGTTTTTCGAGTGGAGGAGAGGTGCTCGTTGATCGTTGTTCGAGGAGTTTGTGTGCTACGCTTTGCGGCGCTCATCATGTTTGAGGATGATGTACAACAACAAAGCGTGTAAGTAATGAAGGGATAAACAACCAAAGCGAGTTCTAAATTTTCTAATAACTACCATCATCGAACGTTTCAATCATCAATCACTTGTTAAAGAACACCATGCTCAACACGAAATCGACGACGAATATCGCCACCAAAGAAATAACCACGGATGCGGTGGTACTTTCCCCGACGCCTTTAGCGCCGCCAATGGTCGTCGTCCCCCACCCGCAGGAAATGACCGCGATGACCGCGCCGAACGCCACGCTCTTGGCGGACATGACGCCGATATCGCTCAACTCTAAATACTTTGCCGCGGAGTCGATGACGACGTTTGGGGAGACGCCGTAGCGGAAATCGGCGAGGATAATGGACGCCGCCATCGATTGCGCGAAGGAGATTAACGATAAAATAGGGAGGGAGATCATGCACGCTAAGACGCGAGGGATGACCAAATAATCCACCGGGTCGGTGTCTAAAACGGTGAGTTGGTCGACTTGTTCCGTGACTTGCATGGTCCCTAACTCGGCGGCGATGGCGGACCCAACGCGACCGGCGAGAACGATGGCGCAAATCACCGGCGTCAACTCTCTCGCGAACGCTAATCCGAGCAAACCGCCGATGACGTTTTTCAATCCAACTTTGGAAAATTCTTTGCAAAACTGAATCGTAAACACCAAGCCGACGAAGGACGAAGTCATCATCGCTACGCCTAACGTCTCCGGCCCAATTCTCGCGATTTGCTCCACAGTCTGTTTCATGTTGATCCGTTTCTTCAGTTTCACCGACGGTTTTAACAGTAACCGATAACAGACGTTCCCGGCTAACAACAAAGTCGCCGCCGTTCGCCATAAAAACTTCGGCGGGTTCCAAATCTCGCACGTTTCTATAATCAAGTTCAGCACTTTCTGTCCAACTGTTTTCGGATCTTTCATCGCTTTCTCCGGATCCGACGCCGTTTCGTCGATGAACTGCTTCAATCGATTTAAAGATTGCTCGCGAAACTGTTTCTCGGTTTCCGCTTCCAAGGGTATAAACTTTTGATCGTTGTTGTTGTTGGTGTGACTGCTCGTGCCACTCGCGCTGTTGCTGCTTCGCCTCTCGTCGAAATCTCTGGCGTCCCAGTTTTGGCTCATCATCTTCGTTTTCCTCCTCCTCCTTTCAGAAGAAGAAGAAGAAGACAAAAAAGAAGAAGAAAACCCAATGGTGGTCGTCGTCCCCTTCCTCCTCTCGCGCCTCCTCCTTTCGCCGCCTTTGCTGCGCGGAAGAAGCGTTCGAGCAGTCGTCGTCGCGCTCATCATCATCGTCATCATCTCATCAAAAATTTTGTCTCTCTCGCTCTTCTTCTCTTTTGTGTTAAGTTGAATTGAAAAAAGAAATCTGAAAAAAAAATTCTGAAACCCTAAAAAAGAGAAATTTTCTCGTCTCGGAAAGATTTTATCTCCTAGGTGCGTTCTCTCGTCATACCCCGCACCCTCTTTTCTTTTCTTTGATAGCGTACTGTGAGAGACTATCAGAGAGAGAGAGAGAGAGAAGGATGATGATGATGTCAACAACAACAACAACAGCGACGAGGACAACGGGAACCTTTAAAACCTTACGCGAGAGAAGCTGCTCCAGAGTGCACGCGACAACGACAACGACATCATCGTCTCACAATCAAACCTCGTCAATCACAAAGAATTCCTCCTCCGACGAGGATGATGATGAAAAGATGATAAAGAAAAAACAACATTTCGTGGAACAACTCGGTCGAGGAGTCTCCGCGTTCGCGTTGGCGTCCGCGATGAGTTTATCACCAATTTCGATGGTGGTTGATTCCGCGAACGCGTCTGAGATTGAGATTTTACAAACGCCCGCACCGACGAGCGGGTATATCGTCGACGACGCGGGAATCATGTCTCGAGCATCCGCAGGTTCGATCAACCAAACTCTGAAAGAACTGGAAGATCAAACCGGCTATCACTTGAACGTGATTACGGTTCGAAAATTGGTATTCGAACAAGACCCGTACGCGTTTGGGGATAAGGTTTTGGAAACCTGGTACCCGACGTTAGAGGAAGGGAACAATAAAGGGAACTTTTTGTTGGTGAAGACGGCGAAGGAGGCGGCGGTGGTTGGCGGACCGAAATTTTTGAAGGCGGTCGGCGACGACGTTTTGGAGTCGGTGTTGAGCAAGAACGTGCCGATTAACCTCGAGTACGAGAAATTTAACGAAGCGTTGACGTCGAGTGTGGATAGAATTGCGGCGGTGTTGGAGGGGAAACCGGATCCGGGGCCTCCGGCGAAGTTTGAGAAGGACAACAGCAGAACGTTCAAAACGAAGGAAGAAACCGGCGCGAAGAGAGAGGTTTTCTCGAACGTCGTCGTCGGTTTGTTGGTGATTTCGTTCGTGGTGCCGATGTTACAGTACTTTGGTTACGTAACCGGGGATCCGGATTTCGATGATTAATAATAATGTACTATTATTATTATTATTATTATTATTTAAATCGTCGGCGGATTTTATCTTCCCAACTCTAAAAAACGCGTGTGTTACTTTATATAATATAACAAAACAAAAACAATCTACTACATAAATATATATAAATGCTACCGGTACTTATCGTCGTCGTCGCACCACGTTGCGATGTCGTATTCTAAGCCTAATGCGTCTAATTTCCCCTGGTACTTTTCCGCGAGGGACGTACTCAGCGCTCTCGCGCTTTCCTCTTCTTCGAGCATCTTGCACCACTTTTTGCGATACTTTTCGTTTGGATCGGTCCTCGACAGCGGCTTTCCGGTATCGGCTTCAATCTTCGCCACGCATAAATCGAAAGCGCGTCGTTTTGGTTCTTCTTTTCCTTTTTCCTCTTCTTTTTCTGCCATTACTTCGGCTTCTGCTTCTGCTTCTTCATCGAATATGAAAGAGAAAATTTCTTCCGCCTTGCGCTCGGGTTCGCGAATAAAATCTTCCATGCGCAACGGGTACAAAGCATCTTTACCTAGCGCTTTCGCATCTCTCTGCGCCGTCTCGTGGAGCTTTACGTAATTGTCCAATAATTCTACAATCGTGACTCGTCCGTTTAGTTCTTTCATCGCGTTCAGCGCCATCGCGTTCGCTATTGGATGCCTCGTCACGTACACGTGTTTCGTCGTTTTCATCCCAACTCTTTTATACAACGCGCGCAGGAAAGTGCCGATGATGGCGTTTGGCGGCGATTTTTCGACAACGAAAGCGATATCAGACTTTTCCTTCTCGTCTCCTTTATCTTTGAACCCCCAATACTGTCCAAAACTATTCATCAATTTCACCCCGTTTTCGTCCGTATTTAACGCCGACCTTTCGGTCAAGTGATGCGCCTCGTTCAACGCGTATCTCCCTAAACCGTTTCGCGAGAAGTCCCTCCCCGTTCGCATCGCCTGATACTCCTCCCCAACTCCAAACTTCGGATACACATCCTGCACGAAAATGCCTTCCGCGTGATCCGAAACCTTCCGACTCGCAAACGCTCCAATCTTCTCGTGCGCGCTCACGCACGACCACGCGATGGACGTGCCGCCTCGGTGAGGTCCGCCGATTAAAACCGCAGTCGTTTGCATCTTCCCCAATTTCTCTCGCCACTCAGTTAGAGTTAAATGTAGTCTGCGATGGCCGATAAAAATCGCCGATCCGTACCGAGAATACGCCGCAAACCATCCAAAAACCATAAGCCCGTACAGGACGAAAAGAGGAAGAAAACTTCTCCAACGGCTCTCAACGACGGCGTCGGGTTTGTCGTCGAATTTTGTGTCTTCCTCCTTCTGTTTCCTTTTCTCGTTATTGTTGTTCTTCTCGTTCGTCTTCTTCGCTGAGGCGTCGTCGTTTGCCGGGGCGTTTTTCGCGTCGTCTTTGGAGGAGAAGTTTACGGAAGCGTCAACCTTTTTTGTGTCCTTTCGCCGTCGTCGTCGTCGCATCATCATCATTTGGAAGTCGTTTTTTGTGTGTTTAATAACTATACTATATCGCTTTAAAAGCTTCTCAAAGAAAGTATTTTCGTCGATCTGATGATTCTCAATATTTAGACCCGTGATGTGGCCAACTCTTTACGCGTTGTTGTTGTTGTTGTTGTGTAAAGAGTTTGTAAAATCGAACGGATGTGTTGCGGAAAAAAAGTGCCTACTTTTGAAGTTTCATTCAACTCTTTATTACTAAAAACTAGTTGTTTCCTAAATATTCAAACACCAAAGTGGTGGCTTTTTTACTCTCCGCGTCGTCAAAACTATGACGACGAGCTTCTTCTTTTAATTCTGCTGCTCGTATTTCTGTTTCTTCGTCGTC
>Ga0115555_1001321_pt1 | contig 16947 bp, 11 predicted proteins | sample COGITO_mtgs_1104_2_FD_87285 | JGI IMG/M metagenome (GOLD analysis project Ga0115555, IMG submission 87285) | Pelagic marine microbial communities from North Sea - COGITO_mtgs_110407 | ecosystem: Environmental > Aquatic > Marine > Epipelagic | place: Germany:Helgoland, sampling site Kabeltonne... | reverse complement strand
TGAGGAGAAAAATTCTGCCTTCAATTTTTTTTTTCTTGCCCAAGCAGAAAAAGCAGAAAAAGCAGAGGAGAAAGAGCAATGCAAAAATTTCTTTCGAAGAGAGAGGCACAAAAAAACAAAAAGAGGAAAAAAAGAGAGACAAGACAAGACTCTCTTTATTCTCTTTTTTTATATCTCTTCTCGGAAAGAAAGAGTACACACACACGCAACAACAACACAAACACGCGCGCTTTAGAGAGGTTAAAAGAGAGAGAGATGACTGTAAGTGGTTCTTCTTTGACGTCGTCGTCGTCTTTATTATTACGCGTTCGAACTTCGGAACGACTGCGAGGAGGAGGAGGTTTTCTTCGAAGGAGGAGTCAACTTTTACAACAACAACAACAACAACCTCATCGAGTTCATCTGCGACGAAAGAAAACTTTTGCTTCGAATAACAATAACGACAACAACAACTCCGACGAGGCGACGACGACGACAAAAACACAAAACGAATACTTCAATTGCACGATACTCTCAAACGAACCGATATCTCCGGACGAGAGTTTTCGGCTACTGACGGTGGAAATCGACGACGACGTGGCGACCGTGAGCAGAATGTCGAAACAGTTAAAAATGAACAAAGAAAAGGCAAACGGGAAGACGACGACGGGGAGGACGCACACACACACGACGCGAGATTCCACAATTGACGGTGGATACGTGAAAAATGAAGCAGATTTTGAGAGCGAGTGGTTGTTGCGGTATAAGTTTCCAGGACAAAGCGCACAATTTAAGCTGTTTAAAGAAGAAGATTGGTTGAGAGAGGACGTCGTGGACGAGAGTCTCGGCCGATTAACGCACAAACTGCCCATCGCGCAATCGCCGACGAATTTACACATGGCGAGAAAGCAATCGCCCGGCGCGTCGACGTATACGAAAGCAGAATTCATCGTCGATGGTAAAAAAGAGGAGGAGGCACACTTAGCGAAATTAGAGCCGCAGGCGAAGATGAAAATTTCCAATCCGCGAGGCTTTGGATTTTCCAACCCGCTGTTTTCAAACGAAAAGACGTTGGATAACGCGATGATGTCCGATACAATCAAAGTTCCCATCGTGATTGTCGCGAAAGAATCCGAAGGTTTCGCGTGCGCGAAATCTTTACTCTCGTCGCCGGCATTACTCGCGCACGCTTCCATAGCTCCCGTGACTGTTTTCTTTCTCGCGGAATCTACCAGTCGCTTACCAATCACGGTGGACGAAATCGAACGATGGAAGCGAGGGGGCGTCAAAATCATAACCTCGGTAAACGAAGACCCCGACGGTATCGTCGATTACCACTCCCTGACGATTCGTTCCGCGCTTTCTTCTTCTTCCACCGGGGAAGAGGACTTTGAGAATTCCGGCGGCGCGTTTCCTAGAGCCAATATCGTCGGCGAAACGCGTTTGCAACATAACAAGTGCGTCGTGTGTTTAGCCGGAGTCAAAGGGAAGAAAGCGGTGGAGTGGACGACCTTGTTTGAGAACGCCGGGGTGAGAAGAGTGAACTTCTTTTCCGCCGCTTAATAAAGAGCTTTTGCACACAAGCGCTTCTTCTTCTTCTTCTTCTTGATTTTAAATATAACATAAGTCTAATACTATATACGCGTAGTAGTATCGCGCTCGTCCCAAATAATACCTCTCGCTTTGTTGGAAGCCTTGGTTGGCCCTCTTTCAAAAATCTCTTTCCCACACAAAAACACATATAAACGTATAAACATATATTTAATAAAGATGGGAGGAAAGAGGGACGAAACTGCGGAGGAGCGCTCGAAGCGCAAGGAGAAGGAGAAGAGAGAAGGTGCGTCGAAGAAAAAGGATAAGAAGAGGGACGAGACTCCCGAGGAGCGAGCGGCGAGAAAAGCCACGGCGAAATCATCATCCGCCGATGGGAAATCAAAAGACGAGCGCAAAGAAAAGTCGGCGAAAGCGTCGAAGCAATCTCAAAGTGGACAGGCTGCTTTGAAAGAGAAGAAGCAAAAGTCGAGAGACTTGCCGGTTGGGATGATGATGCAGGAGAAGGGTGGGAGCAAAAACGATTACTTAGCCGGGATGGACTTACCGTCCTCCTCGGACGACGAAGACGTGGAAGAAAAGGTGGAGAGAGATTTAACCAAGAACGCGTTCGACGGACCTTCGGATAAGGAAGCCGCGAAAGCGAGGAAGAAAGAGATCGAGATGGCGAGGAAAGAGGCGATGGCGAAAGAAGAGGCGATGCGAGACGACGACGACGCGTTTAACGTTCGATTACCGGCTATGGATGACCAAGCGATGGCGCAAATGGCAAACTCGCGCGATATCAAGATTGACAATTTCTCGGTTTCCGTGAGAGGGAAGCCGTTGTTGACGGATACGAACATTACGATCGCGCACGGGAGACGATACGGGATCGTTGGGCCGAACGGGACCGGGAAGACGACGTTGATGAAGTTATTAGCGAGGCGTAAGATTCCGGTGCCGGAATTTATTGACATTTTGTTGGTGGAGCAAGAAGTCGTCGGCGACGAGAGAACGGCGTTGGAATCCGTGGTTGCCGCCGACGTGGAACTCATGGAGTTGAGACAGAAGAAAATGGAGTACGAGCAGTTGATGGAGAAGATGGCGCAAGCGGACGAGAGCAAAAATGAAGCTTTAATTAAGGAAATGAACCAGTTGACGTTCAAAGACGAAGAGACCGGGACCGAGATGGACGCGTCGCAAGCGTTGACGAAGACGTACGACCAGCTGAAACTGAAAGGCGACGATACCGCGGAGGCGAGAGCGTCAAAGATTCTGCACGGTTTAGGTTTTACTGTCGTCAAGAAAGGCGAAACGAAAGGCCCGGATCGATTTTCCATGCACAATTCGACCAAGAGCTTTTCCGGCGGTTGGAGAATGCGGATTTCCTTAGCTCGAGCTTTATTCATCGAACCGACGTGTTTGTTGTTGGACGAACCGACGAATCACTTGGATTTACGAGCGGTCATTTGGTTAGAAGAGTACTTGATGCGTTGGAAGAAAACTTTGATTGTGGTTTCGCACGATCGCGATTTCTTAAACGGCGTCACGACGGATATCATTCATTTGCACGACCACCAACTCGATCAATACAAAGGAAACTTTGAATCCTTCGAAGAGATGTACGAGCAAAGACGCAGAGAGGCGAACAAAGAGTTTGAAAAGTACGAAAAAAGAATCAAACAAGCCAAGCAACAATCGAACAAGAAGAAGCAGGAAGATATCACGGCCCAGGCGAAGAAGGATGCGATGAAAAAGAACGAGAAGAAGAAGAACAAAGGGATGATGGACGACGCGGACGACGCTTTGAACACCGCGAGAGCGCCGACGAAATGGAACGATTACGACGTCGAGTTCAACTTCCCAGAGCCGACGGAATTAAATCCGCCGTTGATTTCTTTGCAAGATTGCTCGTTTCGGTACCCCGGTTTGGAAGGTTTCAGTTTGGATAATATCGATTTAGGCATCGATATGGGAACGCGCGTCGCGATTATTGGGCCAAACGGCGCCGGGAAATCAACCTTAATGAATTTGCTCGCCGGAGACTTAAACCCAACCGAAGGGGATTCGAGACGGTCGCACGCTTTGCGCATCGGTCGGTACTCGCAACATTTCGTGGACGTTTTAGCCATGGACGAAACGCCGGTGAGTTATTTACAAAGAAAGTACAAAAGGGCAGACGGGGGCAGTTACAAAGACCACGACATTCGCGCAATCTTGGGGAAATTTGGTTTGCCTGGACACAACCATTTGCAACCGATCGTGAAATTGTCGGGTGGTCAAAAAGCTCGAGTCGTTTTCGCGTCGATTTCGTTATCGAACCCGCACATTTTGCTCATGGACGAACCGACGAACCACTTGGACATGCAATCCATCGACGCGTTGGCGGACGCGTTGACTGCGTTTGAAGGTGGCGTCGTTCTCATCACCCACGACGCGCACATTTGTTCCAAAGTGTTAGACGACGAGACGAGTGAAATCTGGGTCGTCGATGATGGCGTGGTGACGAAATTCAACGGCGACTTTGAAGACTATAGAGACCAACTCGTGAAGGAAATCGCCGCGGAGCTCGACGCGCCGGTTGACAAAAACGAAGATTGATTTTAAGAAGAAGCGTAATTGATTTTAATACAGAGTATCAACGAAAGAACAAAACATATACATATATATACACACGCACACACTCTATACATATCTAACTAATTATAAAGTTTTCATCAAATACTCTACAACCTCTTCCCGCGTGCTCCCGGTTGATTCTAAATACCCGACCATTTTCGCTAAGTTTTCGTCGGCTCTCAATCCCAACAAACTCGGTCGTCGTTGCACCTCCTTCGCGAAATCCGTCCCGGTGATCCCCAACTCCTTCTCCACGTACACAAAAAGTGGTTCTAATCTCGTTTCCACGTCGTACGCTAACACGGACGGAAAATTCGTGATTAATCCCCCCAACTGTTGTTCTCGTATATCTCTCGATTGTAAAAACTCCACCACTTTTCTGACTTCGTTCTCGTCGAATTTCACCGACCCATCGAGTGTCATCCCCATCTTTGCTCTCTCGGCTTCAAATTGCATCGTCGCTTGCGACATGACTCTCAACGCTGCCGATTTTGCCACCCCAATCGTCTCCAAGTACTCGTAAATCCCAATCGACTCTTTCTCTCGTTCCATGCGAAATTTTCTTTGCTCGACTTGCCTACCAGGACGGATTCGAGATTCAATAATTATTGTCTTCGTTTTTGTTCTCATCATTTGTTTTCTGTTAAAGGCGTTGTTGTTTTTGAATACTACGAAAGGAGGAGGAGGAGTAAAAGAGCGTTGAAAAGTAGCGCGTCCAAACATCGTCGTCGTCTTTGTAGTAGTAGTAGTATAATAGTAGTGTGTGTGTGTGTGTGTTTGTGTGGTTCTAAAGAGTTGGTTCGTCTCTCTAATTTTTATTAGGGGATTTCAACAGAACAGCAGCAGCCGTCAAAAACTTCAGAGTCAAAACTTTTAAAACAAGAGAAGAACTTTTTCTTTTCTCAGAAGAAGACACAAGAAGAAGAAGTAAAGAAGAAGAAGTCGTCACCAAAGTTACCACCAAAATCATCATCGTTAAGTGTACACATATAAATGCCGCAATCATCGTCGTTTAAGAAGAAAAAACAAAGCTCGTCGTCTAACTCTGCGTCGCAACAACTCGCGCTGGCTTTGAATTTTAAAAAGAAACAAATCGCGAAAAACCGACACGGGAAACGCATCGAAACTCGAAAAGGCCAGTTTCTTAAGAAGACGAACAAGTTGACGGATAACTTGAAAGCGTCCATAAAAATTACTCGAGAGGTGAACTTGAAGAACGAGTTAGAGTTTGCGAGAAGAGCGACGAGTTCAGGTGGGACTTTGCGCGTGATTAAAGCACCCGAAGGGACGGAAAAAGGCGACGGAATTAAAGGTCCGAGACCGAAGAAACAGAAACCGGTGGTGAAAATTGGCAAAGGCGGGAAACGCATGTAAAAAGAAGAAGAACACGAAGAAGAAAAGAAGAAGGAGAGTGTTACTACATCTGTACTGCGTTTTACCAAAATGATGAAAGGATTTTTGAACGCGTTGAAATCGTCGCTCGATCCGGACGGCGGCGGGATAGACGCTTCGATAGACAAAATAGACATCCGAGACGTGATGGAACTTCGCGTTCGGCTCATACACGATACTTCCGCTTTTATTCGTTTGCCGTCGAGAGCGTGCGAAAGTTTGCTCGTAAAAGCTCCAAAGTTCCCGTTACCAATGAAAGTGAAAGTTATCGAGAGAGGCGCGCATACGAGTGGTAGTAGTAATAATAATCGAAACGGGGGCGCGCCTTACGATATTCCCGCGCACGAGAAAGAGAAAATATTCTCGGTAATTAAATACGTTTCTTGGGCAGGCTCGACGTCGGAGTTGGGAGGACAGATATTTATGGACGTCCCAATCGCGGCAGCGAGATGTTTAGGTTTAGAAGACGGAGACTTGTGCCGAGTTTGGCCCGTCTTTTTTGCGCCGATTGCAGCCGCCGTTCACGTTTCACCCATGCGAAAAGACGATTGGGACGTTGTGTTCGCACAAAGCGACCGGGTGGAAGAGTCTCTGTTGAAGCAACTTGGGAGTGCGTACGATGGAATGAAGTTTCCGTTTTTTCCAAGTGTCCAAGCGGGCGGGAAACCGGTCGTGTTGAAATGCACGAAAGTGGAAGCTTACGTAGAAAGTAGCGAAAATAATAGTAAAAATAGTCAAGTCTTTCCGTCGGTCGTTCGATTAGCGCCGAACACCGAGCTCATCGTCGCACCACCGGCGAAGGAAGACGTAACGGGCGATGAGCTACGAGACGGCGACGACGACGACGACGACGGCGAGAAGGAAGAAGAAAAAATGAAACCGTTTTGCGCTCGCGTGCAAAGTCCGACGTATCACATTTTGGATGAACTCGCGGTGAAAGTAGATCGCGATTTTAAAGCTATGAATGATGCAACTATCGACGATTTCAATTGCGAGTTAAGTGGGGTCGCGTTACTTCGAGTGTCAAAAGATAAAAACGAGCAAGAGTTACCCTGTCGAGAAGGCCAGTTGTGTCGCGTGAAAATATATTCGGAGGAGAAAAAATTTCGCAACGACCGCTCTGCGCTCGTGCGAATAAAATATTCCTCGCACGAACACTTACGACCAGGCCACGTGGCGTTGTCGAAAGCAATCATGAATCTTCTAGGAACCGTTCAAGGCGATACGGTTGTGTTGAGTAGAGGTCCAAAACCGTTAGAAGTGGATGATTTCGCGCAAGTTGTCATTCAACTTCGACCGATCGTCGTGAAAAAGGAAAAGAAAAAATTCAAGATTCACGAAGACGACGGAACAAGCAGCGAGGACGAAGCAGATGGATTCGATTCGGACGATTCCGAGGACAGAAATAGAAAGAATCCCATATTCAACGACGCCGGGCTACTTCCAAAATCGAAACCGTTGACGGCTGCTCAAATTCTCGCGAGAAAACTCACCGCTCCGCAACGCATCGCGCTCGGTTTGGGTCATCTAAATGTCTTAGCAACGGACGAAAGCGATTACGACAGCGATGACGAAGAGGAGGAAGCATTATCTGATTTGCGTTTGATTACACCGGAATCGTGTAATTCTGGTGCCAAACATGTTCTTCTCGATTGGCTCGAGGCACACGTGAAGTATACCGGTTCTGGCGAGTGCGGAGATATCGGCAACAGTCGAAATGGTTTTAGTAATGATAATGATAGTAATACTAGTAACGATGGCATGCATTTGAGTTCGGATTCTAAAATCTTGTTATCGAGCGATGAGATTGGAAGCGGAGGGTATTTGCCGTTCGCGAGTTTTGAAGTGACCATTAGCGTGATTGGAGGGAAAGCGACGTATTTATCCGAAGACGCGATTCCACTGATTTATATCACTCGTGACGATCTCGTGAAAGAAAACTCGCGCGTAAGGGTAGAACTCGGGAAAACGACTGTTTATTTAGACCCGAGGAAAGAGCACGCGAATTTACTCGAACCTTGTTTAGGCGTGTCCGTGATGCCTTCATACGGGCGGTATAAACATCTCGGTGACGTTGCGCCTGGAGAGAGTTACAAGAAAGTCGCGATTGAAGTTTTGAAACGCGTGCGAGTGTCGTTATGGGAGGAGGCCCAAATTATGCGAAATGAACAAAATTGTTTCCAAATCCCAGGAGGCTCTATGCTTTGCGGTAAACCTATTGGATCGCATCGAGACCCGCTGGCGAAAGGCATCGCGTGGAGCATCGCGAACGATCCAAACTGTTACGCGAGCGTCGTCGAAGTGAAATGTAAGGATTTACCAACGCACCCTCGGAAAGCGATGAAAGCGTTACGACACGCGTTACAAGCGGCACATTTGCGAGCACCAGCTATTTGTTTACTTTTAGATCTAGACGCGGTGTGTAAAAAACAGCCAGAAGGGGCTGAAGATGCGGGTGAAATGGACGACGCATATCACATCGCGGCGTTACTCGCGGATGAGATTAAATATTGCGTAAACATGGAAACCGTTTGTTTCGTGGCTACGGTGCAAGAAAAAGAGAACGTGGCTAAACCTTTGCTCGATCAAGAGGTATTTATTAAGTTTCAGGATATTGGACCTATGGAAGACGACGCTCGTAAAGAGTCTTTAATGTTAATTTCCGCCGGCTTGAACTTTTCCACCTCCGAGGACGTTGCGGAGGATATTGCGCAAGACAGAAAAACAATCGGATACGACTTACGGGATTTAGACATTCTCGTCACTCGCGCAATTCAAAACGCGTTCAAACGGTTAAACTTAGACGAAGATCCTGAGTTTCAAAAGCGAAAACACGGTGGAGATCACGAGTTCATCCCATTAACGGTAGACGATTACGAAAAAGCGCGAGTGGACATCAAACCGAGCGGCGACGAAGGTTTAAATCTCACGGATCCATCCGTGTATACAATCGAAGGTGGTCTAAATGCCATTGGTGGATACGAAGGGGTAAAAAAGTTACTCGAGGATTGCATGATTCTTCCCGGACAGTTTCCGGAAGTTTTTGCGCAGTGCCCTTTGCGTCTGAAAACGAATGTCCTCCTTTATGGCCCTCCAGGTGTCGGGAAAACGTTCGTCGCGCACGCGGCGATTACAGAATCCGGCATGCGATGCATAAAAGTCCGAGGTCCTGAAATCATGTCCAAATTTATCGGCGAATCCGAGAAAGCCATTCGAGAAGTATTCAAACGCGCGCGCGCCGCTGCGCCGTGCTGCTTATTCTTCGATGAGTTTGATTCTATATGTCCTCGAAGAGGCTCCGATAACGCCGGCGTCATGGACCGATTAGTCAACCAGTTGTTGACGGAAATTGACGGATTCGAAGAGTTACGAGGAGTGTACGTCATCGCCACGTCGTCGAGACCGGACACGATGGATCCCGCTTTATTACGTCCGGGCCGTTTAGACAACTTGCTCTTCTTAGACTGGCCAACGGAGAAAGAGCGATACGACATCATGTGGAAACTCACCAGAAATATCAAGACAGACCCAGACGTAAACCTTTGCGCCATCGCGGCGAAAGAAATGCCGAACGGCTCCACCGGCGCCGACATCAAAGGTTTACTCAGCAACTGCTCAGTCAACGCCGCCACGCGCGTGATTCAAGCGCACGAAGAAGCTTTGAAACTCGATCCTACTCTCCCAAACCCGACCGAAGTCCCGTCCATTACCGCCGAGGACGTTCGCTTAGCCCGGAAAAGCGGATTCTCGCGCATGCGAGAGGTTGATCGAAAACAGTTGGATATCGTCTACGAAAATTTCAATCGAGCGAGAAGTAAAAGCATGAAGGATAAGAAGACCGCGATTATAGACGAGAGAGATTTGAAGCAAAAGTTTGCCAGTTGATGATGTGATTCATCATCACTTTCGCATTCAACAGTTAAAAGACGAATGAAGAGGTTCAGAGTGTTGTAGTAGTAGTTTTACATTTTCTTGTTGTTGTTGTTGTTGCACTAATTAGCCGTTTCTTTCTGTCTAAATTCATTTCATAAATATTCACGCGAATAAAGAAGTGCGAACAAAGCACAACGAGAGAGAGAAGAAAGAGAAGAAATAGAAGAGAGAAGAAAAAAGAGAAGCGCTCCGTGTTGTTGTTGTTGTTGTTGTAAACGACGTAAAAATGGCCGGTGGTTCATCGTCGGATGCTTCTTCTATTCACCCGAACGCGCCGTTAACGTCTTCCTATCAGTGGAGCATTGGAACAATCTTGAGGAAAATCTTAAAAACAGTCTGGGTGATTCTCAACCTTTTGATTTTGATTGCCATCCCAGTCGTCGCGTACCAAATGCACAAACACGATTACGAACAGTTATACATAGCCTGGTTCATCGCGGGCGTTTTTGCGATGCTCTCCATTCCGATTACGTTTTACGAAGTTATTTTACATCTGGAAAACTATCGAGCTCCGAAATTGCAAAGGCACGTTATTCGGATATTGGCGATGGTACCGGTGTACGCGATTGATTGTTGGTTCGCGCTGAGATATAAGAAAGCGACTATTTATTTAGATACAGTGAGAGAGTGTTACGAAGCGTACGTGGTTTGGAACTTTTACACGTATTGCATGGTGTATTTGCAAGAGTTTTGCGTGCCCGGGTTAGAACACGCGTTGGCGAGGAAACCTAGGCAGCACCATTTATGGCCGATAAGCGTTATATTAGGACCACCGAGGGTAGGAGAGCCGTTCGTGCGGTTTTGTAGACACGGGATCATACAGTTTGTGACGTTGAGACCGTTTTGTGCGTCGATTGCGTTTTTAACCGAAGCGAAAGGGGTGTACGGCGACGGGCAGATTATGAATCCGTACGTGTCGTACCCGTACTTGGCGTTTGTGAATAATTTGAGCGCAGCCTGGGCGATGTATTGCTTAGTTTTGTTGTACCGGGCGACGAGAGAAGAGTTAGCGCCGATTAGTCCTTTCTATAAGTTTGCGAGCGTTAAAGCGATCATTTTCTTTAGTTTCTGGCAATCCGTGTTGATTGCGTTTTTAGTCAATCGAGGCATCATTAGGGTGAATTGGATCGATCCGACGTGGTCGGATTACGACAAGGCGGATTGTGCGAATGCAATTCAAGAGTTTTTAATTTGCGTGGAGATGTTTTTCTTCGCCCTTTTGCATTTATACGCGTTCCCGGCGGATGAATATAAAGCAGACGGGGGAATAGGACCGGTGGGCGGCTATAACATCGGGTTGAACTCGACCATGTCGAGAAGGAAATTGACGGATAATTTGTTCGATTTGTTCGACGTCAGAGACGTTTTGTACGACATCAAAACGTTCGTAGAAAACAACACGGAGTGGATACAGAGAAAGTTTAATCGATGCCTGGGACGTGGTGGACACGGGTCGGTACCGAATTCACCCGTGGCAGGCGCCGGAGGAGGAGGAGGAATATTAGGTAATTCTCCTCGGAGCGGGACGGATTCAAAGAAGAAAGGGAAGATGAATTACGTCAAGTTCTCGAACGATGACGACGACGACGACGACGACGACGACAAAAACGGCGGCAATAACAAGAATAGCGATAGAAATCCCTTAGTAGCAAACGGGTCCAGTCATCATCAAGTCATCGTCGACCTGGAGAAAAATGGTGACGAGTATTCCCTCTCCGAAGAAGAACTCGCGCGAGGCGACAGCGTCCAACTGATGGCCACATCTCCCAGAGCTGGTGCGACCGCGATGTCGCCCGGTCAGTCCTTCGAGTTAGTCAAGAGCAGGAACAACACGAAAGGAGGTTTAGACGATCAGTTGTAGTGTTGTAATGTAGAGAAGAATAAGAAGTGTGAACTCGTATTCGTATTTTATTAAAAAATGTCTTTCTCCACTTTCATCAAGATAATCCAAAGACGGCAAAATAGACTCATAAAAATGGGCGCACCACCTCCGAAAAGGGAATACCGCCGTCGTCGACACCGAGCGAAATTCCTTCTCTGCTGTTTCTCTTTTCTTTTGTTCTCGTTGCTTTGTGCGTTTCTCTCTTCTTCTTCTTCTTCTTTGTCTTCTTCTTTCCGGGGAAACAAAGTCGCCACCCCCGCGATTGAGAATGATGATGATGAAGTTGATTACAACAACAACGCGCAGCAGCATGAGCAACATGAGCAGCAAAACGACGACGATAACGACGACGATAACGAGAAGGAGGAGGAGGAACACAATACGTCGATTTTGCTAAACAACAACAACATCCATCATCAGAAACGTAATAATAATAAGCACAGGATTGGCGGCAGCGGTACGGGCGCTTCCAAACAGCTCGGGTTTATGAACGAGAACTTGGTTTCTAAACTGAAAGAGTTAGGGGAGAAACGACAGTTAGAAGAAGAAGAAGAAGAAGAAGAAGATTCGAAGAAGCCGTCGTTCAAAGGGTCGTTCGTGATGAACAAACGCAGAAGGAAAATGAACGAAGAGATTCCGTTTCCGAGGAAAAAGTTGAGAGATACGTTGCAGCATTACTCGTTAGGTAAAGCGAAGAGAGATTTGATCAGAGTCATTCCGGAAGAAGACGAGGTACGGTTGACGTTATTGACGAGGAGCAATAGAAAAAGTAGTAGTAGTAATAATAATAATAATAGTTTTAGAAAGAAGAACGTGTGCGCGGTTATCGGCAACGGAGGGACGTTGTTGGCGTACGATTTAGGTGAAGAGATTGATAGCGCGGATGTTATTATTCGCTTAAACGCGGGGCCTATCAAAGGCTTCGAGAAGAAAGTAGGCTCGCGAACGGATTACAGATTAGTGAACAGATTGCACATGGGCTTTAGGGAGACGAAAGAGGAAATGGTTCTGCAACATTGCACAACCCCGGACGCGTTGGACGAATGGACGAGATTTAAAGTCAAACACGAAGACGATATAAACGTGAAGAAAAAATTGTTCGCGATTGACCCAGACTTCCACGAGTTGGCTATTTCGTACACCGACAAAGGCGTCGTCTCCAACGGGTTTTACGGTTTACTCTTAGCCACGGAGCTCTGCGACCAAGTCAAAGTCTACGGTTTCTTCCGCAAGTGGAAAGGCAACGTGTATTATCACTATTACAACGGCGAAGCGCCAAACGAAGGTCAATCGTTTCGAGACGATAAAGAAGGCGACCGGTTAGAGATGTGGCTGAAAGAACGCCACGCGACGCACAAAATGGGCGAACCGTGTTTACAACAAGAAAGTGACGAAGAATGCAAAAACTGCGCGCCCGGATTGGTGTGCGCCAAGACCGCCTGGCATCCGGTGCCCAAACCCGGGTACTGTTACGACGAGAAACACCCGGAAACGCCGGCAAATGCGAAAGGTTTGCCCAGAGCTAATTGTGCGAGAAAATGCGGTAATTCTGATATATGTCCAGGTGGTAAGCGTGGGTTCTGTAGTAAGTCGCTCGTGGAGACGTCGGAGTGCGTTTTTAGTTCGTTCGTTAGATAGTTCGTTAACAGCGATGATATAAGATTGTTCGTTAGGGAATACAAAATTTCTCCACAATCCACAAAAAAAAATAATCTTTCCGTCTTCTTCTTTAGATGATGATGAAGATGATGATGCAAAGCCGAGCTAATCCTCCTCCTCCTTTTACTCGTGCTTCTGCTGTTCATCGTCGTCGTCGTCATCCAATCAGCAACACGAGAAACATCATCACTTTTAGAAGAAAAGCTTTTAGGAAGAAGAAAAGCGCAGTAATACCAAGAGGAGGATTCTTGGAAGACGCGATGGAATTCGCGAAACAGAAATCCTCGGAAGTCGAAGAGACGATTAAATCTGCCGTCACAACATCAAGGAGTAGTAGTAATAAAAGATTGAACGTGGAAGAGTTGAAAGAGGCGCTTTTATCCAAAATCGCAACCGTCGAGCGAGGCGCGAGCGCGAGCGAAGAGGATAAAGAAGAGATTGACTTACTGGCTCAAAAAGTGGAAAACACGCAGAAACGTAAAAACGCGTTAGAAACGGAGGAGATAAACGGGAAATGGGAGTTGATGTACACGACGTCGGCGTCGATTTTAGGCTTGACGAAACCGAAAATTTTTCAACCGTCTGGGCCGATTTACCAAACCATCGACGCGAAGAATTTACGAGCGTTTAATAGCGAAAGCGCGCCATTTTTTAACCAAGTGAGCGCGGAGTTAACGCCAACCACGAAATCGAGCGTGGATGTACAGTTTAAGAAATTCGGATTGTTCGGCGGGTTGATTAAAATCAACGCGCCGGAAAGCGCGAAAGGGAAATTAGACACGACTTTCGTAGACGAGGATTTAAGAATTTCGAGAGGCGATAAAGGAAATTTATTCGTGTTGCTCATGCGAGACCGATCGGCGAATTTAGACGCAGAGTATTAGCTTTGACATCATTTCAATATTAATATCCCATTTCGCAGCGAGCGCTGTCGTTATGGTTGTTATAATCTGCTTCCGCCGCCGTTCCTTTTGAACTGTTCCAACGCGTCCGCGACGTCTCGTTTCCCGTATTCTTTCGCCAATCCTAAAGCGTCCAATCCTTGTCTATTTCTTAAACCGATATCAACACCTCGCGCGTTCAACAACTGCTTCACGACTTCCAAGTGACCAAACCTGGCGGCATCGTGTAACGCGGTATCGCCATCGGAATCTTGCGCGTTGAGAGGGACGCCCAAATCGACCAACGTTTGAATCGTGTGCGCGTGTCCCCAATACGCCGCTTTGTGCAACGCCGTTCTCCCGCTCCCTGGATCACCCTCTCTCACGTCCGCACCCTCTGCTAACTTTTTAATCTCCACGACACCGTGCATCGCGCTCTCGCGAAACTTGGCCGATTTCCGTTTCATCTCTCCAGCTTTCTGCGCTTGCGCGTGCGGACAGCAGTGCGGGACGCCCAACGCCAACAACCGCGAATACGCGTCCGCGAAATCGCGAAAAAACGCCTCTTGATCCTTCGCGTATAACTCCACGTACTTGCGAAACGTTCCATCTCGTATCAACGCCACGTCTGTCGGTAACATCATCAGCGTTTTCGTCTCTTTATCCGTGTATTGCATCTCTCCGTCCCACTCTCTCGGTACCCAGGTCAAGGACACCAAGTTTCGAAAATACTCGTTATCAAACTTCAGAGGATTGTGCGTCCAAGGACCATCGTATCCGCTTCGAACGAAGTGACACCGTCCTAACGTGTGCGCTCCACTCAACGCAACGATGTCTCGATCGCTCATGCCCATTCTGTGGAACACGTCTCTCAAATGGTCTTTTCCTTGACTCGCGTCCGGTAACCGTCCGTGCATAGGGCACCTCGCGTTCGTCGAATCGTCCGTCCTCCCGAACAAGTACGGCACGTGCGGCCCACCGGCGAATTCTACCGCCAACGCCCCGGCGTAGGTATACAAATCCGCCTCGGATATGTTCGGGTGTACTTTCTTCACCTCGTGAAGCATGTCTCGAACGATGCCTAACCCGTTATTCGCCGGGTCGTCTTTCTCTGGGGCAAATCGCATGGTCGCGCCGTTCGACCCACCGGTATTACTGTGTTTATCGTACGTCCCGGAGGAGTGCCACGCTTGTCTGACTGCGATCGGGAACGCGATGACTTTTGAGTTTAACAGAGCTTTGTGCAAATCTCTCTTTAATTGATCTTTATCGTTCATAGTTTATTCGTATTATGTGTGTGTGTGTCGTGTGTGTATCTAATGCAGAGAATTCTCTTAGAGATATTTTTGTCATCAGGTCATGCGACAGCCGCTTTTTTCCTTTTTTCGCTCGAATCTCAAAAACTAACTTTTCTCATTTTCTCATCACTGCAGTTGTTTGTTTGTGCGTCATAAATAATAATACCAAACGAATACTAATACTAATACTAATACTAATACTAATACTAATACTAATACTAATACTAATACTAATGGTAAAGAAGAGAGAAGAAGACGACAACGATGATAAGAAAGCCAACTTGGCTTTGAAGACGCGCGATACTGTGTCGTTGGAAATGAAAAATAATGAAGACGATATCGATGAAAATGATGATGATGATTTCATGTACTCGGAGATGGAAAAAAAAGCACTCGAAACCGAAGAAGAAGAGGAATGGAAAACGTCTTCGTATAAAATAGAAAACATGCAACTCAAACTCTACGTGGACGTTCTGGATAAACTGTGCAAAGAAGATAAGATCGAACAGTTCGTGAAAGTATTCGCGCCTCCCGATTTAGAGGAAGAAGATAGAGTATATTTCATGGAGAGTTTAAAAGGGACGATGGAAAACGGCGAGAGGTGGAAACGGATGAAACGAGAGATTGAGATTTTACAGACGGGGAAATATCGCGGGATATCCGGGGATCAAGAAAGAGGCCCGGTGGAATTTAGATTCGATATGATGGTAGACGAAGACAAAGAGGAAGACAGAGAAGATAATAATAATAGTAAAATGAAGAAGAAGAATAGAAATAGCATTCACATCATGCGGGAAGTCGTGTTTCGGAAAACGAACAACGTGTGGCACGCGGAAGGATGAAACCCTTCTTTTGATAACAAAGCAATACTATAGTTTCTTAATATTAACCTTATTATTATTATTTCCTAAACGTCTACTTTTGATGTTGATGTTGTTGTTGTTGTTGTACTTGTTGTTGAAGCGCTGCTAGTGTTGGACGACGGCGAATCTCTTTCTTCTCGTTTCTTTCGCATGGCGCCTCGACTAAATCTACCGACGATGCCGGATTTACCATCTAATCCTAAAGCCGCGTTCGACGCTTTCGTCTCTTTATTCTTCATCCAATAGCTCTCCTCTTCTTTATTAATGACCTCTAAAAGGTTTGGATCGACTTTAATTTTACTAATCAAAGTTGGTACGAATGGATTTTCATCGCCTTCTCGGTTCCTCGCCAGTAAACGCCGTTCTTCTTCCGCTTCTTTCTCAACCAGTTCCCTAGCTTCTGCTTCCGTATATTTTCGTCCGGATGGATATTGCTTCGTCCTAATTAACGGTTGCGCTTTTTGGTTCATGTATTCCAACTGTCTCAATGCAAACTGTCTCACGAAATGTCTGCCTGTATTTTTGTTCTTTTTCGAAGAGGACGACGAAGAGGTTTCTTCCTTTTCGTTTCTCTCACCTGCGTGCATATCGATCGCTTCCAACTTTGCCAACGGCCTTCGATTATAATACGCCCTGATTAACTTATCCTCGGGATAGACGATCTTCTCTTTCTTCTCGGCGAGGAAATCGTTCATCCCAATCGCCGTGTTCGCCGGGTGAACCCGTTCCATCGCCTGTAACCATTTTGGTTTTTCGACGATGCCTTCGCCCGTCAGCTTTTGCGCTAAGGGAAACAAGAGATTTTTCGCCTCTCGTTTCCCGGTTTTCGTTCTCGAGCGGAACATGTCCATGGTTAATTTGAGCGCTTGATTCGCAGACGACGCCGCGCCTCGCTTCATTTTTTGATG
>Ga0115555_1001320_pt1 | contig 16948 bp, 18 predicted proteins | sample COGITO_mtgs_1104_2_FD_87285 | JGI IMG/M metagenome (GOLD analysis project Ga0115555, IMG submission 87285) | Pelagic marine microbial communities from North Sea - COGITO_mtgs_110407 | ecosystem: Environmental > Aquatic > Marine > Epipelagic | place: Germany:Helgoland, sampling site Kabeltonne... | reverse complement strand
GTATCGAATGCCAATCCTTTAGATTGTAAAAGTGAATGCCATCCTAAAACACCTAAACCTAATGCTCTTTGTCTTTTAGCGAAGTTGTAAGCTTTTTCCATATACATAAATGCACGTTTACCTTCAATAGTACCATTATCTCTATATGCTTCTATTTTAGTACAAAATTCAGTTACAACTGCATCTAAGAAATAAGTTAGAGTTTCTACTGCATCAGTATCTTTCCACTCATCATAATGTAGTACGTTCATTGAAGAAAGTACACATACAAATGATTCTTCTTCTGAGTTATGTAGTGCTATTTCTGAACATAAATTTGAATTATAGATTTTTGCTCCCTTATCTTTATAAACATCAACAGTGTTTTTGTTCATAGTATCATGGAACATAATATAAGGATATCCGATTTCTCCTCTTCTTTGAATTACCTTTGCCCAAGCAGCTCTTTTATCTTTATCACCAGCAATCATAGATTCCATAAACTCATCAGTTACAGTTACGGCATGAGTTAAGTCTTGGATTGTAGCTCCTTCGGTTCCAATTTCTAAGAACTCCATAATATCTGGATGTTCTATTGGTAAGTAAGGTGAGAATCTACCTCTTCGAGTTGAACCTTGTGAAATATTATCAACAACACTTTGGAATAAGTTCATAAAGTGAACAGCACCAGGTGCTTTACCATTATCAGTAATTGGTGCACCTCTACCTCTTAGGTTTCCAAAGTAACCAGAAGTACCACCTCCCATTTTACTCATTTCACCAACTTCAGCTTGTGTAAATAAAATAGATTCGATATTATCAGCAACATTTGAACCAAAACAACTTACAGGTAATCCTCTTTGTTTACCAAAGTTTGCCCATACTGGTGATGATAAAGAATACCATCCTTTACTCATATATCCATAAAACTTATCAGCAAACCCTTCGATTCCTAATAGGTGTTCTGCATGATTTGCGATTATTCTAATTCTATCTAAGGGTTCTTCACCTTCACTTAGGTATCCTCTTCTGAGGAAGGTTATGGATTCTTCGTTAATCCAATCGAATGGTTGTCTATCGTTCATAATTTTATTTGTAACTGTGTTTTAGAATAAGTCATCTTCGGTGATTGACTTTTGTTTTTTACTATAATTTATACTTCTTTTATTAAAGAAATCGGTGTGTTTTGTAGTTAGAATTTCATCATCAAACCACTCAGTAGTTTCTAATATCTTTTCATCTACACTAAATACACTATCGATTCCAATGGCGTTTAATGATTCGTTGAATCTATGTTTAATAAATTCTAAAGTTTGTTCTTTGGTAAGGAAATCCAAATCACCTTCTTCAAAAATCCATTCAACTATATCTGCTTCTGCATCGTAAGCATCTAAAGTTGCATCAACTAAATCTTCTTTTAATTCATCAGTCCACCAAGTTGGATTTTCTTTTTTGATTGTATTTACTAAATCAAATCCAAATTCTGCATGAATCTTTTCTTCTTTTGATGTTGCCTCAACTGCATTACTAGTACCTTTCAATACATTTTTGTATTTGTTGAAAGACATAATAACTAAAAATTGTGAGAACAACGATACGTTTTCGATAAACATTGAAAATAGAACAACTGATTCAAAGTAATCTTTGTTTTCAATTGACCTACTAGCATTCATTGTTTTATCTAAATATTTAATTCTTTTTCTGATACCTGGTACCTGTAAAAGATTTTCAAACTCTGAGTTTAATCCTAATACTTGAATTAGATTAGAATATGCATCAGCGTGTCTAACTTCCGATTCAGCGAAAGTTGCACCAACTGCCCCAATCTCAGGTTTTGGCATCTTTTTGTAGATATCTCCCCAAAATGATTTAACAGCGATTTCAATTTGTGAGATTGCTAACATAGCTCTTGTAACTGAAGTTCTTTCTTTATCATTTAAATGTACTTTGAAATCTTGTACATCTGAAATAAAGTTAAATTCAGTATGAACCCAATATGAGTGTCTAATAGCATCAACGTATTCTACTAACTGAGGATATTCGTAAGGTTTAAGATTTACTCTTTTCTTAAAGATATTTGGTTGGTGTTTTGAACGATAGATGATGTATTCTTTTGCTACATCATTTAAACCACTATCCATCAGTTTGTTTTCCACTATATCGTGAATCTCATCTACATGAGGAATGTGATTTGGATTTCTATAAATAGATATTTCACTACTATTTGCAATCTTCTCAACCATTTCTTCATCTACCTTATCGATACTTTTCATAGCTTTAGTAATTGCACTTTTCATTTTACTCAATTCAAATGAAACCTTTTCACCATTTCTTTTAATTACGAATCTTACGTTTTCCGCTGTTGTATCTACAAAGTTGCTCATAGTTCTTCTTGTTTTATAAATGTACCGTTTACTGTTTTACCCTTTCTATCTTTGATTTCATTCCAAGCATGCTCCAAACATTCGGTAGGGTCTAAACCTAATTGTTTACTCAAAATTATAACTGTTACAAATATATCACCAATCCCATCGATGACCTCATCTGTTTTTTTATGTTTTAAAATTGCTCCTGCCGTTTCTCCCAACTCTTCCATAACTTTCATAGTTTGTTGAGGGATATTATCAGAAACAAGTATTCCCTTATCATCAGCCCATTGGGTGATGTTATCAATTAATTCATCAAATGTCATGTTATCGTATTTTCTAACTTATAGGTTCCTAAAAGTTCTTCTCCTTTTTTAATTTTCTTAATTGCGATTCTTTTGTAAGAATCAAAGTTTGCATTTTCTCCACCAGTGTTGGTAAATGCTAATGGATTTGCTAAGTTCCAGTAACAGTCTTTGAATAATCTAAACCATATAACTGGATACTCAGCCTTATTTTCATATCCCTTTTTAATCATCATTTTAACATAGTTTGGTAACTCATCGTATTCATCTAAACTTATAGTATAAACTCTACTATCGTTTGGCCATAAATAAAAAATAGGTTCTCCAATTTCTATGTCTCTTAGAGCGAATGTACCAATACCATGAATAGGTGAAGGTTTCAAATCAGTTCTAATATGATTTTTGAGATATTCAATAACTTCCATTATCTAATTACTTATTTTCTTCTACTGAAGCTTTTCTATAATCAGTTACCAACTTTTTGATTTCACCAATTGCCTTTCTTGCTCTTGATTTACCACTTTTAGTAGTTGAGTTGTGATTCTCATCGAATTGAGAGAATAGTTCAGTAATTTCTTCGAAAATTTCTTGTGAATTTGCCATAAGCTTTATTTTTATAAATTAATTAAATTAAAAAACCGAACGCAGGTTATTCGTTGTTCGGTGTGTATAACTATTGTATATATTAGAAAAAATTAAGTTTCTATCTATATTTTCAATAGTTTTTTGTTTTTGATATTTTCTCAACAACTTTTCAGTTGACTGTTAAAATATTTTTTATAGAGTTTACTAATTTTGATAGTATTAACCGAAATTCTCTACATATTTTTTATGGAGTAACTTTTTTTCCATCTGCCCTCCATCGGCAGATTCCTTTTGTGTAATAATTCCATCGGAAGAATTACCATCATACACTTCAATAAAACCTGTATTTGTATCCATTTTAGATGGAAATGTAATTCCATCGGGCCCAAATCTATTTTTCATAATATGAAATCTAGCAGTATTGTTTAACTTATCTTTAGCTTTTCTACTGATACTCATAATAAAATCAGCGTTCATAACTTTAGCATAAGAATCTGCAATCTTATCTGCTTCAATAACTTCAGAATCGATTGCTGAACGATTCGTTTGGGATGCTGTCCAAATTGGAATACCCAATTCACCACTTATACCTCTTAGTTCAATATAAACACCACCTTGTTCACCATACGTTGAATCTGATTTATTGGTATGAGAAAGTAACAAATCGGCATAATCAATAATAATTAAATCGGGTTTATTACCTGCTGCTGATAACTTTTCAATATGTGCTTCTATTTTCTTAGGAGATACTCCCTTTGGTGGATAGTACTTAATTAAAAGTTTACCTTTTAATCTCGATATCTTCTCTAATACAGTTTCTTTCTTTTCCTTCACATCAGTAGATGGAATTTGAGTAAAAACAGTATCGTAACGTTGTCCAACATAATGTTCTGAAAGTTCTAATGAGTAATGTACCACATTAAGTCCAGCTTTTACAGCGGCTGCTCCCAATGCACACAATACCCAAGTCTTTCCAACACCAGATGGTGCAACTGCTACTCCTAATTCTCCAGGTCCTAAACCACCATCCATAACATCATCAATACAACTCCATCCAGTAGAAACTGAGTTTCTATTAATTTCAGTTGTTCGTTCTTCAAAATCTAATAGATAATCATGCCCCATATCGGAATCAATACCAACCTTCATTGCCTTATCTACTAAGTCTTTGATTTTATCATAAGAACCAGCTTTTAATAAATCAACAGATTGTACGATTGCTTCTTTAAGGTTTTGATTAATACAAAATGAAGAAAACTCTTTCTTTACATAATCTAAGTCAGAATCACCAACTTTGGTAAAAACAAATTTAAGTTGTTCTATTACATTCTTTTGAAAACCCCTATCATCTAATTTAGATATCTCTGATTTGAATACATCTAAAGTTGGTGGTTTCTTAAATTCATAATAGTAGTTGATTATTTCGTCAACAATCCACTTATTAGCTTCAGCTTCAAAAAACTTAGGATGTATAATTTCACTAAGGGTATCTAACAAACGTACATCTGCAATCAAAGTTGATATTACTTTGGTTTGAAAAGATTGTCCGTATTTAGAAAGTGTATCTGTGTTTTGCATCTATAACCTATTTGATTCCAAATATACGAAAAATATTTGGATTAACAAAATTTATTTTATAATAATATTATGAAAAGTTGAATGTAACCAATCATTTATGTCTCTCCAATTTTGGAGTACCTTATATTTCTGACCTACTCTAAGGAAATCTAACTTTTTAAATTCAATATCATTTTCGTTGAATCTATCTAAAATTTGCAACTTCTGATTTGTTGGGATATGTGGTTCATGTAATTCCATTAACCTCTTATTCATAAGGAGTTGGTCTTTTGCTTTTAAGATATCATCATACATTTTGATTTTACCTTGCTTCTCCTCACATAGTTTAAAGAATTCTTCATGTGTTATAGTTCTATCTTCAGAAAGTTCAGGAAACCTCTTTACAAGAGTTTTAATACCACATCCTCTGATGCCTGGTATGTTATCTGATTTATCACCATCTAATGTTCTATATAATAGAAGGTTCTCAGGCCATATACCAAACTCATCAAATACAACTTGTCTATTGTACATTTTCTTTTTAGTAGGTGAAAACACTTTTACATTATCTGAAACTAATTGAAGAAAATCTTTATCAGTTGAAACAATTACAACTTCTCCATCTAAATCATACTGAGTATGTTTAGTTAGATAAGCGATTGTATCATCTGCCTCAATACCATCATAAATCATTGTTTGTACTGGAAGTGAATCTAATATATCATTTAACCAAATGAATTGTTGTTTCATAGAAAGTCTTTCCTGCTCTTCATCCATCATACCTTGATATTGACGGTTTACTCTGAATCGGTTCTTTTCTCTACCAGCTTTATATCCTTCGTGGATTTTCTTTCTTGATTGTGAACCATTTTTACCATCAAAGGTAACGATACATCGGGTTGGATTGAATTCTCTGATTTGATATCCAATAGATTTAAGTGAACCAATCACCCCACCCGTATGGTCACCATCCTCATTCATTGTGGGGTTGGTTGTCCAGCTACGGATAAAGGTGTTTAATCCATCAATAATCATAACCCTACTATTCCTTTCACGAAGATGATTAGTCTTATGTTCCTCACTTACTTCGCTGAGGATATCTTTGTAGAGTCCTTTCATTATGTAGTTGTAGTTGTGTAGTTAATATTATTAGATTCACCGAAATACTTTTCGATTGCTTCTAATCTATCATCTGCATCAACTAACATTTGAAGTGCCGATTCTGCATTCTCATAGAAATCTTTGGTTGAATGGTCTCCGATTCCTGCGGGATGTTTCTCTAACAACTCCAATGTAAGAAGGGCTTTTGCCTTATCTGCCGAAGCAGATGTCTTTAACATTTCTTTTAATTTGCTCATAACTTTTTATTTATTTTAATCTACTACTTCTGCACCTGCAGTATCTAACTCATGTGCTTCTATATCTGTAGAATCTGATTTATATTGTAAGATAGTTTCATTACAAATCTTTTTATAGATTTGTTCTCTTAACTCAACCTTAGTTCCCATCATCTCAATAAAGTCTTTGGATTGGAATTTTATTTCCTCTCCAGTATCCGTATCAACATAAGTGTACCAAGCTCCAGCTTGCTTTAACAATTTATTTTCCTTCATTACACTTAACCAAGAACCATAATTGTCAATTCCTCTATCAAAGAATATTTCAAAATCAGCAGACCTTAATGGGGGTCCCATTCGGTTTTTGATAACCTGACAACGTACTTTCATACCAATTGTCTTATCAGTACCGTTCACCTTTTGTTTGATTTGTCCCATATTCTTCAAACGAAGTCTAACCGATGCATGGAATGCAAGAGCTTTTCCTCCAGAAGTAGTCCAAGGGTCACCAAACATAGCATTCATCTTTTGTCTTAATTGATTAGTGAATACTAAGGTAATTTTTTGCCTACCAATTAGATTGGTAATCTTTCTCATCGCCTTTGAGATAATAATAGCTTTATCAGTAGCGTATCCATCCTTATCATAATCAGCTGCTAACTCTTTTTTAGTTGAAGCGGCTGCAACGGAATCTACTACGATTGTTACTAACTTATCTTTTTGTGTGGTTCTTACTTTTTCAATGATTGTTTCGGTAAATTCGAAAATTTGTTCTACTGAATCAGCTGATACATAAAGTAGCTTTGCTACATCTACACCAATTGCTTCTAAAAATTCTCTACTTACCGCAGTTTCAGTATCTATTAGAACCGCAACACCACCTTGCCTTTGTGTTTCAGCAAGGAGGTGAGCAGATACTAATGATTTTCCACTTTGTTCTAAACCAGTTACTTCAGCAATCCTTCCAATAGGAAGTCCACCATAAGGGCGATTCGAAATGGCAACATCTAACATAGCACATCCGGTTGATACCCACCCAGCTACATTTGTAGGTGCATCATCATCTCCTAAAAAGAAGGCAATCTTCTGGTCTTTGTTTGTTTTATTTAGTTCAGACGCTAGGACTGATGCTAAATCAATTTCTTTTTTTGCCATTTATTATATATTATCCGTTAAACAAATCATCAAATGCTGATGCAACATCATCCATTTTCTTTTTTTCTTCAGTACTTACAGCTGCCGCAGGTGCTGCTACTGGAGCAGGTGCTGCTTTAGTTGAAGGTGTTGAAAGTGTTTGTTGAGATACACTCTCATTAGCTTCATCTGCAGTTGGGTTTAACCAACCTTCTAATACTGATTTTAACTCATCGTAAGATAATTCTGAATAGATATCAGTAATATTAGTTTGAGTTTCAATAAAGTTTTGATTTGCCGTATCATCTTTTCCTAATGGAGTAGTATTAGGTTTAACACGGATAGTAGTTACAGGATAAGAAGTTCCTGCATCTTCAGCTGATGTATATTCGATAGTAATGTCTCTACCATTAGTAGGGTCAGTAATATCTCCATAATCAGGATCAGCGATGTAACCTAAGATTTCTTGGTAAACAGTCTTTCCGAATCCCCAGAACTTAACTCCTTCTGATTCCTCTCCTCTTACAAGTACAGGTACAAAAGTTCTTAATTTCGGTTCCATTTTCTTAGCTGCTTTCCAATCTTCTTTATCACCCATTCTTTTCAACTTTTCAGCGAACTCAACGATAGGGTCCGGTCTTCCAAAAGAAGAAGGAGACAAATACGTTTTGTTGTTGATGTTGTAATGGAAGAATAATTCAATAAAAGGATTCTCAGGAGAAAACTTATAAGGAACTACTCTCACTTGGTGTTTACCAGGTGTTGGTTTCCATAGATTAGATGTTCTGTTTGAAGTGTTTTGTAGTTTGTTCAGTCTACCTCTGATTGCGCTTAAATCTAGTGCCATAATTTTTAAATTTTAAAGGTTTATTTATTTAATGGTTTTATTTTGGTGTCTTTCCTACACCATATATAAATATCAAAAAACCCAGTTTTAAGAGGGTCTATCTCCATTTATTTATACAAATATACGAAAAGTTTTTAACAATTCCAAAAGTTTTTGGATTTTTATTTAAAAAAGTTTTTTTCCTCATTTGTTAATACAAATATAAGGAATTAATTTGATATTACCAAATTTATTTTGGTTTTTTTGAAAAATCTTTTGCCCAATTGATAAATTCAGTATGTGGGAAGTGTTGTTTACTATCAAATGTGTATTGTTTTACCATATGTTTGTAAACTTGTTCAGATGATTTTTCAAAATTATGAGTATTTAGAGATTTATCTAATACATCTTTACTGATTAAATCATTACCAGCCAATATCCAATTGAATACACCCCAACTAGCAGCTCCATTATAATGTGGAAAATCATTTGCATTGGGAACTCTATATTCACATATTTCTAAAATTCTTTCAACTAATGGGTCTCTCTTTAAATCATTATGTACATATTTCCAAAATGGAGTATCATCTCTTTTTGTAATATAGTGTATTTGAATCAAAGCTCTGAACTCATCTAACATCATATTAAAGTGTTCGTTATTTGCTTTGATGTTTGATTCTCTCATCATATCCTCTTTGTAAGGTGATAAGTGATGTTGTGTTAGTTGTACTAACTGAATAATAGATGAGTGTATTGATGTTGCTTCTAATGGTTCTAAGAAGGAAGATGATAATCCTATTGAAAGTACATTCTTTTTCCAAACTTCTTTCAACCTACCACTATCGAACTTAATGTTTCTAAGAGGTGTTATCTTTCTACCAGTAACTTCTTGTAGTTCTTTCAAAGCTTGTTCCTCAGATACAAACTTATCAGAATAACAATATCCACACCCTAATCTTTCTTGTGTTGGTATTTGCCACATCCAACCATTTGGCATTGCCCAAGCAGTTGTTGCAGGTGATATTCCTTCACCTTCTTCATATTGATGTGAATAAACTAATGCTGAGTTGATTGGAAGATATTCTGAATATGAAACCCATTCTGAACCAACTGCTTTACTTAGTACTCTATTGAATCCAGTACAATCAATCCAAAAATCTGATTCTATTTCACTTCCATCGGAAAGTATTACGTTATCCAATTCACCATTTTTTGAATTTAACTTGGTATCAGTTATTGTACCTTTTTGTAATTTTATTCCATTTTCTAATGCAATCTTTTTAAACCATTCACCAACTTTATGTGCATCAAAGTGATAAGCATATCCAGTTTCGTAGCTATCACTATTTTGATTCTTTAAAAATGGTGTAAGATTCCTTTCCCAAAGATATTCGTTAGGACTAGATTCTGATGCTTTTCCATATTTTGAACATATGGTAAAATCCCTATCTAATGGCCATTCTGAAGTTTGAGTTCCTGATAATGATTCGAAAAATCTATCACCTACACCATTCCAATCTATACAATCAATTCCTAATTTAAATGTAGTATTACATTTTTCGAAAAACTCCTGCTCTCCAAATCCTTCCAATTCTCTTAAAGTAGATAAGAGTACTTTTTGTAGTACTCCAGTTGAACCTTCACCAGCTCCTATAATTGGAATATCATCACTCTCTATAAGAGTAATATCGTAAGCTGGAATATCTCTGTGTAAATTTTGTTTGGCTAGGAATAATGCTGATAACCAACCAGCAGTTCCTCCACCCGCTATAACTATTTTCATTTATAAACTATTTATTATGTAACTTTTTAAGTTTGTTTTCTTTTCTTCCCAAAGGGATTCACTAATAATTTGTGGTACTGGTTCTGATGAACCTGTATATGATGATGTAAAATAAGATGATGATATAAAAGAATCTCTGATACCTTCATATTTAGGTACACTTTCTGATAAATGATTAAAGGTAATACCCATATCACTTCCACTCTCATCTAAACTAGCTGATGTTAGTATAATCACAGATGATTCATCATCTATAAACTTAAAGTAGTTATCAAAAGATTTTACAAACCAGTTACCCATTTTTATAGATTTTCATTTATATAATCCTTTACCTCATCTCTTTTTACATTAAAGAGTTCTTCGGATATAACATCAGCTCCACCATCGCTATATGCGGACTTCATATTATCATATCCACCAGTATCAATAAAGCTCATTGCTATACATTTGTTTGTAAAATTAGTAGTTACACAGATTATTTCATGTGTTTCATCTATTAATTTGAAATAAGAATCTCTTTCTCTAAAATAATGATTTGCCATAATAACTTTTTTTAACTTTGATTGTAAATAGTAATAATCTCTGATGATTGAACCATAATACCGGAAACATTTCTATAAGTTGATGCTCTTTCTCTAACATTTAATAAATATCCTCTTTGGCTTGAATATATTTGTCTTGTTGCAGGCCTCCAACTTGCACCCCAACTAATATTATTATCAAAATAAACATCTAATCTATTACCAATCGGAATATAAAACCAAGCCCTTAGATTTGTAGTTCCCCATTGCCAGTTTTGACTTAGAGCTGTTCCATTGTATCTAAATTCCCAAGCTCTGGTATCAGCATCAACAAATCTCTCCTCTTGTCTTAGACCTATTTGAGCTTGTCTTGCATTATGTTGATATCCATACCAATCCGACCATGCATATCCACTATTAGTTTTACTAATACCATTTGTAGGATGTCTTGCTGATTGACTATTAATAGAACCATATCTACCATTTCTAGCATTCCAAATAGACATATAGCTAGAATATGCTCTACCAAACTCTGTGCTTATATTACCCGACGATATTTGTCCTGATAAGGTGATTGTCATAACTTTTTTATTTTTTTACGAAATATCGTTAGATTCTATCAACGTATATGTGAAAGAGTTTCCCCATATATCTCTAGCTTTTCTACAAATTTCCATAAATTCGTTGAAATCCGATTCCTTAGAGAATACTTGACAACCTGCAGACCATTTATCAATCTGAGTTGAACCATTTACAAACTTTCCAGCCTTATGAATATTGATTCCAAATATACCTTCATGTACATTTTCCTCAATCATATCATATTTACCATCTTTGTTATTATCTCTATAAACTTTAACAGGTTTTTGTTGTCTTAGTGCCTCATATTTACCTTGGTGTAATCCAATTTTATGAGAACCTCTATATTGACCTGGTTTTAGAATTGCAACACCATCTTTGTTCAATAAGTTCTTTTCCCAATGTGAACCAGGGTCAGTTGTTGCTTTATATTCATTATAAATCCACTTCCCATCTGAATCTTTGTAAGATATTGTAAGAGTATCATCAAATTTATTTGTTACCTCACCATATGTATCCGAATTTCTGATACCAACAATGTTAACATCATATCCTTTATCACTTGTAAAGTATTTATACCCATTGCAATTTAATGCTTCTTCGATTTGTTCTCTTGTGAATTTTGCCATTTCTTATTTTATTTTTGATTAAATTCGATAACCTCAAAGATACGAGTTTGAATACGTTTAGTACCGTCAGTATTTGTAAGTATTATTGAATTTCTAAATTTTTGCCAATCAATGATAAATGTTTTATCTAGTACACCACCATTTTCTTCTCTAACTAATTGGTTTAGTGCGTTAATGGTGTATAAAGTATTTGACTCTTTTTTTCTGTGTATTAGTATAGTATCTTCTAAAGGATGTGGAGGTTTAAACTCAGTATTGATGTTATATGTAACATACAGTTCATCCAAATTAGCTTTGTTCTGAAGTATGTAGATATAGTTATATACTATCACATAAGTCTCTCTAATATCTTGTAGAGTCTTTTGTAAGGTATCCTTAGAAGTAAATGTACACAATAGTTGTGTTTTCATATTTTTTCGTAAATATTATTCAATCACCTATAAATATCAAATAATTAATTTGGGGGTATTATTTAGGATTTGGATTTAAAACACTTTTGCATTTCAGTTGAGTAAGTCATTGTATTATTTGTTTTTCCAGAAGCACCCTCCTTACTTCTATAAGATTTATAGCCAAGTTCTTTTCTTCCACCTTTAGTATCAACTACATATGTGAATACCTTTTTACCGGTTACGTTACCCGTACGATTACCTTGTTCATCTCTATCTTCTGAATCATATGTTAACTCTTCTTCTTCTATTAACTTAAATTTTTGTTTAAATTCTGTTGTATTTTTTACATCCAAACATCCCCTTAGAACTTCACCATTTACAACAACACCACCCATATTTACATCAAGAGAATTACCAGCTATTGATGATGGGTCTCCTTTTACATATGCTTTAGGTGGATAATCCATCATAGTTAAATGAAATCCTCTAATATTTTCTTCAGCTTCCATTAAAGTACCTGCCCCAACACTCACACCATCTACATCAACGTTAAAGTTGTTCATTGTACGAATCCGTTCTCTTTGCATTTCTACAACTTCTGTTCTTTGGTCTGATAATAATTTCTTTACATCCAATCCAAGTGTATCAGGATTTTCTTTTTGATATTGTAATGCAACTTTGTTAATTGATTTAACCATAGAGGCATTTAACTTACCACCATCTGAAACAAATTTATTTATCATCTCAGATTTTTGAAGATTTGTTAAGTCCTCAGGCTTTACACCATCTGGTAAATATTTATCCCATTTCTTATTTATTTTGGAAAAATTACCAGCTTTACGTGCCGTTTCACCATAAATTGCATCGTTCATATTTTGTACCATAGTACCCTTATCCTCATCTATGATTTTCTCTATCTTAGATTTATCTAATTTTAATAAGTTAGTTGCTATGGGAACTGATTGTTGATTATACTTTTCCTCAATTGAACTCATTTTATCAGCATATTCTTTGTTTATTTTTTTACATTCTACCTTATCTTCATCAAATAATGAAGATTTATCAATATATGAATCATAGTTAGATTGTTCATTTGCTAATGTAGAATTATCTTGAATATCATTTGTTGTGGTTTTATCACTATGAAATTGTACTAATAAATTTCCATTTTCATCAGTTACGAAAGTTGCAGTATCAGATGGATTCATTCCACCACCACCAGCTCTTATGAATTTAATTAAATCATTTTTATCAACCTCAGTTCCATTTGGTAAGTAAACTTTTCCCTTTGCGTTGCTTACCATATCAACTTGAGCATCTATACTAGCACCAGCTCCATAGAAAGGATATGTTTTTGTTTCTTTACCAAATAATTTGTTTGATTGAAGATTTTTAATTCTTTTTTGAGTTGCTTTATGTTTTTTAATAGCAGAAGCTGCCGCAACTCTAGATTTGGAGTATGCTGCTCTTTCCTTCATAACTTGCTTATGTTGTTCTGGGAATTCTGGTTTGGTATGTGTTCCTGTTCCTTTAGCCTCTTCTCTTCGTTTTTCTATATCAGGATTTTTTACAAGACCAGAAGTATCTTTTTGTTCTTTACCTAATTTAGTATTTCCAAATCTTTTGTGAGAATAGTCTGCTAATTCATCTTCAGTCATATCAGGGTATTTTTCTAATATGAGAACTAACTCACCAGAAACTATTTCATTAAATGCAGAACCAGGCCCACCGGGAGCTGGTTTTGAACCTGTTTTCTTTTCATATCCACCATACCCTACATCAAGCATTGTGTTTTTAACATCAGTATCTCCAGTTTCTGATACAACTCTCCCTATTTCGGTACTATCCATTGGTTTGGGAAGTACTCTACTTTTTGTATTACCCTTATTTTTTTTTAAATCAGGTGCCTCATATTCAGCCTCTGAGGAAAACATATCTTTTTTCTTTTTTTTAGAATCATCTTCTTCAGAATCTTCTTTCTTAGTATGAGTTCCCTTTTCAATCGCTGCATCTCTTGCTTCTTCACTATCAAATGCTACTGTTTGGTTTGTATCTTTCTTTGTAGCAGTAAATTTTTTATCATCTGCTTCTAAAAGATTTTGTATTAATTCGTTTTTGATTTCGGTATATCCCCACTCATCTAATATCTCAGCAAGAATAGATATTTGTTCTCTATTATCTAACATAGGGTATCCTTCGTTAGAACGATAAGATAACTCAGATAATAATTCTTTGATTAATTCGTTTTTCTCCATAGTGTAATTCTTCCTATATCCTATAAATATTAAATTTTTGAGTAATCCGTTCCCCAATCAGCGTTTATAGGAAACCCAAATGATTCTACTATCTCTTTCAGTTTTAGAGCATGTTCTTTAGGAGTATCAGATGGATATGAAAATAAGAACGAATCATAAGTATATAAGGTTAACTCAATATCGGTTTCTTTAATAAACTCTACAACTTTCTTCATTATACCCATATTTAACTCAGTTTCAGTCGCTTGTAGTAAATAGTTAAACAACTTTTGTGGATTCAATCCTTCTATACTACTCAGAGGGATTCTCCTATGTTGTGTTTGAAGATATCCCACTTCACTACTCTTACTCCATAATTTCTCAATAAACTCCCTAACCTTCTTATAATAAGGAATAGAGTCGAACTCCTCAGGTATACCACCATATAGTAATTGAAATGTAATTCCTTTACCCTCACCATACTCAACTTCATATTGGTCAGCTAACCATTGGTGTACCGATGTATCGGGTAAATCATATTTAACCAACTTACCGATAATACGAGGATGATATGCATCATAATCCATTTGAAGAAATATATGATTTTCTTTTGGGATAAACACTTCTCTCGTTCCATCTTTCTTATTCAAAGCTGAGAAATTGATTCCACCAAACCTATTAGATGGACGGGATGTAATGGTGTATGGGTTGTATTCGGTGTAAAGAATGTGATCTTTAAGATGTTTAGTAGCTTGAGGATACCTATCAATAAATTTTTTCCCATCGACCCGAACACCAAAACGTTCTATATCTGAGAGGAGGGGAATCATTGTATCACCTATCCAACTTTTAGAAGGAGTAGGAAGATTAAACTTATCAACAAATGATTTAAGATATTCATTCCATTTCATCAAAGGTGCAATCTTTCCTAAGCCATCTCTTATACCCATTCGGATATAATGTGAAATAAATGATTGATTTTGTACCTCATCGGGTATAAGTTTACCACCTTCAAAGAAGTTATAATTGGATATATCAAAAATATTTTGTATATTTGTATCAGTTTGTAGTAAACCCTTCTTATTCCATACCCATTTCGGTTGTGTGGAGGTTGAGAGGTCTAAATGATGGGATTTCCCATCAATATGATTGTATATGAGAATAAAGTCAGTTTTTCCCACCCTTACGAATAAGAAAGCAAGTTCGTTGTTCATTGGATGTTTTTCCAAATCACACCATATCGGTACAACTATGGAAGGATTATTCTCCCACATTTGCATAAAATGTTCTATCTCTTTATTAGATTCTACTACAATCATCTAACAAATATAAGAAAAATAATTGGAATAACCAAATTATTTCTTATGAAATTGTAAAAGATTTGGTAAGTATAGTGCTATCTTAGGAATAGTCTTAGATGCTATTCGTAAGGATTCTGAATTAGATTTCTTAACATCAATAGGGTCTCCAATCAATCTCCAATCTAATGTAACAGAAATATAAAATGGGTTTTGTGAGTACGAACCAACATCATCATTTGAAACTTCAAATATATTGGATGATGTATCATTTGATTTTTGAATAAAACTACGTTCAATATATCCCCTTTTATATTGATTCTTTGTTACAAATGGTATTTGTGGTGAAATACTCACTTCATTAAAATCGTTTGAATTTAAAAGTTCTTTATATCTATCTATATTCATATCTTAAAGTCCGTTAAAATTTCTATATCCACCAGTTATTTCAGTAGTCCATTCCATTCCTTGTATTGTATGCTTTACACTAATTACTTGAAAGAATCCCTCATCTTCATATTTTTTAGGAATTCCAGTTACACTAAATTTATCTCCTCTTTTTATACCACTAATACCATGAATAGTAAAACTGAAATTAATTGGTAATAGAATAGATACATCACTATACTTATCAATTTGACCTTTTCCTAACTTTAAAAGTTGTTTATCATCATAGACTGCAACGTATAAAACATCATTAATATTAAATCCAGTTGTTATTGTTTTATCCTCTTTTTTTCCACTTCGTTTAAATGCTCTTATATCTACTTTTGGATATTGTCCTAATTTACCTAAGAAGTTTAAATAATTAGCTTCTTTGAGTTTTTCTTTTGCTTCCTTTTCTTCGCTAGTAGTTCCCGATGCTTCATCTACTGATTTTACAGATGCTTCAGCTTTTCTATAAACTTCTCCTAAAATTTTATCTTTAAGACCCTTTGCATTTAATTTACCTACGTTTGGTTGAGTTTCTTTATTTGATTTTATATTTAATCTACTTCCTATAACTTGATTCATCTTTGCTCCACTCATATCCAAATCTAAGGATGCATCTTTAAAAATTGAATCAGTACCAATTAAACTAAATGTAAAAACTTCTGGTTTTTCTCCGTTTGGTGTAAAGTTTACTTCCTTTATTGAAACAATACTATCACCCTTTTTTATTTTAACACCATCAATTGTAATTGCATTTGGTGCTTGAGTTTCCATTATTTGAAAATTCCATAAATCATTAACTGCAGATGACATTCCATTTAGTATTTGGTATAATGCATCTTTTATAGTTATGTTAGTACTATCTAAAATACCAGCAGCAAAATCAAAATTTACATATAAATCATCTAATAATCCCCATTGATTTTGTTTTTTATTTAATGTATTTGAAAAATCTACACTTTTTCCAGCAGCGGGACCTTCCTTTATTGTT
>Ga0115555_1001319_pt1 | contig 16959 bp, 11 predicted proteins | sample COGITO_mtgs_1104_2_FD_87285 | JGI IMG/M metagenome (GOLD analysis project Ga0115555, IMG submission 87285) | Pelagic marine microbial communities from North Sea - COGITO_mtgs_110407 | ecosystem: Environmental > Aquatic > Marine > Epipelagic | place: Germany:Helgoland, sampling site Kabeltonne... | reverse complement strand
GAAGGGGTTCTTAAGATGTGAACTAATCCAACTTGCTGCACAACTACTTGCATGCGCTTCAACGTCGTCTCTTGGAATTTTAGCGCCTCTTCGCGCGCTCTGCGCTCTTCCATCTCTGTCCGAATACGCTCGCGGTCTTCACATGTGATTTTGATACCATCGAGAAACTCTAACGTTTCCAGCGCAAATACGGCTTCGTCGAAATACGACGACGCAAACTTACAGCCCCGTAAACTCAATTTTTTTAATCCATTCACCCCTGCGAGCTGCTTAAGCGCCAACGCCTTATCCTTCACTCGGTTACCATCTAATCGCAAAGAGTTAACGTGCGGCAACGCGTTCAAATGTGCAAACGAACGTACGCCACATCGTTTCATCGAGAGTGATTCGAGCGCGCCAAAACCGAGGAACGTGTTTTCGTTAAACTGTCGCAACGGGTTCTCGTCGGCTCGTATTTTTCGAAGGTTGCGCAGATTTTTCAATCCATCCAGATTCTGTAAGCGATTGTTTGAGACATCAACAAAAGATAGAAGTTGGAGCTTTTGGAGCTGTAATCGTACGAGTCGGCGCGAGTCTATGCGATTATACCGCACGTCCAGCTCTTTCAGCTGAGGGAAGAACTGTTCGTAGAAACACCTACTGCTTTCTTCGTTTCTTTCATCGACAGAGGAGTCGTCGCCTGTGTTTCCATTTACAAACGGTTCTCGAACGAGCGCAAATCGAAGCGCATTTTTAGGCATCGAGAGTCTTCGCAGATGTTTTAAACAGCCAAGCGCCGATACATCTGAGAGCTGGTTTTTCTCAAAATTTAATATTTTTGCCGACGCCATGGCGACGCCAGAGACGGATTCCTCGTCCAATCTTCGCACGCGCATTTCTGATAAATTCAAGGTGAAGTTATCATCATCATCATCATTATTATTCATATTCTCTGCTAATTTTTGCTCGATCATTTCCGTCGTTAGGCGACCTTGAAACAGAAATCGTCCTTTGCGTCTCCAAATCTCTCGAACCTCCTCGCCGTCGAGCAACACGAGGGAAGGCGCAAAATACGCCGCACACTCGCGATAGTTTTCAAGGTTTGTGACTGCGTTTCCACGCAAATCTATATATTTTAATATGAATACACGAAGTACATCATCAGAGCACGTCGATTTGTTGTTTATTTGCGTTTTCGAAGACGTCTCATCTGTGTTCCTCTCGAGGAGATTTTGTACTTCGAGCAGCGTTCGTATTTGATTTCGAGCCAAGCGAAGATGGCGTAAATTTGGGCACTTGTCGTGGACACAAAGCATGGCATCGCGATCTATATTTGTTATTTCATTGTCGGATAAGTCCAAATATATCAACCGATTGAGTCCAATAAACCAAGCGGAGTCGAGCTTACTTATCCTGTTCAAACTAGCATCCAAACTGTGTAGATTAGTGCACGACTGTAAACCTTCGAGAGAGGCGAGAGAACAGTTTTGTATTTTCAAAGACACGAGCGTTTTCGAATGAACGCGGGATGGAAGGTCGAGAAAAGTAACGTCACGAAACGTCATTCCCTCCAACATCGAGATAAGCGCCATGTCTTCTTCAATCACGACGCGAATCTCTGCGTTCTTCTTCTCCGTTTCATCGTGCGCAAACTCTTCCGCCTCCGAATGGATAATTATTGCGCGTTCGTCCAAGAAAAGAGGCGTTATGGCAGCTTCTCGAAATAGATCGCTTACCCTTTCGTCACTCGGTGCATAATATAGCGCGCGGCGATTATCGTGTTGCTCGAGTAATCTTTCACGAAGTGAAGGCGTCAGCTCGTACCCGTCCAGGAACCGTAAGCTCTCTCCAAATGCCGCCACGCACTTCGAGGCGTATCTCGAATACGCCGCATCGCTTGATTCCAACGTGTTCGTATCACAGATCCCACACGCGATGGGAGACGCACCAGATATGTCGTCTCGAAAACGAATATCAACGATATTCTTAGCGTATTTAGCGATGACATGGACGACAGCGTCGTTACTCATTGGGTTTGCAGCCAAGTTGAGCACGGCGACGCTTCGTAACCACTCCATTTCTACGTCAGTCGCGTTCCCACTCTTTTCCAAAAACAACGCTTCTCCAGTGATCAAGTTTTCGCTCAAATCGACGCACTCCAACGACTTCATGTGCGTGAAACTCTTACCAATCTCCCGTATTTTGTTTTCGTTCAGCATTAAACGCTTCAAGTTCTGAAACGGCGGCTTTTTCCTCGCCTCTTTTTTCCCGCCGTCTTCTTCTTCTTCGTCGTCAGAACGACAACACATGAACGTACTCTCCACCTCTTCAATCTCATTCCCATACAAAACCAAAACTTCCAAACTCTCAAATTCAAACCCTTTCAACCCGTCCAACGTTTCTAATCCGCACTCGCACACCCACAACTCTCTCAGCGTCTTCTCGCATCTCTCGAAACACCCGCTCGGTATTCGTTTCACGTTCGGGCAGTTGATGATCTTTACGCACACCAACGGCGGATAATTCGTTCCCGAGAACGCGCGAATCGCGGATAAATCTCTTAAACTTATCGTCATGAACGCGTCGATGATCATCGCAGTCTTTTCATCTTCATCTCCTCCCGTCGTCGTCGTCGTCACCACCACCTTATTCTCCTCCAAAACCTTCCAGTCTTCCCCTTTTTCCTCGTCAAAAAAGTTTGATGATACCGACGCTCGATCCGCGTGCGCGCGTTCCAATCGCCGCAACGCTTCGCGCATTATATTCTCACGTGTACAACTTCCCTCTCTCTTCTCTTTCTCTCGCCTTCATTAACATACTAAAGCGGGAAAGAGGGTGGTGGTGGTCAAACGCTCTTTTTTAAGAGAGACAGAAACGAAAAGACGTTTTTTTCCTTTCGCGTATTTTTAGCTTTTTTAAAAACCCTAAACTGAAGTGCTTTTGACACGACCCTCAAAATAACAAACTTTTTGTTTGTTGGGAAAACGGCATATTATATATCGTCGTCATCGTCGTCATCATGCTTCAATCATCCGCGCGAAAAGTACGCGCGATGAGCGGTCTCGGAGCGTCCTGCAGTAGGAGCGTTACTTTTGCCACGGGGCGTTCTCTCTCTTCTTCTTCTTTTCAACGCATTAAAGACAAAGAGGACGGTTTGGAGAAGAATGTTTGGAATGTTCCTCTTATTAGGGGAAATTGCGCGGACTACTGTTGTGACGACGAGAGGAAGAAGAGGAAGAAGATTGGAGATCTGAGAAGGACGATGACGACAACAAAAATCGCGATGAGAGGGTTCGCGTCCTCGTCGTCGAAATCTTATTCCAAGGACGACGAGACTTCAAATGTCCCCGAGACGGCGACGATTTTGTCAACCAATGTCACAAAATCAAACGTGGAAACCAAATCCAAGCGAAGAGCGTTTCGGAAAAAAGGCGTCTCGGACAAGACGTTTGATTTAAACGACCAAGAGTTGTTCGAAGACGCACCTCCTACGGAGTTAAAACCGAACGTGCAAGTAGCGCAGTACGAATCGAGAAACGACGAGCGGTCGTTGAAAGCGGTATCGACGGCGATTAGCGCGAATACGGCTATTTTGTTTTGTAAGTTGGGCGGGTACGCGGTTTCCGGGTCGCCGTCGATGTTGGCAGAGAGCGTGCACTCGGTGGCGGATATCGCGAATCAGGCGTTGTTGAGGTATGGGATTGTATCGTCGAAGAGGAAACCGGACGCGACGCATAATTACGGATATCACCGGGAACGGTTCGTGTGGTCGTTGATTTCCGCGACTGGGGTGTTTTTCTTGGGATCCGGGTTGTCCATATCGCACGGCGTGAACGCGCTGACCGCAACCGGAGGGCCGCAAGCGGCGGAGAAACCCGAAATTTCTTTGGCTATTTTAGGTGCGAGTCTAGCGTTGGAAGCGTATTCCGCATACGTCGCGTACGACGCGTTGAAGCTAAACGCCATGGACAGAGGGATGACCGTCACGCAGTTTATCAAATCCGGGAGGGATCCGACGTCGGTGTCCGTTTTAGCCGAAGATGCCGCGGCGGTTGCCGGATGCGCCGTCGCCGGCGCCGCGATTCTTGCGGCTAATATTACCGGCATTCACGCGTTCGATGCCGCTGGTTCCATCTGTATTGGCGGTTTACTCGGCGTCACCGCGATGTACTTGATCAACTCCAACAGACTCATGCTTCTGGGTAAATCCTTGGGCCAAGACAAAATGTCTCTCCTGAACGAAAAGATGCGCAAAGACCCCGTCGTTTCCGAAGTCTACCTCGCCAAATCCGAAGAACTCGGCCCGGGTACCTTTCGCTACGCCGCCGAACTCGAGTTCGACGGTACCGCCATCGTCAACCGCTTCTTGGATAAAGACAATAACCGCGAGGCTTTCCGCGAGGAGTTCAAACGAGGCGTCTTGGAAAACGACTCCAAAGTCATCGACGACGCTTTAGTCGGGTACGGGAGAAGAGTCATAATATCCGTAGGCGACGAAGTCGATCGCATAGAGAGAGAAATAGTCGAACTCGAGCCGACGATTAAATACGTCGATTTAGAAACGAACTAGTTTTGCGTCTTGTAGAATATGTTTGTACTATGTATTTGCGTACCCAGCAGCAAGAGAGAAAAATGACTTCTTTATTTTCTTGTCGCATGTCCACATGCGCTTTTTTTAATCGCAAAAACAATAGCACATGCGCGCGCTTTAAACTCAGCACGCGCAGATAACACCATAACTACTCATGCGTGCGAGTGATTTCTCGTCATCTTTGGAGAGCGAAACCGACTCATCGTTGGTGTTCGATGCAGACGCTGCGGTGCTTCGCGAGTTGGTAAACGCTTATTTTTTTTTCCCAAGAAAATGTTTGACCACCATAAAAAACACAACAGGAAGACCTCGAGCGCGATGTTTGCGACGACGGAGAAGGCGCGCTCTTTTCATCTTTTGCGTACTCGGAGGACGAGAGCGAAGAAGACTTGAGAACGACGGTCGACGAAGAATTGCGCCTGTTTCGTGAGAAATGGTCGACGGTGTTTGCAGCCGAAGAAAAGGAAGAAGACAAAGAAGAAGAAGAAGAAATGTTGGAGCGAGATCATCATCTGGTATGCGACGAGAGGACGAAGAGATCTTTCATAAAAAGAACGGATGAAGAAGACGGTGTGAAAAACGAAGAGTGCGGGACAGTTGATGCAACGGCGGCAGACGAGGGAACGACGGGTAAATGTGACGACCAACCAAGCCTCGCGAGCGACGAGCTTTCCGCGCTCGGCGCGATTGTGCGTAAAGAGCGCGAGGAGAGAGTGAAGCGAGAAGTGATGAGCGCGTTGAGAAAGAACGAGCGAGAGTTGGAATATGTACGAGCAAAAGCGAGAAATGACGCGCAAAGGGTGATTGCAAAGCATGCACGAATATGGTTTTATCGGCGAACGGACGCGTCGTTGACGATGCAACGACACGCGAGGGGTTTCTTGGCGAGAGTGCGACTCAAACACAAAACGACGATGGTCGTCCGAATACAACGTCGATGGAAGTTCGTACTCTTCGTGCGGTTGCGAACGGACGCGTGCGTGATCGTTCAAACTGCATTTCGTGCGCACATAAGCAGGAAAAAACTCGAGAAGGAGAAAATGGAAAACGCGGCGGCGACTCGCATCCAAACGCACGTCAAACGACTCATCGCGATGCGCCGATACGCCATTCTCGAGCGAAAGATTCGCACAGTCCAAGCGTGCGCCGCGCGATGGATACGCAAGCGCAAAAGAGCGAGTCAAATAATCCAAAAATCCTTCCGCTCGTACGTCGAGACAAAACGACTCGGAAAATACGCGACTCGCGTTCAAGCGGCGTTTCGAGGCTATCGCGTGCGACGCCGTTTCGCCGCCATCCTCGATTCGAGCGCGTACGGAGCAGACGACGATGTACTCCCGACGCTTTCCGAGTACGACTCTGACACAGAGAACAACGCTTTCGTCGACAAAAACGACGACAAAGAAAACGAGATAGAAATGATATCCGACGACGCCTTCTACTTCGCCCGCCTCTCCGCTCCACTTCCGCGAAATGCCGATAACGCTCGCCACGACGAACTCCACGCCGATATCCTCGCTCTGCGAACGAAACGCATTCGCGACCAAAACATGCAAACAAAAATGAACGAAGCAAATTTGCGCTCATTATACGAGACCAGGTTCAAAAAGAACGCGCAAAATCGGAAAGAGTTTCGAAGGGTTCGAGCGCTCAGAATGACGTGACGTGATATTGACGTGACATTATGAAGTGTCATTTTTTGATGAGTTCGTTGCAAAATTCTTCATTTTTTGTGTTTCTTCTGCACAAAACTTTTGGAAACGATGGTACAAATTGGTTCCTTTTTGTCGATGTCATCAACTCTTCTCTCTTTGCGTTGTTTTTGCATTTCGAAGAAGGAGCAGCAACGAGGGCGCGCAGAAGTAGTCTCGCCGTCCTCCTGTGCGTCGAAAAGCCGAACGACGCGACGAAAACGGGACGAGAACGCGGCGACTGCTCTCGCAACCAATTCCGTTACCGTCGTCGCTTTCCCCAAAGATGGAATTAATGTTGACGACGCGACGACGATTCAGACGACGACGCGATATCGAAAACAACGTCACGAGCATCATCATCGAAGACGGGAGTTCTTTTTCTCTTCTTTTGCGCTCGTATTGGCGACATCATTTATGTCGCCGAGAGCGATGATGAATGCAGAAGCTGACGAGGAGAAAGAAGGAGGAAATCCGAGCGAAACGTTACAACCGCTCCAAACGTATAAGAATCGATTGCGACGAGTAGAGAGAGAGTTGAGCGCGATCGTTTCGAGTTTACGAGACGACGCAGAAGGGACGACGGGAGGAATTGAAGAAGCGGCGGCCGTCACCGAAGATGAATTCGACTTGCGGCAGTTTTCTGGCGTCGTATCGAAAGCCGACCTCGACGCCATCCGCAAAGCGTTACACGAGAACGAACTCGGGAACTTTTGGGAAATCGCGCTCGGCGCGAACCGGTACTTGAACGGCGGCATTAAATCCGACTTCGCGCGAGGCGAGGAGGATTTATGGAAGCTCGCGCCAAAGAAATCGGAAGCTATTTCGAACTTTTTAACCCCCGATTTCAACAACGCGGACGACAAGTTGTGTCTCATATACTCGTGCGTGAACGACCCGAGCGCGCCGCCGAGCATAGACGTGTTATACGCGCTGAAATTATTCGACGAAGGTTTAAAGGAAGCGAGCAAGAAAGGTAAAAAAAACGTCACGAGGGACGGTTTACGCGAAGTCGCCAAAGACGCTTTAGAGAAGTTGCTCACGTACGAGCTGTTGATCGAGCGAGAGGCGGAAGACGGGAAGAGCGACGCGTCGTGGAAGAATCCAGCTTTCGGTAAAGGGTGGCACGGCACCGGCATTTAAGAAAACTCAAAAGAGAGAAGTAGAGAGGTAGATCGATATATATATCTATAGAGAGAGAGAGAAAGAGTTGTGTATAAGAGAGTTGTTTGCGCTGCGATATGTACAATAAGTCATGGAAAAAAATGCTTCAACAAACGACTCCAATTCCCTTCATTAAAAACACACAAACGAACGAACACAAACGGTCTCTTTTGCACGACGCAATACTACTAATTTAATGTTTGCCTCGCTGCTCAAAAGTACTTCTTTCGCGACGTCTTCGTTCTCGCCGAGAAGACGACATCATCATCATAAAAAACAAGCGCTTCGGATTCGCCACCTGTCAGCAGCCGCCAACGACGACGACGACGACGATTTCCCGAACGACAACAACGAGTTCGATTACGACGTCGTCTCGGTCCCGAGAAACCCGGGGATTAAATCCGGAAAGTGGAACCAAAACGACATGGAAATTGTGAAAACGGCGCAAAAAGACGCGAACGAGAAAGCGTCGGGGACATCCTCGCTCCTCGCTCCGTCGAACGATTTGACTTTATTGGGCTTAACGGAAAACGAATTGAAAGTCTTCGCCGAGCGCAACGGGACGCAAAAGTTTCGAGGGAAACAAATCAAAGATTTCATATACAAACACCGAGTGAAATCAATCATGGAGATGACGCAGTTACCGAAAGATTTACGAGAGAGTTGGGATGGGCTCGGAGTGACGATTGGGAGGAACGAGGTGTACGCGAAGAAATCCGCGCCGGACGGGACGACGAAACTGTTGATGAAGTTGGACGATAACAGGATCGTCGAGACGGTTGGGATTCCGAGTAACGAGTACGGAAAGAGTCGTTTGACGTGTTGCGTGAGCAGTCAGGTTGGATGTCCGATGAGATGCGAATTTTGCGCGACTGGGAAAGGTGGATTTTATAGAAATTTGACCGCGAGGGAGATTGTCGATCAGGTCATGGCCATCGAGGAGGAGTTTGGCGGGAGGAGGGTGAGTAATGTCGTGTTCATGGGGATGGGAGAGCCTATGTTGAACGTGCCAAACGTGGTTAAAGCGACGGAACTTTTGAACAAAGAGATTGGGATTGGGATGCGACACATATCGATATCGACCGTGGGTGTTTTTGGCGCTTTGGAGAAACTGGCGAGTTACGAGATGCAGTGCGTGTTGGCGGTGAGTTTACACGCGCCGAATCAAAAAATCAGGGAGGAAATCATCCCAAGCGCGAGAGCGTATTCGTTCGATGATATTTTGAATGATTGCGTGGCGTATTTTAACGCCACTGGGAGGAGAGTTACGTTTGAATACACGCTGTTAGCCGGCGTGAACGATCAAAAAGAACACGCCAAAGAGTTGGCTCAGGTGTTGTTTAAGAAGAACTTAGCCAGTCACGTGAATTTGATTCCGTATAATCCGGTAGATGATTCCGATTTCAAAAGGCCAACGAAACAAGCGATCGATCAGTTTCGAAGAATATTGGAGGAGAATAACGTGCCGACGAGTGTGAGACAAACGAGAGGTTTGGAGGCGGCGGCTGCGTGTGGGCAGTTACGAAATATGTATCAAAAGGAAGCGCTGGTTGCGTAATTTTAAAAAAATGTGTTGTATATGCTGTATGATCATGAATATTGATGTCATTATATTCGATTAAACAATCACGCCTTTTTCGTCGTCGTAGTGCAAAATCGCCGCGCCGGCGCTCGGTGCAGTTTTGAACAGTAAATTCGTCTCGTCCGCTATGTTCGCTACTCCGGATTGGAATCGTTTTTCGTAAAAACTCTTCTTCACGTCGGCTAAAATTTCCTCGGCGATATCGCTCTCGCACACCGCGACGACGCACCCGCCCCATCCGGCGCCGGTCAATCGCGCGCCGAGCGCGCCTGCACTCATGAACGCATCCACCAACTCGTCCAGCTCGTCGCACGAGCACTCGTACTGCGTTTTACAACTCTCGTGGGAAAGATGCATAAGTTTTGCGAGAGCGTCTTCTTTGCCTATCCCGTACATCGGGTGGCCGAAATCTTTAGTTGGATCGTCCGAAGCGACGCCGACGTCGGGTTCTAAGCCGATCACTTTGCACCAATGCTCGTATATCGGACCCGACACTGCATACCTTGGCGATTGACCTTCACAAATCTTTTGGAATTCGTGCACTCTTCTCGCTTCGGAAAATACGTGTCGAGCTCGGTCTCTGAGTTTAAACGTGTCGTTCTTTTGCAACACGACGTTAAACGCTTCGTTGTTTTCGCAATCGAAAATTTTCCGTAAATCGCCAAGACCTTCGTCATTTTCCAACTGTTTCTTCGTGTAACTCCCCTCGTTTAACGCTTTTCTAACCGCGCCCAAAGCAGTCCACAAATCGCCTTTGTTGCAATACAAATCCGCGACTTCTCTCAGCGTCACTCTCGTCTTGGCCTTCTCGATATCTTCGCCGTAATGTTTTGCCATCAATATCGCCGCCAATCGGCACTCGACGACGCGCAAGTTGTAATGTTTGTGTGCTGATTCGGCTTTCTTACTCACCGCGCAACTATTCCCAATCAAAAACGTCAAATTTGTCGGTAACGGTACATCCATCGCACCAATCGGGTTGAAATCGATCCTCTTTGCCAAATCTTTCTCGCCCATGATGGAAATCGCTTGATCCATTCCGCCGCTTTGCGTCCCGGAATACCGCTCGGATAAACACGTCAGCTCGGACAACTCCCCTTTCGTGAAACTTAACTCGAACGCATCCATTAATGCCACAGTCACGGCACAATTCAGCGCGGACGAAGAGGATAGACCGCTCCCTAGCGGAACCTTCCCGTCCACCATCACCATCACCTTCTTCACTCTCTTCATAAACGCGCTTTCCAGAACCGACTCTAACTTATTCTGTTTCTTCAGCTGATCAAAAATACCTTTAAACCCACACAACACGTAGTTTGTCCAGTGGTGACTTTTCACGTCCACCTCTTGCTCGTGATCGAACGGAAACTCTTTCGGCGTATACTTCTCGCCGTCCACGTTCGCAATCGAGAGCGTCGCTTCCGCCTCGTCCTCTTCAACGTTTCCTTCTTCTTTCAAAGCGACCGATACCGCAACGATGACGTCCAAACCAATCGCCATCGGTAACACCGAGTACCCTTCGTAATCGATGTGCTCGCCGATTAAATTCACCCGACCGGGCGACCGCGCGATGGTTTTCGGCTTTTCTCCCTCGAATTGCGTTTTGAAGGCACTCACGAGTGTGTCATATCTCGCGGCAACAGAATTCTCGTTGTCGTCGTACACGTCGGATAATTTGGACGCTTTTGGCACTCGAGCGTGCTGTTTGCTTCCCACCGCGCCCATTCTATTCTTTTCGTTCTTCTTTTTCGTTCTCGGTCGTTCTCTCTCGCAGCAGCGCTTCTTCTTTTCACGCGTGCTGAGTCACGGGAAAGAATTGGAATTGGAACAAATGTACTAAAAAGGAACCTAAGTTTAGCGCGTGCGTGTGCGTCGAGAATTCTCGTATATTCCGCACACGAACGAAAGATAAAGTACAAATATATCACGCGCCAAGGAAAAGAGAGAGGTAAAAGCTTTCTTCTCGTCCCAAATAGGGACGCGAAACACGCAGAGAAGGTTGGGAAATTGTGCGGAATTCAATTTGGGAATCTTTCAAAGTGTCCTCGAATTTAATAGGCTGTCACTCAAAGGTGGTTACAAACGCGACGCGAAGACGTTCGCAGACGTTGGACGAGTACACACACACGGAAACCATTTTGTTCAAATGGAAACCAAGAAACAAAAAGTACAATTGATTTCAACGAAACGTCAGGGTGTGTACCAGCTCATGTACTCGTATAGACCACGTTAACGAAGATGTCGCTTTACTACTTTTTCTTCTTCTTAAAGAAGAACCCTTTAACGGCTTCGAAAACCGGACGTTTGTATACCACGCTCTCGTACTCGACGCTTTGCAACGCCCAGGTTTTCCCGTACGTGTGCACGCGGTTAGTTTCCTTCCGTGTTTTCGGGTCGAGCAATTTTGGTGCGTCCGTTTCGTGCGTCCAAGCGACGATAGAGCCGGATAAGTTGTACGCTTTCACATCCGGACGACTCCGGGCGAGTCTTTTCGAGAGCTCTTGGACTTTCTTTTGGGACCGGTAGCCGATCGTGCAGTAACACACCACGATCGTTTCTTTACCGTCGTCCTGTTGTTTTTCAAAGTCGTCCTCGAACTCCTCCGCTGAAGATGCGCCCGGTATAATCGACACCGCTCTTTCCTCTTTCTCTCGGCAGTCCAAAAACAAAACTGTTCGTTTCGCGTTCTCTTCTTGGTTGTTGATGACGTTCAAAACCTCTCGAACAGTCATCGAGGGAACCGCATCGTCGGTGAATTTCGCCACCGTGGTTTCGAGCGCTGCGCGGCGTCTCGCGTTTTCTTTTGTTAGTTCTTCTTCTTCTTCTCTGTTGTCTTCTTCTTTGTCCGCCCCGTCGCCGTTTTTGGCGGCATCGACCCCTGCGCGAACATTCGTCTTCATTCGTCGTGCATTGGCTTTACCCGGGGGCCCGCTTCTCCGACGACGAAGAGAAGAAGAATAGCAACACCGGTGCTCGATGTGGCCGCGTGTTCGTATCGAAACGTTGATCTTCCTTATCGGTACAATGTTGCGCCGCGCAAAGTGCAAAAGAGTTGTGAACAACTTAGGGGAAAAAAAGTGGATAAGAACTCTTCACTTGTTCGACGCTTTTCTTACGTTTCCGAAGACATTATTCGAGAGAAACAAACAGGGAGAGAGAAAGAGAAAGACAACGACGATGATGATGACGACGACGACGACGACGATTCAGACGACGACGATTCAGACGAAAGCGGCGTTGAGAAGAAGACGACAACCAAATCCGGTTTTTGTCGGTTATAAAAAGGGAACTTCGTCCAATGTGAAGCAGCAAACGTCTCGACAACGGATACGGTCCTCTTCTTCTTCGTCGTCCTCTTCATCTTCTGTAACTGTTGCACGAAGAAGAAGAGCTGAGATGATCAAAACGTCCGCGTTCCCGACCGAGGCGAACCCACCGGCGGCGAAGAAACATTTCATCCACTTGGATGATTTCAGCAAAGAAGAAATCAACGAGTTGTTGGACATCGCGATATCGGAGAAGAAGCGATTGCAATCCGGAGACCGATCGTACAAACCGTTCGAAGGGAAAACGTTGGCGATGATTTTTGCGAAGCAAAGTTTACGAACGCGAGTTTCTTTTGAAACTGGGTTTCATTTGTTGGGCGGGCACGCGGTGTATTTAGGCCCGGACGATATCTCGTTAGGGAAGAGAGAAGAGACGAGAGATATTACGAGAGTTTTGTCCAGGTATAACGACATCATAATGGCGAGAGTGTTTGCGCATAAAGATGTGGAAGAATTAGCCAAGTTTGGTTCGGTCCCGGTGGTGAACGGTTTATCGGATTATAACCACCCGTGTCAAATCTTGGCGGATGCGATGACCATCACCGAACGTTTGGGGTCCATCGAAGGTAAAAAGGTCGTCTACGTCGGCGACGGGAATAACATCGTCCACTCGTGGATTCGATTAGCAACTGTATTACCGTTTGAGTTCGTGTGTTTATGCCCGGAAGATTACACCCCTGATCAAGCGACGATTGATCGATGCAACAACTCGGGAGTCGGCAAGTGCGTCATCAGCCACGACTTGAACGACATCGCCGGCGCCGACGCCGTCTACACCGACGTCTGGGCATCCATGGGCCAAAAAGACGAAGCCGCGCAGCGTAAAAAAGACTTTGCCGGTTTCTGCGTCACCGGTGACGTCATGCGAAAAACGCCAAACGCGATTTTCATGCACTGCCTCCCGGCGGAAAGAGGCACCGAGTGCACCGACGAGGTCATGGAAGCCGACTACTCCGTCGTCTGGCAACAAGCCGAAAATCGAATGCACGCTCAAAATGCCGTCATGTTGAAGTTGCTCGGCGCTAAGTGAGCTCGCTGTTCTCCCGACCGACCGGTTTTGCTCGGGATGAGAGAGAGAGAGAGAAAAAGAGAGAGCACGCAGAGCTTAACGAACGCGTTTTAAAAATGTCCACAAAACTAACAACTCATTACCCATACAACAGCTTCTCCTCATTCTTTTCTCCGCTTCATCATCAATATCATCTGCTCTACTATCATCGCATGCATTCAAAATGAACCCCGAGGAAGGAGACGATGTGAACGACCCGGCGACGCTCGCGCACATCGCTCGAGTTTCCCTCTCGAACGTTGTCGAGAAAAAACGCATCTTTGACACGCTCTCTCGTTTCGCCGTGGAACAGAACGAACTGTTAGACGTCGTCGGTTCCTTGCGAGACGGAAGAGAAGTGTTGGCGCCGTTCACGTCGGTCGCGTTCATCGAAGGGAAAATCACCAACTGCGACGAGTTACTGGTGAAATTATCCACAAGCCAGGATCAGCTCTACGCGGAAAGAACTCGGGAGCAAACCTGCGAGATGTTGAGGAAGAGACGCGTTTTTGCGGAGGAGAAATTGCTCCGAGCGGAGGAGGATTTGCGAAAGAGCGAAATCGAACACCGAGAGACGATGAGAGTTTTGTCGGAAAAATTTGAAAGTTTGAGCAATATCACAGACGGAGAACCGAAATCGAGAGTCATCGAAGGACCGAACGGAAGGAAGACGGTGCTCACGCCGAGAGACGGAGAGATTGTGGACGTGTTGGAAATCGACGAGAGCGTCGCCGCCGCGGACGAAGGCGAAGAAGAAAGAGAGGACGAGGTGATGCAAATGCGAAACGAGAAGGAAATCGAGAGAGACAGAGAGGAAAGGGAGAAAGCGAAAGGAGAGTTGGAGAGCTGGTTGTTGAAGATTGAGGAGATGGAACGATTGGAAGAAGAATTACAAGACGCAGAAGAAGTAGAGGAGGAGAAGGAGGAGGAGGAGGGAGAAGCGGCGACGATCGAGGGCGAAAAGAGTACTAACGTAGCGAGTAGTAGTAGTACTAGTGGTGATAATACTACTAGCAGTAGTCAACAAAGAATCCAAATACGCGCCGGGATAGATTCGGGCATGCCAGTCATCGAAAGAGGGTTTGAGAAGGACGGGGAAGACAGAGGAGTGCGTAGCGGCGACGGGGAGAGCGGAGGAGCGGAGAAGCCGATGAGTAAGTTTATGATGCGCCAGCTCGGGTTACTGTAGCAGAAAGAAAATAAGAAGATTTAGATTAGATTCCGAAGTGGAAAAAAGCGTTTTACAAATGCTACTATAGATACATAAAAAACTAAACTAAACTAAAACTAAGATACGTTCCCATTTATTGCCGCGATCCGAGTACTTCTTCGGCTATTCTTCGACGGAGAAAGCTTCTTGATGACTGTTTTCACGACGTTCTTCTTTTTAAACTTTTCTCTGCAGTCGTGAAATTCTTCGTTTTCTTCAATCTCTTTCTCTTCGCCGTCGATTATCTTCATCTTGCCGAGCGCAACGTTCGGCGATGCCAGCGACGATACCGAGTCGCCTCTCTCGATGATTTTGCTCAATACGTACTCCTCTTCTTCTTTTTCTTCTGCTACTACCAATCCTGACGGTATTCTTCTAGTATCCTCGATAGGTAAACACGTCGTCATATTCACGTGCCTCTTACAAAACGCGTGCATGTCCACACAAATTGGTTCTCGAATGAACGCGTTCGATCCTCGCATGTCGTGTTCGGGATTCGTATAGTAATACTTCCCGTCGTTCCTCGCGTGTGATTTGGTCCACGACTTTTCTTCGCTTGCTTTATCCCAGTGCAAACGATTTTCCAGCATCTCTCGTTTGATCCACTCGTACGTTTCCTGATCGCAGTATCCGTCTTCTAATAAAGATTGAAACTCCTTCCCGGCGCCTAACCCGGTCGGTCCTCTCACGAATCTTAACTTGGCCATGGTCGTCGCGTCGACAAACTTTTCGCAAATCTTATACAAAATATTAAAAATCCTCGGCGCTTCTACGAACACCATCGAGCCCATGCGTTCGGGATAATGCCTCGCGAACAAACCCAACACTTTCTTCGCCACCGACGGGTTCAAATGTTGCCGACCAAATTTATGAAAATCCGACACCCACACGTACGTGTCGTTCGGATACTTCGGTAGACATTTTTCAACCTGTTCCATGCAAAACGTCGCGTGCGCTTCGTTATCTTTCGGCTTCAAGTTCCTCGCGAGCCCGATGTCCGAAAATACAACCGGTCTTCTGTTCTTCGTCCGGCCGACGATATGCATGTAATGGCTTCTCGAGTCCTTTTCGAAACAGCACCGACAAAATGAATTCATCTCGTCTCTTCTCCAAATCAACGTCGACTTCAATCGAGCTTTTGCTTTCTCCACGTTTCCTTTATCCGCTCTGAGAAACCGCTCCAACGTCGTCCTATCGCACCATTTCTTCAGCGCATGCGAGGTTTCTCGCGTTTCGTGGACGTAAGCTTCCAAAAGGTTCAGTTTTTCTTCTTCTTCGTTTTCGGAGACCCCGCTTTCCTCCTTCTCAAAGTCATCTCTCGAAACCGTTTTTGTCCCTTCGCGAGAGGTCGCCCCCGTTTTTACGCTCATCATCTCCTCTCTCGTTTTAAATAAACGCGCGACGATGATGATGGTGCGAAAACAGCTCTGCTCTCCCCTCTCTCTCTCTCTCTTTTTCTCTCTCTCTCTCTCTCTGTGTCAAGTGCGCGTGCAAACGATAAAAGAAGAGAAAATGAGTGAATATTCTTATTCTCGTCGGTTTTTACTAAGTGTCGTCAAGTCAAGGTCGGTCTCACGAGTCATTTCTGGTGGTTTTTTGGTCTCCAGAATCTCCTTTTTCCGCCTTTTTTTGTTTGTGCCACAGGTTGTAGATATCTCTCTCTGATTGTTTTGGGTGCAAACAAAAAATCACGCTGTCGCTGTCTTCACTTTATACCGCACATCCACACACCTAAAAAAATGGCTTCTTTCACTGCCACGGTACGAATTTACGTTCGTTTTTTACAGTACACGCGCGAGATGTATCTCGCACGGTTCGCGTTCGTTTATGCGCGCGCGCGCGCTGATGTTTTTTTTTTCTTTCTGTCGCGGGTAAATTTGCAACCCACGTGGGTATTAATCCCTTTAACGCGAGTGGCAAAAATCAATCGCGTTTCTCGTAACCACCGCGAAGACAGAAGACGCGAAACTGACGTTCAAAATAATTTCTTCTCGTCGCAACAGACCACCCAACTCACGCAGTTCTCGGCTGTTTCCAGCCAATTCAAGAACCGCACCGTCGCCAAGGTACGCGCTTTCCGAACGATTTGAGTCGTTTTTTTGTACCACAAGAAAAGCAGCCACAACGAGAAGAGAAGGGGAGAGAACGAGAGACTAATCGCAATTTCAGATAACGTTGAATTTCTTTCTCGTCTCTCTCTCTCTCGTTTCTCTTTTGGAACAGAGAGCGAGGATACCGATGAACGGGGGGAGAAAGGCTCTTTTCTGTTTGGCTACTTTTTTGCGCGTCGTGGCTCTCGTTTCATCAACAACATGAACACCAACAGCGCATCATCAACCTCGGGAACATCTCATCGAGATCAGAAACT
>Ga0115555_1001316_pt1 | contig 16983 bp, 12 predicted proteins | sample COGITO_mtgs_1104_2_FD_87285 | JGI IMG/M metagenome (GOLD analysis project Ga0115555, IMG submission 87285) | Pelagic marine microbial communities from North Sea - COGITO_mtgs_110407 | ecosystem: Environmental > Aquatic > Marine > Epipelagic | place: Germany:Helgoland, sampling site Kabeltonne... | reverse complement strand
TGAAGTTTTGGTCCTACGAGAGAAGAAGGGGTGATGCGACGACTACGGAGAATACTACTAAGAATAACAACAACAACAACAACAACTGCGGCGGGGTGTTGCCGTCTCGAGCGATGGCGAAAGAGAGTTTTCCGGTGTTCTTCGCGCTGTTGAACGCGGCGAAAAGGAATGTGACCGTGAGAGTGTTGACGAATAAATACGACGACGAGGAGGTTGGGTGCGATGGGAGGGTCACGATGAAAGATTTTCTGTCTTTGGCGAATCCGGAAAAGATGGAGGTGCGCTACTATCGAAGCACTTCGTTCATGCACGCGAAATACATCGCTCGAGACGGAGGGAAAGCGATGTCAATTTCTTCCGTGAATTGGTCGAGAGAAAGCATGAGAGAAAATCGAGAGGCGGGAATTATTTTAAGAGAAGGCGATGGTCCTGATCGTCTGTTTGATCGCGTGTCGAACCGCGCGTTTGAGTACGATTGGAAGCGGGCGCAAAAGCACGCGAGAGGCGTCGAGGACATCGCGAAAGAGGAGATGGCAATCATCAAAGGTAGCGCTGTTGGTGATGCAAAACTTGCAAAGACGAAAGGAATGGCGAATAAAAACGCTAAAAATACTATAACAAACGACGACTCGGTAAAACCGTTCGTCACGAAAATGGAAAAAATACCTCTCGGTGAAGGGAGCAGCGTCGAAATGTTCGTGTCGCCGGATTTCTCGCGCGACTCGCTTTTGCGCTTCCTTCGAAGCGCAGAGAACGTGGTGTACATTTACACGTACCAAATCACGGACGATGAAATCGCAAACACTCTCGTTGACCTGGCGATGAGGAAACACGTGAAAGTATTTTTGATGCTTTCGCCGCGCATCTACGCGGATTGGGATCGTAAAAAAGCGAGTCAAGTACAGACGAGGTTGAGTCAAGCGGGAGGCAAAAATATCATCATCCACTCCGCACCGAAACATTTTCGGTACTCGCACTTGAAGTTCATCGTGAAAGATCGAAAAAGCACGTTCGAAACACTTTTAATGACGGGAAATTTATCTCCCTCAGACCTACCAGAAGGTAACATCTTCAAGCCGTGTCACGGCATGTCTTCCTGCAGCCGAGCGAATCGCGACATAAACGTGATTTTTCGCGAAAAGGACGGCGCGATCGCTTCAAAGTTCCTGGAAGTGTTTGAAGGCGACTTAAAAATGGCGACGGAGTATTCTAATCCAACAAAGTATTAGATAGTAAAAGAAAGAGAGAGAGAGACGCGCGCGCATGCATTATCACACAGCTACACAACAGCAAAGATTACAATACAAAACATACAATTAAATACAAACTCGTCACATGTCACGAAGCGTTCTCCTCTCCTCTCCGTTTCGCCTTCCGATTCGCGGCTAAGAAAACCGCCCCGACGACTGCAATCGCCGCCAACACTTTCACGCGAACGTTTCCATTACCACTTCTCTCAAACCCATTATGAGGTGGTTTCATGTTCGCCGCTACATTCGACCTTCCACCGCTCCCGCTTACATTCGCGCCGAGTCCGCTCGATTTCGGATGTCGTTGTCGATGTCCTCCAAGACCACCTTTAAATGTCGACGACGATGAACCTACCCCTCTCTTCTGCCTCGCTCGAAACAAAATCTCCGCCGCGGATAACTCGTCCTCCACTCCTCCGTCGTTTAAACTCTCTTTTCTTCTCTCCTCGTCCTCTCGCTTCGTCGTCGTCGTTTTCATCCTTTCGTTGTTCGTTTGCGGGTCGTTTTCGTCCTCGTTCCACTCTCTCGCCGCTCGCATTCTCCCACCGGTTTGCCCGTGCTTCTCTCTCATTTTTTTCGCCGCGTTCATTCGAGCGCGCATTCCTGGACCGAATATCGGTCCCTTACCCGCTTCGTCGTCGTCGTCGTCTGATCCTCGATTGGTGAGTTGTTCGTACGCGTTTTTCAGCTCCAGAAACTTCGCGTTTTGTTCTTCGTCGTCGGATTTTGAATTCTCCCCGTCGTCGTCTTTTGCGCGGGAAACGACGTCCGGGTGTAACTTTTTCGCCTTCTCTCGAAACGCGAATTTGATTTCAGATCGAGTGGCCGTCGAGGAAACGCCCAGGATTGCAAAGAGTTTCGATTTGTTCGTCTTCGTCGGGAAGTTGAACCCTCCTGGAGGTGTGTCCTCCTCCGTCATATTGGGGAAAGTTTTGTGAAGAGAAATAGAGGATTACGGACGAAACAGATGATGACTTTAATGGCGTAGTAGCATACACATTGCACGCATTCGTAGTAGTTTACAACAACACAAAAAGAATACACTTTGGTGGTTCGAATCGTCTTTTCTCGATGATGATTAAGAAGAAGCGCTCGATTAAGGAACAACCGTCTTTCGGGTAATCTTCGCCGATACCGTCGCGGAACCGTCCATAATGCGTTCGCTCACGATGTGCTCTCCAGCCGGCGTCAACCATCCGCACGAAAACGTCACACCGTCGGTAAACGTCCAAATGTCCAAGCCGTTGTACTGAGTGATCGCGTCTTTCGGGACGCCGTCCATCTCGCTAAACTTCACCTCGCTTCGCGGGTACTCGCCGTATTTCATCGTATTTTTGGTCCCGCCGCAGCTCGCGACTAACGACGCGCCGTTCGTATACTTCTCGTAGTACGCCTCTCGCCACACTTTCACTTCGTTTCTCTTCGCCTCTGTACGCTGTTGCGTTATTCTCACTCTCACGTGCGGTTCCGAATCGACGTACCCGTCTTTCTGCGTACTCCCTTTCCTCGTCAACACGTGCGTCACCGTCTCGTCGTCGCTGGCGTTGAAATCCCCGCACCCTGGATTAAAGTGCAGAACGTTTTTCATTTCGCCTTCAAACTGTTCGTGAATGACCGAGGCGTCCACTTCGCACCCAGCGACTGGTATAAACTTCATATCTTTATACACAACGACATCTCCCTCTCCAGTGGCTTTCATCGCGCACTGCGTCTGCCAATCGAAGACGTCGACCGCCCAATCGTCGTACGCGGGAGGCACCACGTGGTCTGGAAGTTTCGAAGCGTTCGGAAGTTTCGTCGCAGTATCGACGACGAAATCAACCATGTGGCCTTCCCATTCGCCGGATGGGACCGTTTCTTCGTCGAATTGGAACAGTACCAACTCTTGCTGCGAGGACACGGACGAGGACGAGGATTTCCCGAAACTTCTGCGCTGATGTGGACGACGAAAAGGAGGATTCCTCCCCGTCACTTTGCACCTCGAGTGAAAACAGAATATCACCTTCGAAGAACTCGACGTAACGCTCATGATGCGATGCGCGGATGCGTGCGTGTGTGTGTGTGTGTACAGAGAAAGATGGATAAACTTTGAAGCTTTCGTTGGGAAAACCATCAGTCTCGAAAGAAATCTCCAAAACTTTCTCTCTTGAGGAGCGCGTTCGGGCGAGACAGAGAGAGATGCTCATGTCCTCGTTACTCCCTTCAGTAGTGCGCAATACGACGACGGCAACCACAACGGTGGTGAATAAACGAAAATGTTGCGCGATAGTTTTACTCTTGCTTTTCCTGGTAAAACTCTTCGCGTTTGCGTTCGTCGCGATGACGTTCGGGGGGAAACACGCGAGGGAATTTGCGAGACAGTTTGCGCTGCTTCCATCGTCGTCATCATCGACAACGAGAACAACACCAACGAAAAGATACGAGGACGACGGCAACAACGACTTTGAGGCGGACGTTTTGGTGTACGAGCGGAGAGAAGACGAGATGTTCCGTCAAGACTTGGCAGACGATGGATTTTTCGATGATGAGAACAACAACGATGGGAAGAGGAGGAGGAGGAAGAAAAATGTCAACGACGATGACAATGATGAATTCTGTAACGGGAACGCCGCTATTGCGGTGTACGCGAGTAGTAACGAGGACGAATACGCTCGAAAAGTACGGTTGAAGTGTTCGATTGGATCGTTTCGTGCGCACGCGTGTTTCAATCCGAAACGGATAAAGACGGACGAAGCGCACGTCGCGAGAGCGTTTCGAGAGGAGAAATTTAAAGGCGAATCGGTATTCATCGAAAGCGGGAGTCGGTACGTGATCGAAGACAATGATGGAAAAGTGGAAGAGTATGCGAGCGTGTTAGTGTGTAAGAAAAGTAGCGGTGCAAAATGCGAATCGTTAGACGACGCGTTGCCGATATGCCGGGAGGAAACGAGAGGTAAAAAATTGACGAGGTTGGCGCTGAAAGCGGCGACGGATGCGGCGAGGTTCGGGTTTCTCGGAAAAGGCGTGAAAGCGAGAAAGTTTCGACCGGTGCCCAGCGAACACGCGCTGATGAAACAAATGAACGGGGAAAGAAGGCAAGAGACGTGTTTTTTTAAGGAGGTGGTCGCGGAGATTAAGAGAGGGTGCGATGTAGGTGAAAGCGTAAAGAACGACGAAAACGACGAAGAGGAAAGCGACGGATTGAACGAGCTCGTGAGAGGCGGGTACCTCGTTGGATTCAAAGGCGTCGCGATGGTGAAGAAAGTTAAACCGGATACGGACGAGTGCCGCAGTGGTGAGAGTAGTAGTAGTACTAGCAGTAGTGACGACAACTCGGAGGACGACGGGGAAGACGCGTCCTCTTTTGTCGCCGAAAAGAAACTCGAGTTTCTCGTCATCGAAGACATCACGCGGGGCATACAAAACGCCTCCATCGTGGACGTCGACGTCAGTGGTGCACCAGCTTCGGTCTGTCGCTATTGCTCTTTAGACGTGAAGAACTTTCGTCTCGGCGATGGCATCACCAGTGGCGACCGGTTCTTCTGGAAACGCGAAGCGAGGTGCGTGAGCTCCAAAATTTCCGACGTGTTTGAGAACGTCGTCTTGAACGCCCGGTCCTTCTTAGGGGAAGCCGCGGACGGTAAAATCTTTGCCGCTTTACTCAAGACGGAAGTCGAAAATATCGTCGAACTCATGCGCAAACAACGATTCGTCGAATTCACGGACAGTTCCCTCCTCCTCGCGTACGGCTTGTGCCCGAAAACGGGCAAACCAAAAGTGCGCGCTCGCGTCATCGATTTCGGCCACGCCACGTGGCAATCCATCGCGTCCTCGCAAAACACGTTACCATCGAACAAACCTTGGACCTTATCCAAATCCGTGGACAGCTCCAAGTTCACCTGCGGCGCGGAAGAGCTCATGTACAGGCTCGATTACATCGCCACCGGCAAACCAGCGCCGAAACGATGCTTAGCCGCGTGCTTGAACTATTGCGACGCGAGCAAAGCCGAAGGCGGGTACTCGTGTCGCTCTCGAGCGAAGAAGGATGAAAACCCGATCGGTGAGGAGAAAGAGAAGAATTGCCCGTGGGAGTTTAAGAGCGACTATTATTCGTAGAGAGAAACTAGATTTTGTGAGTTGAATCATGCATACATAGCTTGTGACCGATTGAAAGAGCACATTGGAAATAGCGTTTATTTCGTCGCGCTCACTTTCAAGTGGTTTCCTTTTCCCAACCACCAACTCCATTTCTTCATAGAAAAGTTTCACTCATACGAGAACAAATATAACCGAACAACACCTCGCGCTTTGAAACCGCGTCGACCTCCTTCTCCTCCTCCTCCTCCTTTTTATGTCCTCCACCTCGGACAAGCTCGCGGTCCTTTCCGCCAAGCTCGACGACCTCGCGTCGAAAGCGAACTCGATAAGACACGAGCGAAAGAAACAAAGCGCGAAGCCGGATGAGCTCCCGACGACTTCTACATCGGTTTTACGAGGCCGCCGATTGACACACGTGCCAGATACGCCTTTACAAAGAATACCGTATCATTTGAAATATCATGCGCAGCGATTCGCGGGTTTCATGGCGATCAAACTGAGAGAGTTTCGAGTGTTGGACAGAAGCGTGAAAATGATTGTTCTTTTCGTGCTTGGATTTTTTCTCTTCGTGGGCGTGTTTGCGGTGCGCGGACACGAGGAAAGAGGGTACATTCATAACGACGAACGCGAGGAATACCAAGAAGAGTACGATAGCTCAGAATTTGGCGACAGTCGATTTCACAAAGCTTTGTTTCATCCAGTCTTTCACGCGAGGCAAGTGGTGGATTCGATGAAGACGAACTTCGCGCGGGATAAGTTTGAAAGCTCTCACGCCACGGAGAAGCATCCCTATTCGACGAAAGTGAGTTTTGAGTGTCCAGTGTTGTCGTGCGTGAATGTAGCGTTAGCTGGAGCAGTTGGTGATGGTATGACGGTAAATACGGAGACTATACAAAACGCGTTGGATAGTCTGACGATGAAAGCGCAAGGAAGAACGCAGACGTTGGCGTTTCCGCCGGGAAGATGGTTGACAGGTCCTTTAGAGTTGAAATCGAACGTGAAGATTGTTTTGGATGGTCCGAGAAGTTTTCTAGAGGCGGTGAAATCGACCGATTCGTGGCCTATCGACGATTGGAAAGAGCATCCGTCTTTACCTTCGGATGACCCGACACCCATTTTTCGAGCGTTTATACACGCCTATAATCAAACGAACATTGAAATTTCCGGCGGCGGTACGATTAACGGTCACGGTGATTTTTGGTGGGACCGTAAGACGGACCAGAAGTATTCACCCTCCATGCGTAAGAAAGCGCACGTGCCGAATTTAGTTCATTTAGTCGGCTGCTCGGACGTGAAGATTGAGAACATCGTGTTGACAAACTCGCCCCATTTTACGGTTCGGCCGCAATATTGCGACAAAGTGAGCGTTTCGAGAATCCACATCTCGAATCCTGCGAATTCACCGGGTACGAACGGCGTGGTTTTTGATTCTACGTCGAACTCATTCTTAAGAGATTCGTTCATTACTACCGGTGATAAAGAAGACGCGGTGGCGATCAAATCCGGGAAGGATTACCACGGCAGGAAAGCAAACGTGCCTTCGAAGAACATTCGAGTGGAACACGTGACGATTTTGGGCGGTCACGCCTTGTCGGTTGGAAGCGAAATGAGCGGAGGTGTGTCGAACATTATCTTCTCCGATATTACGTTCGACGGTAGAAATAACAAGTTTGGCGTGGGGAGCGCGAGAGTGAAAACAATGCGCGGTCGAGGTGGTGTCGTAGACCAGATTACGTTTCAAAACATTCGAGGATGGAACGCGTTATACGCTCTGGAATTGTACGAGTATTATTCGAAGCAAGACACGAATGTAGGTCCGGTTTCCAGAGAAGAAACGCCCATCGTAAAGAATATTAACTTTAAGAACGTACACATTGAAGGTATTAAGCGATACGCCGGCGTGATTGCCGGATTACCGGAGATGGCAGTCAGTAACTTGGTCATCGAAAACGTTCACTTGACAAACGTGCATAAAGGGTGGAATTGTCACAAGTTTAAAGAGTGTAATTGGCCAGGAGGTGGATGTAGCTACGGGAAAGTTTCCGACGTGAAACCAGAATTACCGGACGGATGCGTGTTAGACCAAAGCATGATGCCGCACAGACAAACTGTAGGGGATTTGTGGACCCCGGTGGTGCCCCGAACGGGCTTCCTCGGGTAAATTAAATAGATGATTAGCGTAGCAATTCTAGGAATAATAATAATACATAGTATCTAAACTAATAACGTCTAGTCTACTTCTATTTCAAACTTTCTAACCCAAACCATTTCCGCAATTCCTCGGCGACGACAAACGTCACCATCGTTTGCGGCCCCAACCGAATGTAGTTCGCCGTGAAGCCTCGCATCGCACCTCTCAGGGCGCCGTATTCACGCACCACTTCCATCGCCGCCTCTTTCGCCGATAACTTCTTCCCTTCTCCGGAAATAAACATCCTCGTTTTCACCACATCCACTGGATTCGTTGTCGCTGTCGTTATCAACCCCGCCGCCGCGCTCGCTCCAACGTGCGCCATCCAGTCGTCTTTAGCGTTTGGCACCATCTGTATCCACAGCCGTTTCACTTCTCCATACGCGGCGACTTGACTCGCCGTTAATAGCGCCGCTCTCGATGCTGCCATCGAACTCCCTCTCCATAAAGACGACACTCCATCCCTCGCAACTTGTGTTTTGATCGTTTGCCAACTGTCGCCTTTCATTCTCCTCGTCTTCACGAGCTCCGTCGGATTCAACGTGAACGCCGCCAGAGCTCCAGAGCATCCGCCCGCGAGCAACTTTGTCGTCACGCGATTTTCATCCAGCCCCCCGAAGAATTCCGAATTGGATACGAGATTCCTCCGAATCGGGTCGTACAACCCTAACCTTAACCCGCCGTACGTCGTCGCTCGCAGCAGAGACGGCGTCAACCCGACGTAAAAACCTCCCACGCCTCGCTCTCGAAAGACCAAGCGAAACGTTTGCAACATGTTGTTTGCGTTTTTCGCATTCGTCGTGTTCAACGCTTGCATCCTCACTTTCACGACATCGATCGGGTTCGTCGTCGCCGTCGCGCACGCCACGGAGACGCCGGATATGCACACATTCGGAACCAGCGCGCGTTCGACCATCATAAAATCGCTATTCTTCAATCATCCGTTCAGAGTTTCGCGCGTGCGCAGTCATATCGGTTTTTGGAGCAAAAGAGCGAGAGGTGGAAAATACAGACAAAAAAACAGGAAAAAGAATAGAGAGTTTTGTGATCACTCGTGCGCACGTATCTTCCACGTCTCGCCATAAATGCTTCTAAAAATTCGTACCCACGTACACATACGTGTTCACATCCTTCGTGTGAATTTTCAGGTCTCGAATCAAAGAAGCGACCGGGTAGATGCAGATGCACGGATAGTACAACACAGGGGGAAACGCTCTACATTTTTTCGCGAGAAAAAAAAAAGATTTGCTCAGAAAAAAATCGAGAGGAAAAAAAAGTTTAGGGTGTACAACCCTAATAAAAGGTCTCTGGCAGAAGGGGGAAAGAAAGAAGAAAGAAGTGCTTCACAAAACCATATCTGAAAGCATTCATCATGGGGAGTTCATCCGACGCGTTGCTCGAACGAATCTCGAACAATACGCCTAAGAAGACGAAGAACATGACTCCCGCTGGTGCGAATACCGTGCGTCGGTCGCGGAGGTTATTAGGCCCGTCCGTATCCATCGTCGGCGACGTGGGGGAGAACGAGGAGACGCCGTTGGGGAAGATTCGAGAGACTGTAACGACGACGACGACGACGTCTCGATTAGGAGGAGGAAAAGGAGGCGCGAACAAGAACAACAACGAGAAAAAGAAGACGGTCAGGTCGCCGTTGATGGACCGAGGGAACGAACGAGACGTTATTACCGTCGAAGAGGAAGAAGAAAACGGGAAGAGGAAGAAGGAGAAGAAGAAAAGCGAAAAGAGAGCTGCTGCTGCTGGGAAAAAGACAATAAAAGCAATAGGCGAGAAGAAGCGGGAGAAACCGGCAACGGCGGCGAGAAAGACGCGAAAAGGGACAAAGGAGCAGGACGAGGAAGAGACGGAAGAGAAGGATCAAAAACAGCCGGAGGAGGAAAGTACGATGGAAACTTATCCGACGACGACGACCGCGTCCGCCGACGACAACCACCAAGACGTCCAAGAACAAGAAAAGATACAAGAAGAAATGGACAACGAAGACCCGATGCAAATATTGAAGCTCGCGGTTGCGACGTGGCAGAAACGCGGGGTGGACCCGTCCGAGGCTATTTTCGAGGCGTTTCCTTTGCGTTTGTCGGAACGAAAGGATGGGGCGACCATGCGGAGGTTGATGGCGGCGTTGGCGGGCGTGGAGTTGGCGCCGACGACGGTGAAGAAGGCGAGAGCGATTCGGGAGGAGATGTTTGAGGACGTGGAAGAAGATGGAGAAGAAGTGTGCGATATGGTCGAAGATAAAGAGGACGTGGGCGAAAGCAAAGCTGACTCGAAGCAAAAACCAAACGCGGAGCTGTCGCTCGAGGACCACGCGACGAGACGATTGAGTTTCGGGTCCGGGAATGGCGGCGAGAAAGAAGAGAACACGAAAGAACAACACGAAGAAGAAGTAGTAGTAGCAGTAGCAGCAGGCAATGAAGAAGAAGACGAAGAGTTTGGCACGCCGGAAGGGAAAATTGAAGATGAAGAAGGCGATATCGAAGGCACGTTTGATCCGTGTAACTGCGGCGAGCTCGAGTGTCCGAAAGAGAAAATGTTGAAAAACAACGGACCATTTCAGCTCCCGGTAGTCAAACACGAGCAGCCGCAAAAACAAATGACGCCAATTAGAACGTGGATGGATGCAGAGCAACCGTCGTTGGACGAAGAGAATGAGGAGGAGGCAGACGATAGCGAAAGTGTCGCCGCTACGGATATCGACGAAAATTATTCAGTCCGCGACGAGGAGGAAGAAGAGGACAACGAAGATGATGATGTCGGGAGTATTGCGGGCACTGAACACGTCGCGTCGCCTCTCGTTGAGAGCATCATAGAACGCGCTTCGAAGAAAGAAGAAGAAATAAAGGACGAACCAGCACCTCCTGAAAAGGAGGCTGAGGTAGAAGAAGAGGACGAAGTTATAGCCGCGCGACCGAAGCGTAACGCGGCGACCAAGAAGAAAGTTCAAATTTTATCTTCTAGCGACGAAGATGAAGAAGCTGAAGAAAAAGATACGAGCGCCGCACCGGTGCGAGCGTCGAGGCGCGTCGCAAATAAGCGGAACGAAATAGCGGAGAAAATATCGAATCGAAGAAGAAATCAAATCTTGGAAGACAGCGACGATTATGAAACCTCAGAAGATGAGGAAGACGACGAGGACGACGATGATGATTCGCTCTCGGAGATTGCAGAAGAAGAGGAAGCAGACGACTCCGAGTTCGCTCCCAGCGACGACGAGGACGACGAAGTGAAACCGTTCTTGAAAACGGCGATGAAAACGGCGATGAAAACGCCCGGACCGCCAGCCAAGACGCCCGGCAGAGTCAACTTCAAAACACCAACGCCTCCAAAAACGGGTCCAAATACGCTATTCCGCGCAATGACGGACAAGAAGTGCAACACGGCATTACGTGCTGCTCGTCTCGCGGCTATGGAAGACGAACAGAAAGACGACGATATTTCTCCGTTCAATCTCGAGCGTTTGCAGACGCCGCCGAACGAGCCGGCGAACATGTCGCCAACGAAAACGTTTTCTGCGTGGAAACCACCGCCCTCACACTCGAAAGCGTTAACGTCGGCGTTGAAATCCGTAGGAAAAACTATCGGCGGTAACTTGAAGAATGGATTTGACTTCAACAAGCACAAAGAGTCCATCACGAGAGCTCTTTTCGACGAGTTCAACGCGAACGTTTTCGATCGACAACTTCCCGATGGATTTGAGATTACTTGGAGTAAGAAACTGCTCACTACGGCTGGCTTAACCGTGTATAAGCGAACCACGATCGAAGGCGTTCGTCATTTCACCGCACGCATTGAGTTGAGCACAAAAGTGCTCGATTCCGTGCACAAGCTCGAAGCGACTTTGTTGCACGAAATGTGCCATGCGTCTGCGTGGCTCGTCGATCACGTGGCCAAACCTCCGCACGGTGACGTGTTCAAAAAATGGGCAAAGTTAGCGATGCAAACGTACCCGGGAACGAACGTGTCTACATGCCACGCGTATGCGATACACACGCCGTTCAAATGGAAGTGCAGCCAAACGTGGTGCGAACAAGAATATGGACGACACTCGAAATCCATCGACGTAGAGAAAAAGCGGTGTGGATTATGCGGCGGTCGATTGGAATTTATGGGCAAGTTCACCTCCGACGGCGTCCTCGTGAAAGGCTCGAACATCGAAAAGAAAGCGACTGGGTACGCTAAATTCGTCCAAGATAACTTTGGAGACGTGAAGAAAGAGCTCGGCAATAAGACACCGCACAAGAAAATCATGGAAAAGTTGAGTGAAAAATGGAACGAGGAGAAGAAAGCCGGGAAGAAGAGCGACAGCGGCGAACGCAGCGGCAGCGGCAGCAACAACGAAAGCTTCAGCGAGGATAAAGAAAATATCCCAAAAGAGGCGCCCGGAACGATTTCCAAGGCGGCTGCTAGGTTCACGAAGTTGGCTTTATTCGAAGATGAAATCATGTCCTTTACCGAGAAGAAGAAAAAGAAAAGCGTTTCTATCCAAGAGGAGGAAGACGAAGTCGAGACGAAGATGAAGGCGATGAACTTGAACTCGCTTTTGTTAGAAGAGGAGGAAGAGTGAGACGTTGTATCATACAAGTGCGCGGGGAAACACACACACACACACACAAACAGCAAACATAGTAGTTTTATCTTCTGTTGATTATATCATTTTGTATAAGTATTAAAACAAGTATATAGTAGTACGAGTATGTATCAGAGGTTCCTTCCTTGCTTTCTCGCTAGCTCTTTTCACGCTATGTATCAATTTGTAAAAAATAAAGTTAATGTACTTTTTCCGTCCTCTCCTCTCCTGTGATAGACTTCTACAATTTTCTCGCGCCGCTGTTCTAACCGAGAGATATTCTCTGCCATCATCTGGCAGTATGGGTCTCACGACAGAGCGTAGACGCGCTCATGAATTTTTAATGAATTTTTATAAAATCCTCCTCTTTTACTTGGCGCTCGGGTCTTTTTGCGTGTACGTCTTGATGACTTCTCGGAGCATTTCATTCTCTTTCTCCAAAGTCTTGCATCTGTTTTCTAACTCGTCCAAACGCGATTGTCTCTCTCTTTCCGCGTTCTCTAAAGAATTCATGTACGCCTTCTTTCTTTCTCTCGCGTGTTGCGCGGAAACTCGGTTGCGCAACAACCTCTTGAGGCGCTTGCGCTCTCGTTCATCCTCGGCGGTGTTCCCAGTCGGCATAGCCGGCAATTCCTTACCGTCGTCGTAGTCTTCGTTCTTCTTTTTCGGCGGCATGATGCTCGTTGTCGTCGGTGCAGATGTTGTATGTGCTAAATAAGTTGTTGTAGTGTCCTTGTTCTGTTCCTGGCTATTCACCAAATACCCCGAGTGGCCTTCGCTACTCGTCGCCGGCGCGTTGTTCGTTCTCCCGATCGTATCCACGTCAGGAACTACTTGTAAATCCTGGTTATCCGTATACGTGGAACTCGTCGGCTTCGCTTCCCCTCCAAACGACTGCACTCCTTCCGAGCCAGCCTTTCTCTTCAACTGTAACAACTGCTTCCCTTTCGCCGCTAACCGAACTTGTTTTCTCGCCTGTCTAATCTCCTTCGCCGATTGCCTCGCGCGTTCCTCCGGCGTCGGTAATCCGGTTTGTACCGGTGCAAATGTCGCGCCGTGTACGTGTACGGGAACGTGTACCGGTTGAAACTGGTGCGGTTGGAACGGATTGGTTTCTGTTTTTTTTTCGCGCGCGAGAGAATAAAACTCGTCAGTGTCCACTCTTTTTCTTTTTCTTGGTTTTTACGGATTCGGATTGGGGTTGGGTTTTGGACTCCTTCGGATAGAAAAATCACGTCCTTCCTTCCCTTTGTCTCTCTCTCTCTCTTTCGAAAGAGCGAAAGTGCGCGGGTCTTTTTCGACCCCTTCGAACGAGTGCAAACGAGTGCACGCGACGACCGACCGACCGACCGACGCGGGGAAACGACGAGAGAGATGCTCTCTCCGCGCGACGAGAGAAAACGATGCTAAAAATCTCCTCCGCAAGATCACAACGCGAGAAAACCTCCCCCCGTTGTGGGAACGAGAAAAAATCGAGACAAAGACGCGCAAACAAAAGTATCTTACCTTGATGATGGTGCGCAAACCTCACGCGGTTGGTGTAATCCTCCGGGTGCGAGTCCGGACACAATAAATCGGTCAAGTCGTCCACGCCTCTCAAGAGCGAATCGTCGATGTCCGGAACTTCGAAGTGTGACTCGTACCCCATTCACAGCTAATCTCTTTGGATATGTGTCCGTGTTTGAGCTCTTTCTTTCCCGTACTAATTTTCTTTCTCAAAGAAAAAGAGGCACCTTCTCCCTCTGCGTGTGTTTGCTCCTCCCTCTTACGCTGCGCCGCGCCAGATTCCTCTCCGCTCGATGGACGACCCTCCCGTCTCTCTCTTTACTAACAACAACGCGTTATTCTCGTTTCTGCGTTACGTCCGTTTTGTTTTATGGGGAGAGAAGGAACTCACAATCCACCCAAAAACAGAGGCTGCCTTTCGCTCTGTAAAGTGTTGGTGTTGGTTCCGTTTGGGTTAAATTCGGATATGATTTGATTCGGGGTCGAGCGCGACTTTGATACCCTAAATTGTGATGTTCCAGTCTCTGCTTGTTTTGTCCCTTGAAAATTGGAGAATTCGTTTTTTATATCTCTGTATCTGTAATAAGAACTTTCTCTTACATCATCACACACGTCGAGTTCTTCGAACGCATCTGATTGATGAGGCATCGTTAAGGTTTCCTCCGTCGCTCTCGATCGAACGATACGATGAACTTCGTGAAAGCGCAGCTGGAAAAAGCGGAACGATTCGTCGAGAACGTGGAACAGAAAGTCGCCGAGCGAGTCGTTCCAGGATTGAACAACAAAAACGATTCAGACGACGACGAGGAGGAGGAGTATTCGGATTCCGAATGGGGGGAGGACGGTAGTATTCGACGCCAAAGACGGCGGCGGCCGAAAGTGGTCTTGTCGGACGATTCGGACAACGAAGAAGAAGGAAAAGAAGAAGTTGCATTTGAAGAGAAGAAGAAGGCAACGAAGAGCGCTTTCAAGGTTGAGGATGTGGCGAGTGGGTACGATGCGAACGACAGAAGCGCAGAAACTACTTCCGCTGCTTTTCTGACGGAAAATGCGGCGACGACGATTCAGACGACGACGCACTCGTCGCCGTCGAAGCAACTTCTGGGCAAACCGCCCTCGCCGCCAATTTCCGTCGCCAAACAACAGTTAGCGGAGCAGCGAGAACGCGAAAGAGAAGAAGAAGAAGAAGAGAAGAAGAAGAAGAAGAAGAAGAAGGAGAACGCCGTCGTCGTCGTCGCGCGCGACGACGAAGAGTATAAACTGAAAGAGAAGATTGTCTTGTACAAGAATAAAGTTCAAGACTTGAAGTCGGAACGGGACCATTTTCAGAGACTTTTGAGGGACATGCAGAACGAAGCGATGGTGAACACAGATAAGATGATGCTGACGCACACAAAGTTGGAGCGAAAGTTGAAGGAGAAAGAGGCGATGTTAAAGGAGAAGGAGGAGGAGATTAAACGTTTGAACGCGACGGAGAAAATAAGGAACGACGCCGAGGACGAGGCGCAGTCGTTGACGCAGGAGTCGATGGCGAGCGTGTTAGCGGGTGCGAAGGAGGCGCAAATGCGCGCGGAGAGGCAAGCGGAGGCGTCGAGTCGGGAGATTGTGTCGCAACGCGAGGAGTTTTCCAGGAGAGAGGCGGATTTGGAGGACCAGTTGGAACGGTTGAGCCAAGACGTGGCGAAGGTTTCGCAAACGAGCGAGGAGAGAGCGAGGGCGTTGGTGACTTTTGAACGACGAGCGGTCGCGGCGGAGAACGATCACGAGAGGTTGTCCGAGATGATCGCGAGGTTGGAAACGTCGTTGGCGGCGGAGACGAAGAGAGCGGAGAGAGCAGAAGATGACGGCGAGTACGAGAGGATGAAGGAGCAGTTGGAGAGCGCGAACGGAGAGATGCAAAAGTTGAGGAAAGAAGTAGACGCGGCTAAACGTAGAGCGGATATTGCGGAGAGAGATTTGAAAGTGCGAGTTGGCGTTTTAAATGGTAGCAGTAATACGAGCAACGGTGGCGAAAATAACGACGGACTCATGCCGGAAGACCAAAACGAACTCGCGTCGTTGCGGAAACGATCCGAGGAAATGACCAAGTTATTATACGAAAAACAACGACAGTTAGAGAGTTTACAGGGCGAGAAACAAACGTGGAGCATGCGTTTAGAACGCGCCAAGGAAGAGTTTATGAATTCCGCGGACGTGTCCGCGAACGCGTCGTCGTCGGCGAAGCGACGAGCAAACGCGATGGATATTGAATCCGGGAGAAATTTTGCCTCTGCCGACGCAGACATCGTGCCCATGGAAGCGTCGAGAACGTTTTCGCGATTAGCGCAAAACAGACGGGTCGGGAAAGTGGTCACCAAAGCATGGCAAGGCTTAGATGCCGCCGCGGCAACTTTATCGGATGGCGTTCGATTGTACCCGATTGCGCGGGTGGCGTTCTTCTCGTACTTGTTTTTTATTCACATGTACGCGTACTTTTTGTTGCACAAGTTGCAACACAACGCGCACATGGCCGAGCTGCATTTACATCATCCTTAGCACTTTTAGTAGGCTTGTTACGCTAGAATATATATACGCATAGTTTATAATCAAACGAAATATCATTTTTCCTTTATAATACAAATCACGTTCTCTCTCTCTCTCTCTTTTTTTCCCGCGTGACTTACGCTTTCTTCTTCTTGTTGGCGCTTTTGTTGTTACTGATACCTTCGCGAAGTAGTGCTACTAATCCCTCTCTTCTTTCTACTAATATAATTGACTAATTGACGTATACATGTGATAACGACGTAATAATAACGCATCATATGCGATTGTGGCGCCGGCATCTCTCTCTACCAACTCGAGACGCCGTAAATCGGGCCTCTGATTCTTCTCGCCAGCTGCATATCCTTCGGCATAATCGTCACCCTCTTCGCATGAATCGCGCACAAATTACAATCCTCGAACAAATGCACTAAAAAGTCCTCCGAGGACTCTTGCAACGCTAACAACGCCTCCGCGGTCCATCGCATCGGTTGATCCGTAAACTCGTTGCAGATCTCTCGAACGAGCCTCGCAAAAGGCAGTTTTCGAATCAACAAGTCGGTTGATTTTTGGTACTTTCTGATTTCTCGAATAGCTAAGGTTCCCGGTTTGTATCTGCGTTTTTGTGGAATTAATGGGCCTGTTTGTTAAAGGAAAAGAGAGAGAGAGAGAAAGAGAAAATCCGTCAGCGTTCGCAGCGCGAGAAAGACAAAGAAGAGGTTGAGGAAAATGTCTCGCTTGGGGGAAAAGGGGGTGAAAATTCAAAAAAATTGGAGCCTAATGGTCTCCTTTGTGCGTTTATGCGCGTCCACAGAACCAACAACACAAACGCGAAAAGTACGTCGTCAAAACAC
>Ga0115555_1001308_pt1 | contig 17038 bp, 12 predicted proteins | sample COGITO_mtgs_1104_2_FD_87285 | JGI IMG/M metagenome (GOLD analysis project Ga0115555, IMG submission 87285) | Pelagic marine microbial communities from North Sea - COGITO_mtgs_110407 | ecosystem: Environmental > Aquatic > Marine > Epipelagic | place: Germany:Helgoland, sampling site Kabeltonne... | reverse complement strand
CGCTTTTGGAGGTATTTCAGAACGACCGTGTCCAAAGGTTGACGAATCGATTCCTTTTCGCGACCACTTTTGTCGCCCGTGGTGGCGGTCATGTATCTCTGAATTCTCTCTTTAACTCTTTCTTGTTTGTTTGTGTGCGTATGTTGTATCAAAAGGTGTCGTTCTCGTCCTCGTCTCGTCGCGTGTAGACGCTTTTAAAGAGCGTTGAAGCGAGTGAAAGAACTGAAGAATTTTCTCCAATTCGGATCGAAATTCAAACGATTTCCCCGCACTTTTCTTCCACTCGTACACATACTCAGTCGTCGTCGTAGTGGTAGTATTAAAGATGTCGTCGAGAACGATCGTCTCCACGACGTTGGCGTACACGGGAGGGTACATATTTCTCGTCCTCTTGGCGGTGTGTTTAGCCACCGGTACGTGTACTCTTCCTCTCGCTCTCGTGCTCTTTCTTTCCCCGCGCGCAATTATAAGTTTTGATTTTCGTCGTAAACCAAGCGAGTACTGTACGAGTCTTCCTCTCTGACGAACTCGTTACCCTCTCTCTCACTGTCTGCGTGTTTTTACTATCGCGCTTTAATAAAACAGGTCTGTATTACCTCGCGGAAATGGTCGAAGAGTACACGCGTTTTGCGAAGAAATTCCTCCAAAACGCGATCAAAGCTACCGTGTGTATACACGTGCTTTTATTTTTCGTCGACGGCATGCCGTTTACCGCGTGTCTCGTGGGAGGTTTGTCACAAATCGCGTATTCGAGATTACTCAAGAGATACCCGTTTATTGAAGTACAAACGATGGAATTCATGGGTTCAGTCGTGATGTTGATCTTAACGCACGTGTATTGGATGCGATACTTCCGCGAGGAGAGGTATTCGACGGAATACGCCATGGGATTTTTCTTGTGCACGACGTGGTTGGTGCCGTTTGGGTTTTTTATTTCCTTGGCGGCGAACGAGAGCGTGTTGCCGGGAGGCACGAGTGGGATTGGGGGCGGTCCCGGAGCGGCGACGGGGGGGATTAGTGGGAATGGCGTGTACGGTCCGGGATCGAATGGGAGTAATAGCAGAGAGAAGAAACGAAGCAACGTGGTGTTGCAAATTTTAGACTGGGTGAAGATGAAGTGGGAGATGCTGGTGAGGGTGGTGTTTCCGAGAGGTGTCCAAGCGTCGTATAAGAGCGGGTTGCACACGTATTAAGAATAAAGAAAACATATATATGTGTGTGCTTATTGAGAGAAGAACCCCCGGGGAGCGCGGCGGGAGGAGAAGAATGACTACTCGGAATAAAGAAGAGTTGTATTAGTGTACAATTTGTATAAGTAAATAGATAAACTACAGAGAGAGGAAGATTAAACCAGCATCGCGTCATCGTTCCCTGTTTCTTGAGTATCCGTCGTCATCGTCGTCGTTGACGACGCATTCAAGAGCTTCGCGTTGATCAGTCTAAGCGCCTCCAAGCTTCCGCCTTTCACGAAACAACTTCTCATCGCCTCTTGCGCTGCATCCACCGCATCTCTTCTCCTCTCATCGTTACTAGCCATCGCGTCGTTGCTACTCAGAAACGCTCCAGTCTCCGCGATCCTCTCCGCTTGGTGCAACAACGGCTGTAACCTCTTCGCCGTCTCCACCACCGATCGACACGCCTTGGCGCCTTCCCACGCGTTCTCGTTCGTCTCTCTCAAAGCCACTTCCGGGATTTCCCCTAACTTCTTCGTCAATTCCCCGTGCATCTCGATTTCCTTCGACAACCCTTTCATCTCGGACTTACTCCTCATCGTCACCGCTCTCGATTTCGCGATTCGTCTTCTCAAGCTTTCCAAGCGTTCGTCCAACGCTTTCTCCTCCTCCACCGAACACTGCGGTAAACGTTCCACCGTGTGCATCGTTCTCTCGCTAAAATCGGACGGTAACTTCACAATCTCGTGCGGTACCGTAAAACATCTGCTCGACGCTCTCGAGCTGAACTGAGAAAAATGTTTCGAAATGATCCGTTGCGCGTGTTGATACAGCGAGTCCAAGCCTTTTTGAATTCGCTCTTGCTGCTGGTGTTGGGGGTGATTCCCAGAATCCATCATTTGTGTTCGAATGCATTGTTCGAGCGTATCGAAGCCATCCGCGGCGTACACTTCCACCTGTAAAAGCATAAAAAGAAGAGAGCGAGAGAAAGAAAGAGAGCGAGAGGTCAGTTTCTATAAAACTCGCGCGTTCGTATCCCGCGTTCGCAAAGCAACGCATCCATCGAATTCAAATTCCCGTAGGGGGAAAAGAAATAATTTCAAAAATCATCGTAAACTCTTACCGCGTTCAACACGTCGTCAAGAACGTCTCGCGACCGTAACTTTTCCTCTTTCACCTTCTCCGGGTTTAAGATGTCGTCTTTCGTGCGTCGAGGCCTGTGTGCGTCGTTTTCATCGTTCGCCGGTGGTGATTCCGTCGCGTTTATTTGCGCGTTTACGACCATTTTTGTGTCTTTTTGTGAAGAAAAAACGGCCTTTTTTGGAGCATTTTTTCTCCCTTAAAGCGGCATTGAACATGCCAATAACGACGACGAAGAACAACATAAACAAGAGAAAAAGAAACGACTTTGAGAAAAACGAGGATGATTCAGACGATAAAGGCCAGTTCGACGTGTCGGTGTTACTCCCGGTGCACAACGCCTTGCCACATTTAACCTCGTGTTTACTGTGTTTATTCGCACAAGAGAAGGTACGATTGGAAATCATCGTCGTGGATGATTCGAGCACGGATGGAAGTTTCGAAAGGATCGGTGCATGTAAACGAGCGTACGAAACACTAAAAGAAGGAGAAGGCGGGGAGTGGAAATTGACGGAAGACGAGAAGGAGGAAAAAGAGGACGTCGGAAATGATTTCTACGCGAACAAGGTGGATTGTAATTTGAGGGAAGAGTTTGCACAGTTGGAGGAGGAGGAAAGAGGAAACGACGATACGTACGAGCGAATCGTGCGGAAATATTGCAAAGGAAAGAGGCATAAAATAATCCTTAGGAAGTTAGAAAGAAGCAAAGAGTTACGGTCTGGACAAGGGTTGGCGTTGAACCTGGCGTATAGTTTGTCCACGTGCGAGTACGTGGCGGAAATGGAAGCCGACGATATGAGGCCGCAGAGATGCTTTTACGAATTGTTGAACGCGTTGAAGTCGCGGGAGGATTTAGACGCGACGTTTAGCCAGATTTCGTTGATTGGCGATTTACCTTCGAGTAATGCGCCGCAAGAGGGATGGATTGGGATGGAACGGTTCAGAAGGTGGCAAAATTCATTGACGTGTGGTACTACGGAGATGGCGCCCGGGCGATACATAGAGATTCCCGCGATGCGAGCGAGCGGCTGTTATCGGAGATCGTTTTTGGAGAAGAAAATGAATTTGAATAAAGAAGGGGAAGAGGGCATTAGAATATACGATGATTTATGGAGAATAGGAGACGAAGTGGTCGATTTCGCCGTTTCAGAAGAGCAAAGAACGTGCAGTAGTTTGAAGAGAAATCCCAATCACTGGTGGCCGGTTGACGTTTCGTTCCTCCATCGCGCGTTTAATAGTGGCATGCGTTGCCATAAAGTAGAACGACCGATGTACTGGTGGCGACAATACGCGAAGCAATCGACGAAAGTACACGATAGGTGCAGCTTAGAGCGCTTGCGAGCGGCAAAAGTACACTACATGTTGAAGGAGGATGGACCGTTAGGCTTCGCCGCTTTGTTTACCGCCGACGGTGACACGGACGCAGAAGTTCGCGATGTCGACGCTCTCGCGAACTCTTCCGAACCGGACTCGTCGGCGGCGAAGATAAAAAATTCTCCTCGTGGCAGCAAAGAGCAAAAGAAATTAATCATCCGCGTATTCGGCAGAGGCGAAACGCTCAACGCCTACGTCGCCGACATCAACCGCGAAATCGAACTCATCCGCGCAAAAGAGAAAGAGGAACACTACGCGCGACACAAAAAGCCCCTCGATGCCACCGCCACCATAACCACCACCGACGAGGACGATGATACGTACCAACCAAAACTTCTTTACGTCGTCGAAAAGCGCGACGAAATGCCCGGCCTCCCCAAACGCAAGCGCTCGAAAGAAAACGGTCTGGACAAAAACACCAAACTTTGTCGCCTCTTCGCGTTTGGCATGCAGAAAGCGAGGGAGAAGATTCTTCGAGTCATGCGCGACGATTTTGATACGGGTGGTTTAGATTGGTTCGTCGCTTAAAATCATCCAACATTTATAGAGCGTTTCGCGTTTGAAAATGCCTTCTTTTCCTTGTCTTTTAAAAGGGGATTCACCTTTACTTTTCCTCAATTCTCCAAAGGAATAAAACGCATAAAACACTCGACACACGCTCTTTATTCATCGCGCAAAAACTGCTCGCTCTCTCTGCTGATCGACACCGCGGGCGCACCGACGATGATGTCTGGTAGTTCGTTCGATTGGTCTTCGCGCCAGTCTTTAATCCAAACCCTCTCTTCACCCGCGCTTTTAGATGCGCTTTTCTCGAATCTGCGTCACGGGAAATTGGATGGAGGCGGAGGTGAATCTGATGAAAGTGTTCACTCTTCCGTCGTGAAAGGACAAAAAGCGGTCGCATTTTTACGCCCGTCGGGGTTACCAGACGCAACTTTATCCCGAGTTTGGCGAAATGGAACGAACGGGACGGGAGAAATTAGCGATCGAGACGGGTTGCGACGGGTGTTGACGCTCGTGAAAGAGGCGTTGGAGGAGGAGGAGAGGAGGAGGATGACTTCGAGCGGAGCGGCGGCGGACGGCGGATTGATGATGATGACGAGCGGCGGATTGACGCCGACGAGCGTTTCGAGCAACAGTATTCAAAGCAAACCGATGTCTGAGAAAGATAAGGTGAAGTACGAGAAGCATTTCTCGAGCTTAGACGTGAACAGATCCGGGATGGTGACCGCGGAGAACGCGGTGCAGTTTCTCGGGAAGGCGAGTTTACCGGAGAGAGAAATTCGGGAGATTGTTCGGAAACGGTCGAGAGGGGCGATGAGTTTGACTTGCGACGCGTTTTCGTTGGCGATGCACGACGTGTACGCGGTGATAAAGGCGAAAGGAAGTGGAGGACACGGAGTGACGCCGATGGTGAGCGGGAACAGCGGCGCGGGTGCGAACTCGACTCCGGGAAGCGTCATGAACGCCCAGTTCGCGAGTTTGAACACGCCACAGAATCAATACGACGTGTCGTTGGATACTTTTGTGACCGCGTCCAGGAATAATAATAACAACAACAATAGCATCAATAATACGACTTTGGCACGACTAGACACGCCAGACACGTATTCGAGACCTCCTTTAGATTTGGGATTTAGCATGGATAACGCGGCGGTGGCGACGCCGGCGGACCCGAGAGAGCAAGCCAAACTCGAGAAAGAGTTGAATCAATACGAGAGTAAAGTATCGCAAAGTGACCAGAGAAATCAACGAGCGAGAGATGCCATCGAGAGCACGCGAGCGAAAGTTGATAAAATGCGAGAAGCTGCGGAACGCGCGGAGAAGAACGCGCAAGAGGCCAAACGCGAGGCGCAAAGCGTCATCGAAGACGCCGAGAAGAAACGCTCGGAATACCGTACGCGAGCGATGACGGCAAAGGCTCGCGTGGAAGAGCAAATGCGAGAGAAAGAGAAGCAAATGCAGGTCGCGAATAGAGATTTGGAAAAGTTGCGTCAAAAAGTTGAACAAGCCGAGTCTGTTTCTGCGTTGCCGTTGAAATCGATGGAATCGAAGCTCCGCGCGCTGCAATTTGAAGTCACTCGAGTAAAGACAGCCGCAAAGAATAGGCAAGACGCGTTATCAGCCGAGCTCGTGAGAAAAGGCGCGGAAATTCGCGAGATGGAGCGCTTGAAGGCTGCTGCGATTCAAGATGCCGAAAATATCGAACGTCAATTTAAAGAAAAGCGAGAGCAAAGCGAACAAGCTTTAGAGCGAGGCAAGCAAGCGTTGGAAGCGGCGAAAAAATCAACCTTAAACGCGGAGAATCAACACTTTGAGCGCGTAGAGCGCGTTCGAGAACTACTCGTCGATGCAAAGAAAGAGTACGTGAAAGAGAAAGAAGCGCTCGTCGCGGCGAAGAAGAAGTTCGAAAGCGAACTGGCGAAACTCGAAGAGGAACGCGCCCAAGCTGCGCAAGAATTCGAGAGCCAACGCATCGTGACAAAAAAAGCTCGAGACGCGCACCGTTTGCAACTTCAAAACAAACGCATCATGTTAGAAGAAGCATCGGACGCGCTGAAGGAGGCGAAGAAACAACGAGATGTCATCGAGGCTGAGCATAAAGCTTCGCTCGCCACTGCGAATGAAAACTTTCAGCGAACCGAAACTCGATTGAACGCCGAGAAAGCAAAATTGAAACAAACCGAAGAAAAACACAAAGGCGTTTTGAAAGACATCGAGGAGAAGATTGAAAGCGCAGAATCGAGGACGGAAGATATAATTCGCCAGATTGAAAACGCCGATCGCGATTTAGAAAAGCGAAAGAACGAACTCGAGACGAGGTTAGAAGTCGCGACGGAAAGCTTGGAGAAGACGGAAGAGGAGTTACGCGGCACAAAGTTAAGAGTCGACGCGCAAAGAGAAGAGTTGGATTTACGCGAACAGGCGTGCCAAGAGAAAGAAGCGGAGGCTGAAAATGCCGCCGAATCGTCGAAATCGTTGATCAAGTCAATGGAAGAAGACGTGAACGAGTTGCGGACGAAAATTGAAGCCGAGGAGAAGCGCGTCAACGAAGAAACCAGCGCGGTGCAGAGAGATTTAGAGGTGAAGCGTGCACACTTGGAATTGGAAACGACTAAACTAGAAGCTGCGCTCGATCGCGCGAGAGATGTCTTCCCGCGCGAAAGCGCCGCCGCTCAGCAAGCGTACGCTTTAGAAGCTATGATTGCGACGACGGAATCGGCGAGGGAAGAGGCTGAACGGTCGGCGGCGGAATCCGAGGCGCAATCGGAAAAGAACATGGCGAGGTTGATGGAGCTCGCAGAGATGGTTGGCAACGCAAACACGGAATTGAAGAGTTCGTCGAAGTTTACAGGAGGAGAAACGTTCAGTTTTACCACCGCTGCTGCCGAAGAAACGACGTCGACGAGTTCGTTTGAATTCGCGTCTGGCGCCTCGCCGTTCGCGGAATCGAAGGAGCTTAAATCGGACGCACCGGAGCCGTTCACGGGTGGCTTTGCCGAAGCCGAAGACGTTTTCTCGCCGCAAGTGAACTTGAAGAAGTCGTCCTCCGCCAACGCATTCGCATTCGATGATGGCGGCACCGTGATGAACGACGCTGACTTTGGCGACGAGTTTGACGCGTTCGCGAAACCGAAAGCGACGGGAAGTTCCGAACAACCCTTATTTAGCGCACATTCTGCGCCAGCAGCTGTCGAAGATATCGACGGTGACGATCCATTCGACGTCGATTTCGGTACGGATAAAAACACCGCCACCGCCGCCGAGGACAATTTACGCAAAGAGGCAAAAGACGACGACGCGTTCTTCAAAGATTTCGGCGACGACGCGTTTCCTCCGTCACAACAAATGGAACGCGAGAGTAGCAAAGAAAATGTCGAATGGTTCGAAGATGGCATGAATAATTCCATAGATCACGAGCAACAACAACACGATTTAGACGACGACGACGACGACGACGATGGCATATTTGGTCGGCCAATTGCGGCGAACGATGGAGGAAGAATGCCTCCGGAAGACGATCTCGCGTTTGAAGAGGAAGATTTCTTCGCGCCGATTGCCCAGAAACCTGTTCAATCGTTCGAAGATTTCAACGACACGATTGGCGATCGAGGTGAACAGCAAACGAATAATGGATTTGAGGATACCAACGACACCGACGATGCGTTCAAACAACCAGGACAGCTCGGCCGGAATAAGTTTGACGACGACGACGATGCGTTCAACGACGAGTTCTCCGGCGATTTCAATTCTCGAGACGATAACAACGGAGCGAACAATAACAACATGAACGACGACGGATTTTCGGACGATTTTGGTGATTTTGAATCGTCCAGGCAAAGCGTCGAAGCTGCTGGCTCGTTTACGAACAAAGCATTGAAAACGAGTAACGTCGATACCACGTTCGACGACGACGCCACGGATGAGGACGATGAACCGTCGTCGCCGAATCGCCAACAACAAAGTTCTGTCGCTGTTCCGGAGATTACCGAAGACGTCGGCGATAAAGAAAACGAACTTCCACTCTACATCAGTCGCGACGATCTCGAACGTTCTAAAAACGCGTGGTATACGCTCAGGAAATCATTGAACGATCCGAACGCGCTCGGCGTTACCGGCGCGCAAGTCGCCGCCATGGCGACGAAAACTGGTTTGCCGAACGAGAAGCTGGCGGGTATGTGGAACGCGAGTTGCACGTCCGACGGATCCAGTTTGGGTTTGGGTGATTTCTGCGTGTTTATGCACTTGTTAAAGCACGCGCTGAACGGTGGGAGTATGCCAGACTTTCGCATCGAAGGGTCGTTTCGCGAGGAAATGTTAGGCGCGGATATCGTCAACGAAGAAGCGAGAGTGACGAACGAAGCGAAAGGCTCGTTTTTGAAAGACGAAGAGAGCGAAACAGAAAAGTCAGCGAAAGAGCAGCAAAAACAACAACAACAATCTATGCCACCGCCCGTGAACATCGCCACGCCGCCACACGCGCAAAGTCAACAACAACAACAACAACAACAACAACAGCAGCAAGCTTCGCCGACGCGTCGTTCGGCAGGCGGGCAGCATTCGCCGACGCGTCGCGGCTCGGACGCGCTTCCGATTGAAGGTCAGTCGCAACGCTTAAAAGTCTTCATCGATTCCGTCGCAAACGTCAAAGATGCCTCAAAAATGCAACAGGTGCACTGTAAAGTTTCTTTAGTCGACACGAACGGTCAAGAACTGGAACAACCGCAAAACACGGCGGTTGGCGCTCGACCCGGGAACGACGCCAACTCGCTCACGTTACAAAACGCGGTCACCTTATCCTCCGCGCCGGCGACTTGGCCCGCCGGTTCTGCCGTTTTAATCGAACTGAGACATTTCAAAAAGAAAGAAAATAAAGTCTCCACGCGCTGTTGGAGTTTCATGGAAAAAGAATCCGTCAGACCGGGTTTGTTCGGTTTGCCGTTGGCGAAAAAACCAGCGGATCCTCTCCGCCAACGCGTCGCGTTGTTCAACAAAGGCACGCCCGATTTGAAGTTGCGCTTTAGCTTCGTTTAAGTACGTAGAAAAAAATTGAATAAATATGTATATATATATAACACTCGTACTTATACATCAACAACTGTACGAGTGTGTGTACGTGTAAAACCTGAAAGAGAGCAAAACGTCTTCGTACGTAAACCTTCACTCTTTTCGCAGCTCACATGTTTTCCTGTTCTTCTTTGAATGAAAAATTTCCGTTTTTTCAATTTTTTCAATTTTTTTTCAATTGGCTGTCGAAGAACATTTACGTCACTTTGAAGAGATCAAATTTCTCACATTTTAACACCAAGATTTAAGACAACTTTTGCTGTTCTTTCAACGTCGTCGCTTTCGTCTTCTCGTTTTCTTTAACGGAAAGAGAAAGAGAGAGAGAGAGTGTGTGCGCATTCGTTGGTGCGCAGCGTTTGTTTTGAGCGCTTTCGTTTTCGTTTAAACGGGCTTTAATCTCAGATCTGAAATTTCCGATCAAATCTCGCTCTTCTTAGGTTAAGAATGACGACGAGCTCGAAGAAGATGAAGGAGGACAAGCGTCCGTCGCAATGGCGCGAGATCTTATCCGCCGGGGTGGACGGGTGGTCCTCGTTCAGCGACACGTGTTCGGACGAACCGAACGAGAAAGATCGAGGGAATAACAACATCACGACGAGCAAGAGCGGTTTGGAAGTCCAGCAGCAACAACATCAACAAACGAATCATCATCATCATCAAAAAGAGAAATCGTACCCGTCGTTGGACGTGCACTGGAAGCAAGAACGAAGGGACATCGAGTGGCAGTGTTTATGGCTCGAGTTACGTCTGAAAGAGTTGCAATCGCACAAGAATAGGTACGAGAAAAAGTTGAAATTGTTGGATGAAAATGCGGCTGCTGGAGGAGACAAGGAAAGAACGAGCAAACCGAAATCGAAAAACGGGAAGCTGGCAAAGATGGTGGTGTTTAACGAACATCCGCTTTTTGATCCAATTCGAAGACGACGGGAGAAGATTTTGAAGAAAAGGAAATTGATGACGAGTGATGAGGACGACGACAAGGAAAAGGACGGCGAGGACGCGAAGATGGCGACGGAGGTACCGGACGAGGACGGGAAATCGAACAAGAAGGCGAAGACCGACGACGACACGTCGAAAGAACACAAAGGGAATAAGTCCGGGTCGGGTGGTGATTCGGACGTCTCCAACACCGTCATGCACGAAAAATGCGAGGATTTGAAAAAGCGCTGTTTAGGTTTGATGCAACGATTAGGGCAACCGCCGCCGATTTTTACCTCGAATCAAGGCTCCGGCGGGGGCGCGAAAGGAGGGAAAGGTGGTGGCGGTGGCGGTGGTAGCGGCCGCGGAAATAGAAATGGAAGGAATAGAAACAGGAACTATCCGCACGGCGGTGGTAGTGGTGGTAACGCCGGTGGAGCTGGTTCAGGAAAAGACGGAAACAACGACACCAATAAAGCCGAAGCTGGAAACAACAACAACAACACTAGAAAACACATGTCGCGAAAGACGGACGAGTACGATATTAACAACGTCGTCGGTGATATCGTTGGTGCGAAATACGTCGAGCGCGCGTTGCACGAAGACATCAACACGCCTTCGGTACGAGTCGTGACGACGTTTACCATGTCTGTAGAAGAATTGAGAAGACTGAATAACATGGACGCGGCGGCGACCGCGGACGCGAAAAACAAAGACGGCGACGACTCCTCGGATGAAGACATCTCGGACGAAGCGTTCGCTACTCGACACGCCAAGTACGAAGTCATGGAACGAAATGCGCGCATGCCTCTCGAACTGTTGAAGAAAGCCGAAAGAGAAAAGAACGGCGGTAAATCGCCGAGAGGACGAAAAGCAAACAAACCGTCTTCAGTCTCGAAATCCAACTCTGGAAACGAGGACGAGAAACGAGCGGTGAAAAGATCGGTCGATTTAAACGCTATCCACGCCTCCGCGCCGGTCGTTTTATCCAAAAAAGGCGGGGACGCACCGCGTGCCTCCGAATCGAATTCCGACTCTCCCAGCGACGGCAGCGCCGAGCTGAACGAAGACGTGGTCAGAGAAATTTTACGAGCGTCGTGAGAGAAAGAGAGAGAGAGAAGAGAGAACCTACCTACACGTATAGCTATAAAACACATATATAATAATAAATAAAAAGAAAGTACTAGTATGTAACATTGTGTAGATGATTCTTCGCGTAAACAGCGGAGCGTTTCACCAACCGACCATACCATCGTCAAAGCGAAGAATATCTCGTCACTTTTACTCCTCACAAAACGAAAGGAAAAAATGCGAACGTGTTGTCTCCCGTCGTGTACGTCCTCCTCCTCCTCTTCACCTCTGGTCTCGTCTTCTCCCGCGTCTCGTCGTGTACGTCTTCGTAAAGTCCACCTTTTCGCGGCGAATGAAAACGAAGAGCGAGAACGAGAACTCGACGAGAAAACTCGGGAAGCTTTGCGTCTTCCGTCGAAATCCTCCCAAGACGACGAGGAGGCTCCTTCTCAAAAGGGAAATGAACGCTTCGGAAACGTAGACGGCGGGAAATACGGCCTGGGAAACCGAGTGGATAAAGCGTTGGATGCGACGACGGACGAGTTACAGTTTAAAATAGGCGCGATTGTCTGCGTGACCTTGCCCGTGTTGCTTTTGATTTTCGGGCCAAGACCTCCGAGCGAGTATTAAGAGAGAGAGATGTTGTACGCGTGTATTCTAGTAGATGTTATGTAGTGTATATGAGTTATAAATGATGCCTTCGTCTGAAAGGGGAGTCGCTGAGATTCATAGCTCGGGAAAGTCTCGCCATGCGCTCGTCGTCGTACATGCGTCGAGATTCTTCGGCGCTGCGGGAGTAATGTAGAGACTGCCGCTCTGGCGCTCGATGTTGCACGACGGGTTGTCTCGTTTGCGGGACTCGAATAGGGGTGAGCATTGCAAAGCGAGAGGTGGTTGGGTCGATGGTATTGCTAAAGGATGATGATTGTTCTTTCGGGTGTTGTCGTTGTAAGCCGACGTACTTCTCCTCGACGTGCTTGCGCGTGTTTGGCGTCGGCACCCAGTGTTGCTTATCGTCGTCGAAACATTCGGACGAAGTTGGTTCATCTTTTTCTTCTGCCTCGGCTTTGACTTCTTCGTCGATACTGGTTTGCGTGGCCATCTCTCTCGCGTCGTATGCGACAGACCATTCGAATCCAATCGTCGGCGATGGCTCTTTCGGAGTGAGCGTCTCTTGTTGTTGTTGCTGTTGTTGTTGTTGCTTCTCGCGTTCTTCGATTTCTTTTTGGAAGGCAAAAATGGCGTTTTGATGCACTTGATACTTTCGCTTCATCGCGCTTAAAGGCGTTCCAACGGATGGCGGAGCTTGCGGTGCTTTTATATTCACCTGTGCACTCGCATTTACCATCTCTTTAGGTGTTTTCATCGTTTCCGGCGTAAATTGCAACTGAATCGGTTGCGCCACTGGAATCGCCTTCGTGTTCGTCCCGACCGATTTCGCCGTCGTCTGTTTCAACCGAATCGCCTCCAAATCTTTCTCCAGAGCCACTCCTTTCGTCGCTTTGCCGAGTAACGTACTCACGACCACATTTAACTCCTCGTTCTTTCTCTCGAACTCTTTTAACTTCTTCTCCATGTCCAAAGTTTCCAACTCTGCTCTCGAGGCGTCCCTCTTCGCCAACGCTTGCCATTCCTGCGCATTCATTTCTAAACTTTTAATCTTGATGTCTTTCTCTTTAACCAAGCTTTCCAACTGTCGAATGCGTTCCGTAAACGTTTCGAAGCCCTTCTGATTTGTAACTTTCAAGTGCACCAACTCCTCCTCTTTCTCTTTCAACTGTTTACTCACCTTCTCTTCAATCTGTCGTTCCAACGCCTGCGCAAACTCAACGCTCTCTTTGCTATTGTTTCTCGACAATTCTAACTCCGCATCTTTCATGTTGTTCAAAGCTTCCGTCACGCGCTCAAACTCTCTCTCTTTCTTTACCAGATCATCGAGAAGCTTCTCTTCTCTTCTCGTCGTCGTCGTCGTATCCTTCTCTTTAACAACAGCTGTCGCCGTCGCGTTTGAACTTTTCGCTCGCGAAGCAGCCATCATCGAGCGAGTGCCAAAGACATCCACATCTGCCTTCTTCTCCTTAGTAACTTCTTTCGTCTGCGTCGATGCCATTTTCACCTCTCTCAGTCTCGTCGGTGTATTCGTGGTCGATGATGATGTTACATTCTTCTCCGCTCGCTCGCTCCGCCACTGGTTCACGTTGGCACTCATCGATACCCGAATCTCTTTCGATGCAGATCGCAAAGGCGAATTCGTGCTGTCTCTCAGCGGCGACTTCGGTAAATCTCGAGTGTTGTTCATAACCATTGGAGATGATGATTGCACACGCTTCGTCTCTTTAGTGGCGTTCTCTGCGTCTTCGTGATGACTTCTCCCATTTCCTCGACGCATTTCCCCAGCAGACGGAAACCCGAATTTCTCGCGCATATCTTTCGCCAACTCTCGCGTTCGAGGCGTGAGGTCAGACGATCGATTCCTCCGCGACGGGGAATGGGTGGTGTTTGCAAACAACATGTGGATGCTTTGATGATGACAACAAGACGAATGGGAAAGGAAATGTGCTTGCGCAAAGTGAGTACTAAAGTGAGGAATTTGTGTTATTATTCCCCCTTTTGGTCTACAAAAATTCCTGCGAAAACGCCTTTTACAGCCGCTGCCGCTCTCCCATCGATCGGAACAGAACAGAACAGAAAGATATTTATTACGAACGATGATGATTTGGATGAACAAAGATATACAATACTACTACACACACTTTTTTAACTACCGGTACACGCGTATATATGATGCGAATCTTTTAATTACCGTTACCGCTACCGGTTTTCACGGAACATTTTTGAATCTCCGCGCGGATACTTTCGTGCAGTTTCTTACCCATACTCGCGTCGCCTCCGAACATGTTACTCAACGCCGCCGGTTGCATGCGAACGAGTTCTCTTCCTGCGATAGTTGTTGGAACTTTTGCGTGCTTGAACGCGCCGTTTTTGGTCGTTTGAATCCATCTTTCGAGTTCATCGCGTTTCCATTTCACCGGCGGTATGCGTCTCGCGACATCTTTTTTCACGACGGTTTTCTCGCCGGTGAGTTTTGAAACTTCAATTTCGAGCGTTCTTTCCACGTCCTCTCTCGACTCTTTGTAACAACTACTCTTGGTAGAATTACTGTTCGTGTCGATTTCGCAACTATCGCCACCGATTTGAACGATGGTTTTCAACGTCATCGCCGTGTGTTCGGTATCGATGGATGCAGGCGACACGGTACCGATAACCGCCATCTTCGCCACGTCGCTCACGAAACACTCCGCCAAGACTTTCGTCAGTGGACTATTTCTATACGGAACGTGGATAGAAGATGGGTCTTTCGCGTCTGCGCGCAACTTTCGAAACCGAGCGCACTCTTTCAGCGCGTATAACGACGCGTTGATAGCAGCAGTCTCCTCGCGTTGTTTGGCATCGTGATGCACGTTGTCCTCTTTCCGTTCGCTTCCGGCACAGTCCACGAGTGTTAAGCGCCTTTCTGATGTCAATATTGATGATGACGACGACGGAACTTTATACACCGTCAGACGTAACACCGCGTGCGACCGAGACGATTGCGCGTTGCACTGCGTCGCCGATACCGTTCGCCTCGAAACGCCCTCCTTGACGCAAATTTCAACATCTTTCGCGGAAAAGCACGCCACAGATGTCGCGTTAATTAACTCTACTTCCATGTTTGCTTGCTTATCTTTACTATTGCATTTTGCCATTCTATTCGTTTCGAAAATTTCTTTCAAAACGACTTCGTTCCTTTCCGCGCCGAGAAGATCGAAGCATTTCTTGCCTTGAATTTCAAAATATTGCACGCATACTTTCTCAACGCCATTCCCGGATGAGAAGAGACTTTTGAATGCATTCAATTCAATGTTCGACATCGTGTGCGTCTTTCCAGATCCAGTCTGGCCGAACATAAACAACGCCGCCGATCCTCCGTCTTTTTCGATGACATTTTCAACCAACGGTTTCACCGCCGTCTCGTACACTTCAATCTCCTCCACGTCTTCATCGAACGCTTGGCCATGTAGCGAAAACGTCCCGTGTTTCACAAACATTCGCTTCAAGTCCGCGTGCATTTGACAGTTGTGCACGACGATTTCGTTTGATTTAGACGCGCTAACTGTGACGACATCAAACTCGCCCTTGCTCGTTTCGCGTTCAAACAAAGGCCGTTTCCGAGCGTAGACGCTAATCATTTTAGTGTTGTCAGAACTGATACTCATCGCATCGAACGTCTCCTCTTTCACATTCTTCATGCGCCATCTCTGCACGGCCGCTTTGAATTGCTTCGCGTGTATTCGTCTCGATTCTCTCTTATCGAACATTTGACGAAGCGATTTCTCTTCCTCCTTTTCCTTCTCCTCGGTCTCGGCGCCGCTACTAGGGGTGTCGGTCAAAATTTTCATCTTCTTCTTCTTCTTCACGAGTGTTGCGCTATTGCTACTTCCCGGTGTCCTCGTTGCTACTCTATTGACACCGGGTGTCGATTTATTACTCTGCGACGCTAAAAACGTCGGAGGTCGAAGCGATTTGATCTCTCCCGTCTTTGCGTTTACCATCGCGTTCTTAACTTTTGGCGCCAAGGATGGAGAAGACGCGGACGGAGGAGTCGATTTCTTCGTCTTCAGCAACAAGCTCGAAGACCCCGAAAAGGCCGGTTTCTTGGTCGGTGGCTTGGAAAGCATCAACGGGGACCGCCGCGAGGATTTATTCACCCCTTCGCCACCTGCGCCGCACGAAGAACTGAAAGGACTCTTACTTTTCGTCTCCCGTCTTCGCTCGCTCGCGATGTTCAACGTCTTCGTCTTCTTCCTCACCAACTCCTCCTCTTTTTCTTCACCAACCATCGACTCGCTCCTCACTTTGTTGTCATTACCGACGACGCTACTCTTTTCCACGATCGAAATTCTTTTCTGCACTGCCGGCAAACTTTCCTTCGCGTCGTAAAAGACATCGTTCGGCGACTTTGGCGACGCCGCCGTCGCATCCATCCGTCCCCGCTGTTGCTCTCTAACCTGCATCGCGTACCTCCCCAATTCCACATTTTGCGTCCTCGGACTCCACATCGCCGCCTCTCTCGCCATCTTTTCTCTCTCTTGCACTCTTTTCTGCTCTTTCTCTCGTTCTCGTTCCTCTCGTTCCTGCTTTTTTTGTTGCAAAAATGCCTCTCGTTTCTTCGTCACATCGAGCGCTTTTCGCCTTTCGTTTTGCTCTCGAACTTTCTTCTCTTGCGCAGATTTCCTCTCTTGATTCATTCGCTCGAAACGGATGGTTTCTGCTTTCTGTCGCATGCGTTGGCGCTTTAACGCGTACTCTTTTGCCGCGAGCGATGCCTGTGGTGTGATAATAATAGCAATAAGAGATTGATTCGTGAGATATAACACACATCTCACAGCGGATGTGACATCCCCTGAGGGGAAATTTCAAAATCACGGAGAGGGGGAAAAGAGAGATCGAATGGAAAACACATCTTAAAAGTGATGCATACCTTCTCAGCCGCACTGATAGTCGCAGTGCTAGTAGTAGTAGTAGCAGTATTCTTTAAAGTCATCTTTAAAGGAGCGGTGGTGGTTGTTTTCGTCGTCGTCTGTTGATCATCATCAGCATCCTCCTCGCGAGGACTGGTGAGGAGGATGGCATTGCTTTCCCGAAGCGTGGTTTTGGACATTTTTTTGTGAAGCAAAACGACTTGGGCGAAACTTTACAACAAGAGTACGACTACCAAAGAAGAAAAGAAATGCACCGAAGAAGACGGCAAATCG
>Ga0115555_1001302_pt1 | contig 17095 bp, 10 predicted proteins | sample COGITO_mtgs_1104_2_FD_87285 | JGI IMG/M metagenome (GOLD analysis project Ga0115555, IMG submission 87285) | Pelagic marine microbial communities from North Sea - COGITO_mtgs_110407 | ecosystem: Environmental > Aquatic > Marine > Epipelagic | place: Germany:Helgoland, sampling site Kabeltonne... | reverse complement strand
AGAGAGAGAAAAGTGTACTCGAGACGACCCTTTTTCCTTCCTTTTTTCACTACGAGTGAAAACAACAACAACTTTTTAAAAAAGCTCCTCTCTCTGCTCTCATTTCATGTCTCTGAAAGACTTCATAACGAACTTTTTTCAATAATTTTTAGTAGTCTACGCAACAACAACAACAACAACACGACGACGATGATGATGATGATGATGATGACGACGCGTTCAAACAACTCTTATTGTTGTTCTTCTCGTTCTTCTTCTTCTTCTTCTTCGAGTTTAGGAGGAGGAAAAGGAGGAAGAGGAGATGTTTCTGTTTCTTTTTCTTCCTTTTCGAGGAGGAGGAGGAAAAAGAGCAGTCATTTTCGTCGTCGAGCATTGTCATCAAATTCATCGTCATCATCATCGGAAGTAAATGAAGTTGAAGTTGAAGTGAACGAACGAGCGAAACATTATTTCACCAAAGACTCGTTTTATGAACACGCGGACAAATTATATTCTTCGTTTCAAAACAACCACTCGAACGCGAAGAAAGCAAACGCAGAACGGTTTTGCTGGGATTATTGGCACGTGGAGAATCAGTACACGCAATTGAGAACACCGGCGAAAGAGTATTATTACGAGGGGGAGATATTAAATGAGTTTTACGCAAAGTTTGAAGAGGAGTTGTTGAAATACGCGCGAGAAAACCTCGCTTTGTCGAATTTTACGCCGATTTGGATGTCGTGTTACGTGGACGGGATGGGGCAAGAGTTACACGCGGACGTGCCGCACGGTCCGTTGGCGTTTGTGTTCTCGCTGACGAAAAATTTCGACGATTCAGACGACGACAAAAGCAGTAGTCCTAGTAAAAGTGGTAGATACTTTCGCGGCGGGGAGACGACCATCTTGCGACCGGAACGCGCGAATTATTGGCAAAGTTTTGATCCGACGGAAATCGTGGAGAGGACGCAGTTATTCGAGGAAATCGAGCCAAAGTTTAATCGGTTGACAATATTCGATCCCAGATTACCGCACGGCGTGAGAGAGGTCAAAGGAACGAAAGACGTTTCCAAAGGTCGGTTAGTGTTGAACGGCTGGTTCAACGAACCGGCGATTACCTGCCAAGGAGGTTTGACCATCGAGGACGTCGGTAAAGTATTGGACGCAAAGTTGGATTTGTTATACGAAGAGTTGGAGACTCTTCCAGCTATGATTGGTTTCGCCGCGTTAAGGATGGAAATCGAAGCGGAGACTGGACACGTCGACTCCATTTCCTGGGGCGCGGATACCGTCGCCCCGGCTTTATCTCTCCGCGACCCAAACGAGGTCACGGAAACGAGAGATGTGGTGTTAGCGACTATAGCTGGGATGATGAGTGAGTGCGTCTTTCCGTCGTCAAAGGAAAAGAGTTCGATTTGCGTGCCTTTTGTTTTCGGTTGATGATTTATTACTAGAACACACTACTCTTAGAAACGTATAATCCCTCATTACCATCGTCCCGACTCGTTATGATATAAAATCATGAAGAAGAAGACAACGACGACATTAAGGAAGAAAAAGGTGGTGGCCAGACTCGTCGTCGTTCTTTTTGTTCTTGCGTTTCTTCTTCTTCTTCTGTTTAATACGTCGAACGACAACGACAGCGAGAACAACGGACACCATCTTCGAAATGGGAGGAACCCTTCGTCTTCTTGCGACGATGAGAGTATTGCGAACAACAAGAACAAGGAAGAAATGTTGGACAGGTTTCGCCGCGCGTGGTTAGTAGCAGATGATGATGATGATGAATCGTCGTATTCGGTGTCACCAGATGCGACGACGACGAGGACACAGACGACGAGAGAAAAAAGTGCGATAATAAACTCTTTTAAAGGTCCGTTAACGTTACACTCGAAACTGGGGCCGAAACTCCCGAAAGTACCGAAAGCGAACGGGGAGATGGAAGATTTAGGTTTAGTTTCGAAACTGGACGCGAAGAATTTACCGGAACGAGACGCGTTGGAGGAGTTACGCGAGCGAGAGTTTAAAACGTGCGCGGTCGTCGGGAACGGAGGGAGTTTGTTGTTGTACGAACACGGCGATGTGATAGACGCGCACGACGCGGTGTTTCGATTTAACGACGGGACTGGAAAAGAGCCGTATTCGAAATACGCCGGGACGAAAACAACCGTGAGATTAGTGAATTCGCAACACCGAGGGTACAGAGAATCGGAGGAAGAAATCGTTTTGCAACACCTGACGGCGCCGGCGCATTTGAAATTGTACGTCTCCAATCGAGCGAAGAAGTTAGTCAACGCGAAAGATTACGCTCTGAGTGGCGCGTTTTATTCGTTCGTAAAGAATAGAATCGATAAGAAATCAACGCCAACGAATGGTATGTACGGTCTGTATTTAGCGCAATCCGTGTGCGAGAAGATTACGATTTTCGGTTTCGCCCGACAGTGGTACAACGCGACAAGGTATCATTACCACAACGATTACGAACCGACGGGGAGTCAAAACGCCAGAGATTCCGCGGAGATGATTCCGTTGGAGAAACTCGTGAGAGACAAACCAACGAAAGTGATGTTTGGAGAACCGTGCGTGGGTGGTGGCGGTAGTAGTAGTAGTAGTAGTAGTAGTAGTAGTAGTAGTAGTACTCGTAATAGCGACAGATGTCTGTTGTGCCCCAAAGGGAGTCGCTGCGACGACGCGTCCTGGGTCCCGATCCCGGACGTCGGATACAAAGCCATGCCGAAAGAAAAAGTGTGCTTGTATCCTGCTCGCTCGGTGGAAGGTCCGGCGCGATACGGCAATATAGACGCGCGCGAGCGATGTTACGAGCAACCCAAGGTGGATTGTTTCCTTCCTAGAAGTTAAGTTAGATTATGACTCTTTATTGAACCCAAAATAACTCCTCAAATCTTCAAATCTTTTCTCTCTCTTTCCTTCATAAAAATATAAAAGTTTCTTCAAAAACACTTTCACTCGCGCGCGCTTTTCGATGCCAACAGCAGCGATGACTGTAGCGTCCTCCTCTAAACGCGAAGATGAAGACAACGACGACGATTCAGACGACGGGGTCACCGAGCGCGCGTTTCGAGAGGTTTGTTTTTGTTCCTCTCTTCTTCGTCTTCTTCCTCTTTTTTTTTTATTCTTCTTCTTCTTCGCGTATTATTCGTCGTATCTAAAAATAGGCGTTTCTTTTCTTTTCATCTTGATCTTGACTTCTTCTTCCTTTCCTCCTTACGCATGGCGCGCTTTTGGGACATATAAATAAAGGTCATGCAAACGCTCTCGAGGGACAAGTCCCTGGATGCCTTTCGCGTGGAATACGAAAAATTGTACCGAACGCTGAAGCACTCGCACGAGCAGGAGAAGAAACTAGAAAAAAAGTGCAAGAGTTTATCCGAAGAATGTCGTCAACTGACCGCGAAAGGAGAGAGGTTACGAATGCATTCGAGAGAAGACGAGACGCAAATAGAAACTTTGAAAGCAGAGCTCGAGTCGGCGTGGAGACAAGCGGACGACGCTTCGGATTTAGAGATGGCGGGAAAAGAGCAGATTGCCAAGTTACGCGTGGAAATCGCCGAGTTGACGAGACGGTGCGAAATGGCCGAGAACGGCGAAGAAGAAGAGAACGAAGAAGAAAGTTTCGATGGTTGCGAGAGAAACCACTCTCGTCGTCGTCGCGGTCATCGTCAGGAGGACGACGAAGATGACGACGCCGACGAGACCGACGACTATTTTGGCGGTAGATTTTCTACTGCCAAAGTTTCCGGCGATATCGTCCGTCGCTTACAGCGCGAGAAAGAATCGCTTCAGCTCGAACGCGACGAGAAAGTCGACGAGGTCGTCCAATTGCGTCAAGATATTTCGCAGCAAAGGGAGAGAGCGAGAACGGCGGAGACGAAAAAATTAGATCTGGAGTGCGAGTGCGCGAAATTGAAAGATATCGCTCGAGCGAAGAGACTCGAGGCGGAAAAGTCAGACACGAAACGCGAACGGTTGGAGCGAGAGTTGATGCACGCGAAATCTATGATTGAATCGAAACAAGGTGAAATTTCGCGGATGAAAGCGCAAGCTGTGAATTTAGAGCTAAAGAACCAAAAATTAGCCGACGAGCAAAGGAAAAGTGAGCACCGAGTGAAAAACGCGCAGAAAGAGTGCAACGCGTACGCGGAAAGAACCGAACGCGTTCGGAGAGAAGTGGCAGAGATTACGTTAGAATTACAGAGAGTAAACGAAGTCGCGAAACAGAAAGAGATTGAAACAGAAAAGTTGACAGAATCCGCCGCAAAAATCGAGCGAGAGACGAAGAAGATTATCCAAGTGAAGGAAGCGGCGTTGCGAAAACTGAAGCAGGCGGAAAACGCGAAAATCGAAAGCGAGCACAAAAGGGACGATTTGAAACTCGAAATCAGTCGCATAGAAAGAGTCGTTGAAGAGCAGCGAAGAAACATCGAGTTAGAGAGGAGAGCAAAGGAAGATTTGATGCGAGAGAAAGAGGCTTTGGCGAAACAAACGAGCCAAGCGGAGAAGCACACGCAGAAGCACAGAGATTTAGTTTCGATACACGAACAACACAAGAAAACGCTCGAGAGCGAAATCAAACGATACAGAACGGAAATGAGCGACATCGAAATTCGAGCGAAACATTTAGAGCAGGAGAGACAAACTGCTGTGCAAGAAGCGAGAACGTTGAAAAGCAAATTGGACGCCGCGCGTGAAGAGTTAGACGCGAAAGAACACTCAATTACTGAACTTCGCGAAAGTTTAAGAGAGACAGATCTGAAAACGAAAACTGCCAAGGCACAGTACGAACGCGCGAGAGTGGAAAATAACGAGTTGAGCAAGAAATTACTCGATTTAAAAGAAGAAGGCGAACGATTGAGAGACTTGAAATTGAACGCCGAACGTCGTCGCGAGGAAGCGGAGAGTTTAATCGAATGCAAGACCAAAGAGATAGACGAAGACGAGATGAAGAGGAAGCAAATGGAATCAGAAATCGAGATTTTGAAGAGAAAGAAAGACGATTTAGACCAGAAGACGAACGAAATTTTGATCGAGTTGAAACTGAGCGAAACGCAGAGAAGAAATCTGGAAAAGCACCACGCCGAGTGCGAGAAGAAGCGAGTGGAAGAGAAGCAAGAGATGGACGTCATTTCGAGAGACCGGGACGTCATCTCGCACGCGCTAACGAGGCGAGAGGAAGAATTAGCCATGACGTACGAGAAAATCAAAGTGCAAAGATCCGTTTTGGCGCAAGGTCAAAGGGATTACGAGGCGAGAACGAGAGAGATCAAGGCGTTGAAAATCAATTTGAGCACGCAGACGCACGAACTCGAACGCGAGCGACGCCGAGCCCGGGAAGCGGAAACGTTAGAGAAAGAAGTGAGAGTCTTAACGCGTTCCTTGACGAGAGAGAAAGCGAAAGTGCGCGCTTTGAGCGAAGAGTTGGAGAACCCACTAAACGTCCATCGTTGGCGCCAACTCGAAGGCAGCGATCCGAACGCCTTCGAGTCTATTCAGAAAATCCAACAGCTACAAAGACGATTGGTACAAAAGAGCGAAGAGGTGATGAAATTGGAGAGAGAGTTGGAAGATAAGAGAATACAAAGCGAAGAATTGCGAAGAATTGCGGAAAAACGCGTCACGGAGGAAGAACAAACGCGGATGTTGCGAGAAAACCAAGCGATATTAAAGGAAAAATCCAAGCACTTGAAAGCGTTGCGTTCGGAGTTGAACGCTCAGATTCAAAAAGCGGACGAGTATCGCCTCGAGGCGGAAAGCTATCGAAACGAGCTGGACGAGATTAAGGAAATGCTTTTCCGAGCGAAGAAAAATGAAAGAGTAGGCGTCTTCGTCTGATTCTGATGAAACTTTTTCTTCTTATTATAAAATACAAATCCTCCAATACGCGTGTGGTTCTTTTCTTCTTCTAAACTTTCTCTCTCTTACTTACCCATAGTCTCAATCGCGGATACCATCGCCGTAGACACGTCGATCCCAATTTGATGCGTAGCTTTTTCGTAATCGTCCTTCGCCGCTTGAAACTTCGCCGTGTGTTCGCTCAACATTTTTCTCACCACCGTTTCGTCCAAGTGTTCCACCGGAACCGCTTCCACCGCTAAGATGTCCACGGAGCTGTCCGCGTGCGCGAAGGCGAAACCCGAAGAGACGAAATACTGTTTATTATAATAAAGAATGATGAGAGAACAAATATATATATAAAAGGTCAGCGTTCTTTCGATCATCGATGAAACGAAGATATAAACGCGCTCGACGAAATCGAATAATCAAAGCGATGACTTCTTCTTTCAAAGTCTTTTGGGAAAAAAAACAGGTCTTTTGGGAAGCACGATCGCGCAAGTCAAAAAAGAAACTCTTGTCTACGTACTCTGCTCGTCACGCTTTCCTTATTTTCCACGGAAACCACCCCCGGTCGTAGCTTGGCGACCACGGGAACGTGTCCAGGCAAAATCCCAAAGTCCCCGGTTTCTGCTGGGACTAAAACCATGTTCACTTCCGCGTCCGCGAAGACCGCTTCGTGGGGCAAACGAAAATTCAACTTCACCGTTTCCGGAGGCGGACCGGCGTTTTTCACCTCCTCTTCGCCACTCTTCGCGACGTCTTCGGCTGGCATGTACGTCGACGGCGTCCCCGGTGGGTCCATCATCGACGGGCGGTATTTATCGAACAACTCTTGGAATTTTTCCACGGACGTTTGCGTCGATTCTCCTCCTGCGTAATTTGATCGCGAGGAGGTGGAAATCATTCGATTTTGATGAGAAGAAGAAGAAGAAGAAGAAGAATATAACGCAGATAACCCGGCGGAAGTCGAGGAGGAGGAGGAAGACGAAGTCTGATTAGATCTGCGGAGGATCGCTTGAGTGAACGCTCTGCGCAACGCCATTATTATTATTATTATTATTATGTGTGTTTTATATGAGAAGAGGTTTCTGTAGTAGTATTCTGTGGTTTTGTTTTGCTCTTTTTTTTCTCTTTTTTAGTTGTGCTTTTTTTGGTCCAAACTGCTTCATTACAATCTTCTTCTAAAAATCACTCCTCTTTCCTGTACGAGCTTTCACCAGTACTTCGCTTTTTTCCTTTGGTTTTTCGGTAGAATGCGATGACTTCGACGAGACACACGTATACAACGATTAAAAAAGCGGTACCGAAGAAAGCCTCGAATCCACCGTAAAAGAACGCTTCGAGGAAGTGGTACGAACGACTTCCGTCATCGGGAAGCTTCTTCTTCTTCTTCGTATTTTTTCTCGTCGTCGTCGTCCTCGGAGAAGAACCGCCAGGAGGAGGACTGTTGTTGTAACAATCCAATCGGACTTTGTGCGAGGCGATGGTTTCCTCTAACGCCTCGACCATGGCGTTTGCATCGACGATGGAGGATAAGACGAAAGTGGTGGCGCGTTCCCATTCGCGCAAAGTAGTCGCTTTGACGGCTTCCTCGTGTTTGAATTTTAACAAACGCGAGCGAGCGAGGAAGGTTTTGCGCAACGGTTCCCGCGGGAAGGCGTGGGCGAACGTGTTTTCGTTTTCGCCGTCCTCTCTGCAGATGTCGTGCAGAATTTCCAACCGCGTTGCGATGAAGCGTCTGATTTTTTGCATGCCAACTGCAATGGTCGTTCGTTTGGCGCCGTCGATGATTGCAAACGAATCGCCCTCGCCGGCGGATAAAGGCGTGAAGACGTCGTTACCGATGGCCCAGGATAAATCCACGTCGTCGCGATCGACGTCGACGTGTATGCCAAACAAATTTGTCATCAACGACGCTTTCAGCGCACGCAAGACGTCCGAGGAATCCACCCACGCGTTTTGCGTCGGGTCGTCTTCGAAACATTTGAACGAAGGAATGTCGATTTTATGTTTCTTGCTGTTACGCACGGCGACGATGAAAGAGTTGTCTTTGGCTATTTCCGCTTGCTTCCCATCGGTAAACGCGCCGAGTTTACCGTGCGTGGTTAACTTCAAATCGAACAGAAATACCGGTATAACTTTTGTCGTCTCGTCACCGTCTCTCAGACCGAGTTGCTTTCGAATGCCTTCTTCGTATTCCTCGACCCAAAAGAGAAGCTCGCTTTCGTCCACGAGAAATTCTTCATCATCTTCTTCAAAACCTCTAGCACCGCTGCTATTACTATTACTACTCGTTCTCTCGCTATTTCTATTTCTATTTTCTATGCTTTTCCTTATTCTGTTCGTGTTCGTGTTGCTGCCAGAGTAATGCATGGCATTTTTGAACGCTTGCGCGCACAACGGGCACTCGTTAAAATCAACCTCGCGTTCGTTCACTTTAATCTTTCTCCCGGGAAGAAGTGCTTTCTGTAAATACTTTTCGACGCGATGGTCGGGATCGATTTTCTTCGCGTCTCGTTCGCTCTGTAAATTGAACGGAAGTTCCGATATGCGAACGAGTTCAATTTGTACGTGTGAAATCCACGCGTCGTCAGTCTTGAATTTTACCATCATCTTTTCTTTGCCGCCGCTCGATACCGATGACGATGACAACGACCCGAAGTGCTCGTCCAAAAATTCGCGCCTAATCGACGGCGCAAATAACGTTTTACTCGCATCGCCCAAAAAACCGGCGATTGAGGCGGATAATAGCGGAACGTTTTCCTGTTTCGCGTGCGCGCCTAAAACTTTCGGAGGTACTCGTCTGGAGTAATCGGTCGTAAACTTTGTTCTCTTCTTGGTAAACCCGTTTGGGCCGCTGGTTAAATCTACCCAAGCGTACGCCGGAGCCGACGGAGAAGAAGATGACGACGCGTCGTCTCTCGATACCATCGACGTCCCGAAACACTGACTCGAATTCGACGACTTTTTATCATACTTTTTATCATCACCGCCACCACCACCCTCGTGACTCAGAAACGAATACACGTACTGCACGCTTGCTTTGTTATCGTTTGGATTCTTCGGCCGTCTCGGATTTAACGCGTAAATCACGTACGGTGAAAAAACGTCGTCCTTCTCCGTCCTATATACTTTCGTCATATCGTCGTCCCCGCCAAACACGTTATCCTTTTCGATAATTCCATCTACTTTTCTAAAATCCACCGTATTCTTCGCCTTACTCGTCGAAGACCATTCTCTTTCGACGCGAACATTTTCCTGTATCGCTTTCTCAACCTCTGCGTTTACCTCTTTCCTCGCGTGCATCACGCGATAGTGAAAGTGCATTTTATACATCTCTCCTTCGCTCAACGCGTCTGACTTTACCGTCTCTAAAAATGGTTCGATGTCTCGTTTCGTCACTTTCGCGAGAAAATTTCCGTCTCGGTGGAAGCCGGACAGTTTCAACGACACCGACAAATAGAAATCGATCGGTTTCGTTCGCCACTCGCGATAGGTAAACACATCTTCGGGAGAAGAAGAATCTGAATCTGAAGAGCGTTGTTGTTGTCCATTCACTTCCTCTTTTGTGTCCTCGCTAAACTCCGAGTAACTGTCGTAGGTGTTGAAATCCGTCCGCCACGGAGACGTTTTCCCGAGAATGGTGGACAGTTCTGCTCGAGCACGAGCGGCTGTGTGTAAATCATCATCGTTTCGTTGCGCCGACGAGACAAACGAGAAGAACGAGAGCAGTAGCAACGACGAACATACTCTCGCCAGGCACACCATCGCTTTTTGGCCGCTCATTTTCTCGTTTGATGTCGTCCTTTTCTCGTGACAAACAAGAAGAGAGCTTTCGAGGGGAATGAGGGAAAATGGAGATGTGAAATGTCTTCACATGTACACGCGCGAATAGAAGAGCGCTGTTTGCGAATAGAATAACACTAATAAGAATACGAAAAGCAGCGGTAAGAGAACACCAATAGATAACATCAAAATGGAAGCATCCTCGTCGTCGAATGCAGGCGGTGGTGGTGGTGCGAATAACATACATTTAGGACAAACGTCCGATATCGCGACGGCGTTTTTAACCGCTTTGGATACGTCGTTATCGAAGAAATGGCGCGAGGAAGACCGGATGTGGCGGAAACAAGACATCAGTTACAGAAAAGAGGAACGAGAGTATCGAATTGTAGAGCAGTTATATCGAGAGCAACAGGTGAACTGGAGGAAATCGGACGTGAAACAAAGGACGTTGGAAAACGCCAGATGCGTGTGGAACAGATACGTGGAAAAGAACAGACGAGACGTCGAGGAGAAATCGGAACAGTTGAAATCGATATCGAACTTATCGGCGTTGATTGCAGGATTCGCGGTGGTCTCTTTAGTGGAGTTGAACTTTACGAACGATTTCGAGAAAATGCCTTCGCACGTGAGCGAGTGGTTGATTTGCGCGTACGCGGCGTCGACGGCGCTCGTCGTCGGGTTGATGTTGAACGCGATGGTGTTGTGCACGTTTATTCTGAGTTCGATTTTAAAGAGAGGAAAATCGTACGTCTCCGAGGACGAGGAGGCGGAGTTCTTGTTTCGATGTCGAAGGTTTGCGAACCATTTTAAACCCGGGGATTACCCTCCGCAACCGAAAAGGACGTTCGAGAGACACTGGGAAAACAGGTGCGAATCGAGTTGGAAGAAAGCGTTTTACATGTTCACGTTGGGAGTCCCGATTTTCTTGGCGAATTTAGCGTGTTGCGCGTGGTTGAAGTTTTCGTACTCGAAAGTGACAAACGGTGTCGTCAGTGGGATCGTCTTTCTGAGCGCGTGCGTGTGGGCGAAAACGAACAAAGATTGGGGTTGGGAAATCGCTCGAGGAAGCGACTCGGCGCGAACGAGTATCAACGGGGGTATTAGGAAGAATCTGAAACGAGGCGCAGACGTTGGCGGGAAAATCAACGGTTTGCCGTTCGATTGGCACGCGCGACCGAAAGAAGAAGACGACGAGGAGGAGGACGAGGAGGAAGAAGAGGAGGAAGAAGAAATAGAAGAACGCGACGACAAAGACGAAAAATCCGACGACGACGACGTACACGACGTTTACGACGAGAAAGACCAGAGAGTGTTCGTCCCGATTCACCCCGACGAAAAGGAGTGACGATTATTCAGAGAGAGAAAGAAAGAGAGAAAGAGATGATGATGATGATAATAATGATGATGCCTTTAGAAGAATAGCCAGAATATATATTCCGTAGCGAGCAAAACCGCCTCATTATACAAAGAGTAGTACGTGTAAAATCCGACGAGATAAAAAAGTGTTCACACTCTTGGCAAAAGTTTTTTTGTTTCACTCGGTTGAAAAAAAAAAAAAGAGGGGAACAAACGCTCGTCATTTTTTAGCATAAGAAGAAGAGAGATGTCATCGGGAAGAAGATATTATACTAACGATAACGGCACGAGGAGCAGCAGTACCACCGCGACGAATACTACTCACCACCACAACAGAGGATATTATATTCAGAGCAACTTTTTTAAGAGCGAGGAGGAGAAGGAGGAGATGAATAAAAACGACGAAAACGCGCAGCCGGGGAAGAATCATCATCGTTCGTCTCATTTTCAACACCAACAGAAGTCCTCCGCCTCCACCGCGACGGCGAAAGAACTCCTCCATCGCGCGAGAAGCGAAATCGTGAACCAAGTGAGAAAGGATATTCGAAACTCTTCGAACACGTCGTCGTCGTCTCACGGGGGGGACTTTCGTCGCGAGAGGGAAGCGTTGAAAGAAAATAATACGAATACTAAAGATGGTCTTGGGTTCCAAAGTCGGTTCCCGAGCGCGTTTGGAGGTGCTCAAAATATTGACGGAAACGACGAGCAACAACATGTTGCGCGAGAAAAGCAACGATTGGAAGAGAAAAGACGGAAAGCACAAATGGCGGAGACGAGTTTACACGAGAAGATGGACGAGACGAAAGAGAGGATCATGGAGAGAGGAGGAGGAGGACGGAGTCGCGCCGCCGCCGCGAATACTACTACTACTCATACTACGCACAACAGCAGTAAAAATGTCTCGCAATGGATGGACAGCGTGGTGGCAAAAGCGAGACACGACGCGTCGATGTCACCACCATTACAACAGCATAGCAGGAATAATAATACTAGTAGCAACAATAACTCCTCGGCGACAGAGAGTTTGAGAGAGGCGGCGAAGAACGCGAGAGAGGCGGTGACGAGGGCGGTGTACGGCACCGCGACGGCGCGACACGACGAGGGGAAAGAGAACACGCCTCCTCCAGTTGTCCGACGAAGCTTTAGCGATCCTTCGCCTTCTTCTACGATGAATTATCAACAACAACACGAAGAGACGGACGCGAAAGTGACGAAAGCGATGCTCAAATCTGCGTTGAAACAAACCGGAGAGTTACGAACAGAACTGAGAGAGACAAAATTGACGTTAGACGGCGTCAAAGAAAATTTGGAAACCGCAGAGAACGACTTGAAGAAGGAAAGAGGGAATCGCGAGGAAGATAAGCTGAATTTCGAGGCGGCGAAGAACGAGTTGGAAACGTCTCGCGAGGCGGCGAGGGAAGCTTTGGCGAGAGAAGTGAGCGTGACGCAAGAGTTGACGAAAAAGTTGAGCGCGAAAAGAGACGAAGCGCTGGAACAAAGAAACTTGGCGGATAAGTTTAAGAGAGAGTTGGAACAGTTACGAAGCGAGCTGAGAAACTTGAAGAACGAAAACGAAAGTTGGATTCGAAAAGCCGAAGCCGCGAATGAGACTTCGAGACGAAGATCGGGCGACCAACAGAAGGACGTGCCAAAAGTTTCCTCGTCGTTTCCTCAACAGCAACAACAACGACCGCAGCAAAACGAGCAACAAAAAGTAAACGCGACGACGACGACGACGACGGCGCAAACTCACCAATCGCAACAACAACAACAAGTCAACTGGTCTCGAGAGCGTCGCGAGGCTGAAGAGTTGAAAACAAAAGGAAATCGCGCGTTCCACGCGAACAAGTTTGACGAAGCGTTACAATCGTACACGGCGGCTTTACAGGTGAACTTTGAAGACCAACCGTTCCGCGCGGTGCTTCACGCGAACAGAGCGGCGGCTTTGCAGTCGTTAAAGAAACATTTAGAAGCGATTGTCGCGTGTTGCGAGAGTCAATTTTTTGATAAATCGTACGTTCGAGCCATTCAACGACGAGCGGACGCGTACTTATCCATCGGCGATTGGACGATGGCGGCGAAAGATTTAGAAGCTTTAGTGCCAATCATGGGCAAAGAGTGCGACGCGAAATTGCGAGAAGTCAAGATGAACATCCAAAGAGGCGTTCATATCGAACACTACGCCGTCTTGGGCGTCTCCTCTCGAGCGAACGCTTCAGAGATTCGAGCGTCCTACCTCAAGAAATCTTTGAAGCACCACCCGGATAAAGCGGAAACCGAGCACACGAAAGAGATCGCAGAGTTGATGTTTAAGAGAGTGGTCGAGGCGTACAAAGTGTTGAGCGATGCGAACGCTCGGAGAGCGTACGATAACAAGAGGATCCTAGGCTCGAGCAACGCGTACAACAGAAGATATTAATTTTTAGTAATACTTTTGAGAAAAAGAGAACTTTCGTCGCGCGCGTACTGTAGGTGTTATTGTTGAAGTCAGAACATGACTATTAAAATCACCACTGCTATACTTTCCTTACTACTACTATTACTACTACTATCACTACTTTTATGCTCTACATGTTCCTCACCGCTTTCTTCATCTCAAAACCGGCGTGCGCTCCGAAAATCTTCTGCAACGCCCTCACCGCCGGATACATAACTTTCGCCAAAATATGATCTGGTTTCGAAAACGTCTCCACTTTAAAATACACTCGGTCGTTTTGCAAGTCCTTCTCCACGGTAAACTTCTCCTCTCCGGCTAATAAGTGCCCTTGCAAAGTCGTGTGCGCGAAGGAATACGACTTCTTTTTCTCTTCGCTTACGTATGTGATTTCCAGCGGATTGAGCAGCCACACCCTTGGAAACGGTTGAATCATGACGCACACTTTTTGCCCTTTTCTCACTCGCGTTGCTTCGTCCACTTCGGTCCATCCGAGTTGAAACTGTTTCCACGATTTCAGCGCGCTCTTGGCTTTTTCGTAATCCACGTCGCCGTTCGTGCCGAGTAACACTTTCGTCTCGTCTATGGCGTAACAACACGACTTCGTCTTCTTCGCAAAATTGGTAAAGTTTTTCGTCTTTCCGACGTCCTCCTCGTCCACGTTGAATGAATGATTCTTCTTCTTCTTCTTCTTCTTCCTCGCATCTGTTTCGTTCGTTCCTTTTCCTCCAAATCCTTTTTGTCGCGATCCAATATTCTCGAGTATTTCTCGCTGCGTTTTCACGCTCGGTTTCTGTCCGAACGTTATAAAAAAGAATACTACCATGTGTATTCCGTGTGTATATTCTCTTGAGAGTATCACGTTCCTATATACGTTTTGTCGCACACTTTTACAGAAGTGTGTTCTTTTTTTTATCCAAAACACACGCACACACAAAGAAAAAAAAGACCGTCTGACGTCATAATAAATCTCTTCCACACGACGAGAGATACAAATTTAATTCACTTTAGACAAGAAGAAGAAGAAGAGACAGTATACTTACGCCAGAGTATGCTCCCTTTGAAAGCAGTCACGTCTCCTTCTGTTGTTCTCACGTCTCACACCGCGAGTAAACAACTTACCAAGAAAAGAAACATTCGCATGGGCGGTTTGTTCGACATGTTGACGGGAAAAGGCGGCGAAGGAACCCCGAAAGTGAACGCGTCTTCGATTTACGAGTTACCGAACGGTACAGACGTGGACGGGAACGAATTCGACTACTCTTCGTTAAAAGGGAAAGTGGTGTTAATCACGAACGTGGCGTCGAGGTGAGGCGCGACGCGCAGCAATTATGAGGGACTTGTTGCGCTCGAGAAGAAATATAAAACCGAAGGTCTGGAGATTCTTTTGTTTCCAAGCGGACAGTTTGGAGGGCAGGAGTTGGCGAACAACGCGGACATTAAAAAGTTTGCCAGAGAGAAAGGGTTCAACGGGACCGTCATGGCGAAAGGAGACGTGGAAGGTGCAAACGCAACGCCGATGTGGTCGTATTGTTTGGACAAATTTCCGGGAGGCGTAGGATGGAACTTTAAGGCGAAGTTTATCGTCGACCGCGAAGGCAACGTCGTGAACAGAAACAGTTCCTCCGCGCAAGACCAAGAGGCGCTGATTAAACCGTTGCTGTAAAAAAAAAAGAATAAGAACAACAACAGCGACAACAACAACGAGAAACGAAAACGCGAGCGAGAAAGAACGAGATGGAAAAAGTACGCCGCCGCGAAAAGAAGCGTAATAATAATAATAATAATAATATGTCCTCGCAATAATAATAATATAGCAATAAAGGCGTTTGTCTTATACCGCGAGCGCGAAGTATATTCGGCCCTCATCCGAATAGCGCTCCAACCAAAGCAAACGAGACGTTCCGCAAATTCTACTAGTTTATAAAAAAACAACGTGATTGTTTAAACGTAAAAGATCATTACGCATCTTTGTTTAGACTTGATAAGAGAGTTTGCGCGGGTTCGTCCCGAGGATTTTAATAGAAGAAGAAGAAGAAGATACACTTGTTTTTAGAGAAGGAGTTTGTTGTAAAAAAATAAAGAGAGAGACAAACTCAAGATGTATATCTATCGCGATCATAATCTATGTATCTACTACTATGTATCTATCTCACAATCTCTTCTTAATTTACTTTCGTTGTTTTCACTCGTTCCGTTGCTTGTTTCATCACGTATGTCATGCCGATGAAGGGTAACGCGACTATCCATTTCAAGATTCGATAGTGCCTTTCGTGAAAAGAAACCGAGTACGTATCCGTCGCGACGACGCCTGAACCATCCTTCATTTCGATAAAAATTTCGCCTCGAGATTTCACTTTCGGCACTCTGAGAGTAATTTGATCAATCTCCATGACATCTTCGTAATATTTTGACGCTTTCTCCATGAAATTCACGTCCAGCGCGTTCAACGTTACCGTGACGACGTACGGACCAAAATTCGACGCCTTTTTCTTCATTTTGGAACCAAAAATGCTTCGGTTATCGCGCATGCGATATTTAATCGTCATAAATTCTCCTCGAGCGTCGAAATATCCGCGATCTTCTCCGTAAATACCGAAATATTTATTCCTGTGCGTCATCAAGTTTGCGGATAAAAATTGAGACTGTTGTCCTTCCAGGGCGTGCGCGTGCGGACCGGAATGCGTCGCTTCGAAACAATGCACCTCGCCATTCATCGTCGCCAAAATAATACTTAAATATCCAGAATTCGTTAAATCATCAATCAAAGGAAGAGCGTAAGACGTTTCGCCTACATCGATAACGTCTCTGCATCCAGTTTTACCGTCGATGATGTAGACGTAACCGTCGAAAGATGTCGCCACGAGCGATAAACTCTCCGGGGAAGCCTTTCTCACTCTTCCCAAAGCAACCGGCGCTAAGATTCGACCGCCGGTATAAAACGGGAACGGGTACTTCTCCTCGCCAGTTTCGGCGCTCAAAACGTGAATTGCACCCGACGACGTGCCAACGACGATTTCTAGGAAATGGTCGCCATCTACGTCGCCCAGCGTTGGATTCGCCGAGATCGCCGATTGTAAGTGTTTCTCCCACAAAATGTCGCCGTCTTTCGTGAACACGGCTACGTTTCCTCTCAAATCGCACGCGATAAATTCATAGTACCCATCGTTATCGAAATCAGCGACCACAATTGGCGCTTGAATCTCGCCCATTTGTTTCGGAAACTGTCGCGGATTTTTGTTTTCCAAAGTTTTCCCGTTCAACACGTAGACGTTTCCCGTAGACGTCGCGACGATGAGTTCATTCGTACCGTCTTTATCGATATCTAAAACCGTCGGTTGCGAGAACGCGCGCGCTCTGAATGCAGTCGCTTCTACGGAAACGTCCAAAATGACTGAATTTTTAACTCGATATTCGTTCGCGATATCCAAGAGAACGATACCGGTGGCGAGATACTTCTCCGCTTCGATTTTATTCCTCTTCCGGTATTGCATGCTGGATAAATCTTCTCTCTCTTCGTCGAAAAAGTATGAAACCGCGAGTATCAGTTCTTTTCGACCGTCGTTATCCACGTCAGCAATAATTGGTGAACATAAAACGTGTGCGTCTATGTATACGTTGTTCGCGTCTTTTCGTTCTCGGATTCTCGTTTCGTCTTCTTCTTCTTCTTCTTCTTCTTCTTCTTCTTCT
>Ga0115555_1001300_pt1 | contig 17112 bp, 15 predicted proteins | sample COGITO_mtgs_1104_2_FD_87285 | JGI IMG/M metagenome (GOLD analysis project Ga0115555, IMG submission 87285) | Pelagic marine microbial communities from North Sea - COGITO_mtgs_110407 | ecosystem: Environmental > Aquatic > Marine > Epipelagic | place: Germany:Helgoland, sampling site Kabeltonne... | reverse complement strand
TTTGTTTTCGATTTAACTGATTTAGGTGACCGAACAAAGTCTTTCGAGAAGTGCTTGAGAATGCTCGATGCGCACGAACGTATGTTATTATCGTCCTCGTCGTCGTCAGTCGTCGCGCCTTTGTCCATCATCCAGTTTCCGGAGATGTGTTTTACCGGGTACACGTTTGACTCTCGAGAGGAAATTGAACCTTTCGTCGAATGGGATGATGAAGAGGAGGAGGAAGCTGTGACCAGGCAGTTTTTATCCTCCGTCGCGAAAAGGTTTGACTGTCTCGCGAGTGCTGGGTACGTGAGAGGCATTCGCGATGCAGGAAGAAAATTGTATTATAACGCGGTGCAAGTTATCGATGAAGCAGGGCGCGTGATTCTGAGAGCGAATAAGCACCACTTGTATTGCATCGACGAGACGTGGGCGGACGAAGATATCGAGAGTGGGTTCACGTCCCTAGAACTCGTGTTAAAAGCGAGAGGTATTGGTAATACTAATAATAGTAGGAGCAGTAGTAGTAAAGTAGAAGAATACAGAATTAAAACGACGGTTGGTATATGCATGGATATTAACCCGTACAAGTTTGAAGCGCCGTGGGGTGCGTTTGAGTTTGCCAAGACGATCGAGAAAGCGAGTTCTTCTTTAATCTTGTTCGCCTCCGCGTGGACAAACGCGCATCCAGACGACGATGCGGAAACGAAAGCAATCGTTCCAGACCGAACGGAAACGTGGAATTACTGGTTTAATCGATTACTTCCTCTGTTCGTAGACCAGGAAAAAGAAGGAGAAGAAGGAATACTACGACCTCGAAAAAGGGCTTTTGTTTTCGCCAACAGAGTAGGCGTTGAGCGCGAAATTCATTTCGTCGGTTCCAGCGTCGTTTTCCAAATCGAAAGAGGAGGTAAACTCATCGTTAAAGGCGGTTTGGATAACAAAAAAGAAGGCATATTAGTCGCTCGCGTCGAATGCAACGGCGTGAAGGTGTTGTAGCACAAACTGTATTACTCTGTATTAATCTGTCTTTTCCGTTCTCTCAGCTTCGTTTCCGCCTCGACTTGTAACTGCGCCCGCGTCTCCTCTTCCTCTGCTTGCATCGCTCGCTCCATCGCCACCTCGTACTCTTTCATCGCTCGTTCTGTCAGCACAAATTTAATTCGACTCATCGTTTTCTTCACTTTCGTAATCCGAGTCGGATGTCGAAACAACTCGTTTCTCGCTCGCGATAAATGCGACTCCGTGTTCAACATGTTCCTCTCTTTCAACAACACGTACCAGAGTTTGTGCAAATCTTCGTTCGATTTTATTCTCAACTCCTTCGCCTCCCACGCTCGACCGATGGGTTCGACAGGATCCGGTTTCCCGTCCTCGCCTTTTTTGGGGGGACTGTCCACGAAATCGTCCAAGCCGTGACGATTACGCGAAGCGGACGAGGAGAAGAAGTGTTGGTTTTGTTGTTGATGTTGATGATGATGATGATGCGCATCCCCCACGCTATAATAAATACTATTGTTGTTCCTATGATAAAAACTACTACTCGCACTCAAACACCCCCCAACGCTCATCCATCCGCGTAAACAACAACTCGTGCTCGCTAAAGAGGACGATAACGCGCGTCTCGATAACATCGTCGTCGTTTATTATATATTAGTGGTGGTGGTGGTGCGAGAATCTTATTCTAAAAACCCCTTGATGAGGCTTGTCTTCGTTGTGGCTGATGAATACTCTGAAAATGAAAAAAAGCAGACAGAAAAAGAAGCAAAAAAAAACAGCAAAAGCAAAATTTTGTTTGTTTGTTTTCCTTTTGAGTCGTTGAGTCTCTCTTCTTCATTATTCTACTCTTTGGTTGGTCTCATTCTCATCACAAACGCGCGCGCGCGATTAAGAGAGAGAGAGAGAGAGAGAGAGAGAGAGAGAGCGCAGAGAAGAAAGAGACAGCTCTGAGAGAGGAGAGAGAGAGAGAGTGAGGTGATATTATAAATAGAGAGAATAAAAAGAGAGAGAGAGAGAGAGAAAGACTTTGACGCTCTTCTTCTACTTTGAGTTGTACCCCCCTCGCTCGTGGTGAAAATCTCTTGTTTCTTTCAACAGAATGGCGGCAACGTTCTTAGCGGGCATGAAAGCCTTGGAGAGAACGAAAGAGAAGGAAACGCAAGCGATTCAAAAGAAAGCGAACTTGGTTTCCTCGTGGTTGTTAGAAAGGAAGGAGGAGATTCGAGAGAGGATGTTGTTGACGGAGAAGACCAATACTACTAATAACGTGAACAACATCATCGAACAAGAAGAAGGAGAGGAAAAGAAAAAGAGATTAGTTGAAACAACGACAAAGAAGAGAGGGAAATCATCGTCGTTTACGTCGTCGTTGTCCACCTCGCCGGAGAAAAAGAAACAGAAAGAAAACATCGAGGTTATCGTCATCGATGATGAAGACGCGAAGCCGCCAGCCAGCGCGACGACTTTGAGTAAGAAGAAACGGAAATCTTCTCAACCAACCGTTGTGGTTTTTCCAAAAAACAACGAGAGCAGTCAACAAGCGTCGAACGAAGAAACGAAGAAAGCTTCTATTCCTACTGCTCCAGCTGCTGCGGCGGCGGAAATACAGAAGAATATAGAAGACGCAGATGCGTCGAGAAAAGCAGGCCCTCCTGTTTCTTCGTCGAAGAAGAAGAAGAAAAAGATGGAAGCGAGTCTCGTGAGCGGCGCGACCGGCGTGGGGGAACAACACCTTTCCGCGAAGAAGAAAAAGACAGATGTCGAGAATGACGTTGCCGCAGGAGACAAAGCAGGGAGCAGTCAAACGGCGGTCACGGCAACAGTAGCGATGAAGAGCTCCACGGAAGTGTCCAGAGTAGTTGGTGAGAAGAAGACGGTACCGGTTTCAGGGGGACAAAAAGAGGATGCGCAAGCGGCACGGGAACAAGAACCAAAAAAGGGGACTGATTTGGTCGCGCCGGAGAAATTGGCGATGAAAAATAATGTTCCGTTTAGCACAACAAAGAATAACATGGAGAATAAGCGACCGGTGCAACAGCAGCAGCAACAACAGTTGCAGCACAGAGTCGTTGCTCCGCTGCCACCGTCGTCACTACAACCGCAGCAGCATAGACCGACGACCGAGGAGGAGGAAAAAGCGAAGCGCGAAAAGGCGAGAGCGAGAGGCATGGCGTTTCTTAAAGTCGGTACCTCTTCAAAACCGAGCATGAAAACGAAGAGCGCCGCCGCGGCGCGGCTCAACGCACCGGCACCGCAAGTGAAGCATCCGCAGCAACAACAACAAAATAAGACAACGGTGGAGAAGATGCAAGCGCTCGCGAAAGCAATGGAGGTCGCGTCTGGTAAAATCCCCTCTTCCTTGGCGCCGGTGCAACCGGCGCCGTCAACGCAGCACGCGGCAGCAGCGATCGAAGAAAACCAAAGGGCATTAGCTGATCGAATGAAGCGCGCGGAGGAATACAACGAGAGATTGCGGATGGAAGAAAAAGAGAAGCAAATGCAACGAGAGCGAGAGGGGCAAAAGTTAGAAGAGCAAAAGAGAAGAGAGTTAGCGGAGAAGAAGAAACGAGAGCAGCGTGAGGAAATCGAACTCGAAGAACGAGAGCAAAAACGTCTCCGTATGGAGAAGATGGAGCTGGCTAAGAGAGAGAGAGAAATGGCACTGAGCGCGCAGCACGAAGAAAATTTAAGAGCGCGTGCAATTTTAGAAGCGCAAGAGCGAGAGCGTCTTCGCGAGAAGCAGCAGCAACAACAACAGCGAACGACGACAAAGCCTGCGCACAACATGCATCCGTCCTCCTCGCTCGTTAAGAATAATAGTTACCAACAACAACGCTCGCAACATCAAAAACAGCACGTCGTTGAAACTACCGCTGATCGCGCTGTAACGGAAAAGAGTAAAAGGCTTTTGGAGAACGCGAGAAACGCCTTGGCGGGCGGTGCAGCGGCGAGTAACATCACACCTTCGAGAAGACACCAGCAGCAAATGATGACACCTTCGAAAATCAAATCTTTCAATGTAACGCCGAGGGGAACACCGTCGAGTCTAGCAAATAACACCAACTACCACGATCGATCCATTCCTAGATCGCACTCGAAGTTTCCGAGTTCGTACGAAATGTCCCCTATGAGAGATGATTCGGACGATAGCGATTCTGAGGACCAGCGAAGAGGGAAGCCGATTCCGCCGTGGGCACACAAAGAGTCCTTGATTCCCATGCTCAAAGCGCAAGCGCGAATGGATCCAGATATGATATTCCCGAATCCTCCCGCGACGTGTTCTTTGTCGCAAGTGTTTGGTAAACCAGCGAGCAACGAAGCGAGAAGAGGTTCCTCCGGAAACTGGCAACACGATAGATTACGCATCGACGAAGAATTGAACTATAAGCGAACGATGGGGTATAGGATCATATAAACCAACACTAATTACTATACGACGGATTGATTGATGTCATTGATAAAGAGTACTATAAAGCTAAATAATCGTTCTAATCGTTTCTTGCTCCGCGTGCGTTGTTATCTTTTATTCCTACGCTTTCAACTCCTTCAAAATTTTAACCGCTTCTGCAACTTCTGCATCGTCGTTCGTCTTTCCCGATTCTTTCATGGATCGAATGAGGGCACCTTGCGCATCTATCTTCGCTTGAGTTTCGGGACTGTATACCTTCTCAACTTTGGTTTTAGACTTTTTGGCCGGCTTATTGGACGTCGCTGGAGCTTGCGCTTCTTCTTTCATAATTTCCCCGTTTTCATCTAAAGGATCCAGTCTAGGGAAAAGCGCGAGCTTGGAAACGGTCGTTCCCGGTTTCAATCCACCCCATACTAATCGCTTTCCCATAGAATCGCTTACGTTGGCATACAAAGGCAAACCAGCGTGCATTTCCTTTATCTTATTTGGTAAAATCGGTTCTAAAATACACGCCGAGATGCGTAAGGCTTCCAAACATTGATACAACACTGCGCCTAAATTTTCTTGTTCGTTTGGATCCTTCGCCATTCTAAACGGTTCGGTTTCGGTGATGAACAAGTCAACTTTGGTAATTATTCGCATCGCGGCTTGCGTTGCCTTGTTGAGTTCCAAGTTTTCGTACGCGCGAACAGCCTCGGCGGCTTCTTTCTCGCATATCGATTTCCAATCGTACCCTTTGAAGATTTTCGAGGTGTCGTCCGATTTTTCCGGCAAAACTCCATCGAAGTATTTCACACACATCGCTGTTGTTCGGGACGTCGAGTTACCGAACGTGTTGACTAAATCCGTACCGTATACTTCTTGCACTCTCGAAGACGCAAAGTTTGCGTCTTGCGCTCCAATGGGACCTTCCGTTGCCAAGTAGTATCGAAACCCATCTAAACCGTAGTGGGTTGAGAACTTGTTCAAAACGGTCAAATCGACAAAGTTACCCAACGATTTCGACATTTTCCGTCCTTCGCGAATCCAAAATCCATGCGCGTGCACTCTCATTGGAAGAGGCAAATCCAACGCCATCAAAACCGCCGGCCAAATGACGGCGTGAAACCACGAAATCTCCTTCGCCATGACGTGCATGGACGCCGGCCAATACTTTTGTTTGGCTTCACCATCTTTAGCCATACCGATAGCCGTGATGTAATTCATCAACGCATCGATCCACACGTAAATGACGTGCTGTTCGTCTCCTGGCATGGGTATACCCCACGTAAAATTCGTTCGCGAAATTGGCACGTCGTTTAATCCGTCGTTCACGCGTTGTAACAACTCATTCTTTCTTTCTTTTGGCGTCAAAAACGAATCGCTCGTTGCTAATAACTCTTTCACCTTGCTTTCGTATTTCGATAATTTGAAGTAATAATTCTCCTCTTCCATTCGCACCATCGGTTTCCCGGAAATAGGCGACTCGTAATTACACTCCTTCGCTTTTGTCTCGGTGTAATACTCCTCTTGTCCTTCATCGTACCATCCTTCGAATTTCCCTAAATACACGTCTCCCGACTTTAGCAGCTTTTCAACAAACGCTTGCACTTGCGTCGTGTGTCTCTCGTCCGTCGTTCTGATAAAATCATCGAACGAAATCTCGTTCGCTTTCATAACCTCTTGAAACACCAGACTGTTCTCGTCCGCCAACGCTTGCGGCGGGATCTGTCTCTTCTCGGCCGATTGTTCCACTTTTAACCCGTGCTCGTCTGTCCCTGTGAGAAAAAACACGTCCATGTTTTGTAATCGTTTGTATCTCGCGTATATATCCGCCACCGTGGAGGTGTACACGTGACCTATGTGTGGTTTGTCGTTGACGTAATAGATAGGGGTGGTGACCATACACTCTTCTCTCGGTGTTCCTGCATTCGCTTGGATAGAGTACCTTTTCCTCCTTCTTCCGCTCTCGTTGCTACTGTGCACGGTTTCACCCGCGTTCGAGCGAGGAAACGATGCAAACGAAGAAGTGGCGCTGAAAGGAGAAGCGCTCGATAGTAAGGAGCGCCTGGTGGTCGCGGCGACTGTCGCAGCTTTAGAAGTCGAAAACGACGTGTAGCATTTCCCTAAACAAAATCGAGAAGAAGAAGAAGAAGAAGCGCGCAACGAAGCGTTGCTAGAAGATGAAGAAATAATCGCTCTTCCTATGAACGCAGATTTTGACGACGACGTTCTCCCAATGCGCGTGGTCGTTTTCGGTGAAGTGCTTAAAAAGCGTAACATTTTGTTGTCGTCAGTATTCTGAGATAATGAAGAAAATTTTGTCCATGAAGATTGGAGTTTTCTTCAAGAGAGAGAGAAGTCTCATAGAAGGAGCTTTTGCACAAACAAGCAACGCTTAGACTTTAATACACATTACAACACGAGCAACATACACATTAAATAAACATAAAACATAAAACACAGATCAGTTTTGGAATTATTCGCAAATCCATTCCACCGGATCTCGCGGGTCGCTGTACGACTGCGAGTCCGCTTTCTGAAACTGGCCACCGGTGCCGTGCAACTGAGGACTGTCGCCGGCGTGCGAGAAGTTTTGCTTGAACTGACCGGGAAGATTTCGACGTCTCATTTTAGCGTCCCATTCTCGGTTCCATAAATTTGCTCCGCCCTTGATTCCGACGATGTTGAGGTAGCCTAACTCGTCCAAAGTTTCCAACGCTTTAATCGCCCTCGTTCGTCCATCGGAGCACACCACCATCAACTTCTTGTTCTTGTCCGGGTACGCCTTTTGCACTTCGCTGGAAAAGTTAGGATTTAATCCAGTTTGTACGTATACTTTTTCATTCAACTCGAAATCGTATTTTCTTTTCGCGTTGACGAGTGGAATCACTTTCAATCTGTTCCCTTTGTTCGGCTGCGCGGCGATATCGACTCCCAGTGGATTAGGACACTTTTCGTTCGCATCGATTTCATCCAAATCTCTCACGTCTAACACGTCGTACCCATCGTCCCACAAACATCTGCCCTCCTCAACAGAGGCTATCCCTTTCTCGGGGAACTGTTCGATGACATTGGATATGTACACAGCGTCCGGCCATTGCGCTTTAATCGCGAAACGAGTTTTTTGTTTTCTTGTCGGCGTACAAGTATTTCTCCTCGTCATCATCATAATCTGACGACAACCATGAGCGAGACTGCTGCTGGAGGTTAAAGCACCAACGCGAGAAAGAGAAGATGAGTTTAAGGACGATGACGAGGAGAGCATGTTTGTTGTTGTTGTTGTTGTTGTCGTCGTCGTTTGTGTTCTTCTTTGCGTGAAAGAAAAGAGGAAGAGATGAGTGTTGGGAAGTGAAGAAGATATGATTATGAGACCACACTCTTCTGTGGTTCATCAATAGAAGGGAATTCAAAATCACCACATAATTTAGAATACACATTCAGTGTCTCCTCTTCGTCCTCCTCCTCCTCCCTTGTTGCTGCTGTTCCTTTAAAAATAAGAAGAAGAAGAAGAAGGAATACGAAGAGGAGCGACAGAATCAATCATCCATGATGAGCAATAAAAGCAAGAAACAGAAAGTCCTCCCGGACGAAGGCGTAAACTTTGCTCTGAAGAAACTGAAAGATGGACAGAAAGGCCGAGACGGTTCCGTGGAAAATGTTTTGAAAAAAGTACAAAAGTTGGAAGCGATTGTCAAGTCGCGGCCGAGTCGGAGGAAGACTCTGAAAGATTTGAACATGGAGGATTTATACAGAGAAGTTTTGGATAGGCCAGAGACGGAAATTGCGGCCGCGATTGAGCAATTGATGTTAGCGGTGGCGAAATCGATTATGGATGGGAACGGGTTCGCCTATCAACTCCCTTCGAGAGGCCAAAACGACCAGGTATACATCGACCAGTTGAATAGAATCGTTTTGAAGAATAAGAGCACATCCGCGGCATTTACGAACATGAGTTCAGTCAGGAAGGTGACAATTTTGACGCGAGTTATGCAGTTAGTCCACGGAGTGTTGAGTAAAGGCATCCACGTGACGAAGAGAGACTTGTTTTATACGGACGTGAAGTTGTTCAAAGACCAGAAAGATTCGGATGCGGTCTTAGACGACATTTCGTGTTTGTTAGGGTGCACGAGAAATTCTTTGCACGTGGTGGCGTCGGAGAAAGGCGTGGTAGTTGGGAGATTGAGGTATAAAGAGGACGGCGACGATATTGATTGCACGAAAATGGGCGTCGGCGGTAAAGCGATTCCGTCCAACGTCGATAAAGTGACGGAGTTACGAACGGACGCGAAGTTTGTTTTGTTGGTGGAGAAAGATGCCGCGTTCATGCGATTGGCCGAGGATAGGTTTTACAACAAGTATCCGTGCATTATAATTACGGCGAAAGGTCAACCGGACGTGGCAACGCGTTTGTTTCTTTCCAAAGTGAAGAGAGAATTGAAGTTGCCGGTGTTGGCGTTGGTGGACGCGGATCCGTACGGATTGAAAATCATTTCTGTATACATGCAAGGTTCTAAGAACATGGCGTTTGACTCTGCGAATTTAACCACTCCGGATATTAAGTGGTTGGGCGTTCGTCCGAGCGATTTAGATAAGTTTAAAATCCCCGAGCAGTGTCGATTGGAAATGACCGCGAAGGATATCGAAACGGGCAATCACATGCTGAAAGAAGATTTCATCCAACAGAACCCGGACTGGGTGAAAGAGGTTGAAATTATGTTGAAAACGAAAACCAAGGCGGAAATTCAGGCGCTGAGTAGTTACGGGTTTCAGTATTTATCCGAGGTCTATTTGCCGTTGAAGTTACAAGAAGGCGATTGGATTTAAAAAGTTGGATTTTACGAGAAAACATTTCACCAACCCACACGTTGTACAATAGAGAGAGAAAAAGAAAGAGAAATACACACACACACGCATTCATCATTGCTTTCATATGTTTATAAATATCCAATCTTTGCATTACTATTTTGCTTTCTACCTACAACTACTTCTATGTCCTACTTCCATGCCTCAAAAGCTTCTCATCGCTCACGAAGTGAAATCTAAAAGCAACTGAGGTAATATTCGTTCCAAATGAACTCCAGTCACCGAGCTATCCCCGTCCTCCTCCGCAGCTGCGGCAGCTCTGTGCACGACTTCTCTCAAAAACGAATTCATCACCGCGTTCGACGCGATCAACGCTTCGTCCGTGATGTTCATTTCTTCTGAATCTGAATCTCCATTTTCTTCTTCTTCTTCTTCTTCGTCGTCGTCGTCTCCTCGTATTTTCTCTGCGGGTATTCCTCCTTCGAGTAATCGCTTCTCCCGTTTCTTTTTCGCCGTTTCTTTCGCCCAGGAAATCCGAAAAACTTCGAGAAGTACTTCTGGAGTCATTATTGTTAAAGTAGTAGAGCAGTAGTTGTGACGATGTGTGTTTTAAAGCAGTAAGAGAAAAAGCGAAAAAATCTGCGCACTTTGCAAAAAAAACGCACAAAATTATAAAAAAGATACACAACGCCGGTTGTTCCTCGTGTCAACACGCGCTCTTTCTTCTGGACAATGGGCGAGAAGCAACAGTCACAGTCCACGGTCATCGCAAAGTTGCAAACGGAGAAGGACATACTTCTGTTTTCGTTTTTCGCGCTCCTGTTCGTACTTTGGGCCGTTCTTAAAAACAACAACAACAACAACAACAAGGAAAGAAAAGAGGTGAAAATAATACGCGTTCAAAAACCAAAGACGAGGAGCGGAACTATGATGGAACGAGGTGCCAGCACTCTTACGCAAGTTTTTACGCACCAAAGCGATGTTTTTCGCGCACATCTGCTTCCAAAGCTTAACGATGTTGACGTCAAGTTTTTAAACCTGGTTTCGAGAGAGACGAAAGAAGCTATTCACCGAGCCCGTAGGAAAACAAAGAAGAAGTCGAGAATCTCTGATTTTACTTCTATTTCGACTTTACGATACGCCATGGATCGCATTTCAAAGTACGATTGCAATGCACCAAGCGAACAATACGTTTGTTCAGAAGTTGCCGCCACCGGAAGACTCGATATTTTGAAGTGGTTGGTGGGTGCGAAGAGGCTTTCGCTGGACGAAAGAACTCTAGAGCAAGCCGCTGAAAGAGGTCATCTCGAGTGCCTCGTGTACGCGAGAAAAGAACGCGGCTGTCGCTGGACGGAACCTCACGAAGGGGAATATTTTTGTGAAAGTTGCGGTGAATGGCACGAGGACGAGGATTTCGAGCCGAGTGACAGACCGATAGAACTCGCCGCTCTTAACGGTCATATCGAATGCGTAAGATTTTGCCACGAAGAAGAGTGTCCTTATCAAGACGAGCAGTTGGCAATAAATACCGTTCTTTCGCAAAATATTGACCTTCTGGAGTACGTGCACGAAACGATGGAAGTTGAATTGTTTTGCGGTTGGCAAAGTATCGTCGAGGAAGCGGCTGAAATTGGATTCCTCGAAGGATTGAAATACTTGAAAGAACACTCCGAATCCGAATGGGAGGATGTCGACCAAGAAGTAGCGTGTACTCTTGCCGCTGCAAATGGGCATCTCCAATGTCTAAAATATCTTCATGAAAATGAGTTCGCGTGGGACGCAAACGTGTGTAATTCCGCGTACAAAAATGGTCACATGGAATGTTTCGAGTTTGCGAGATCGAAAGGCTGCGCTTTCGACGAGTCTCTTTTGAGAGGTACTTTTTGAGAAATAGAGAGAGAGCTGTTTTTCCGCGTTTATGAGTAAGAGTAGTTCTTTTTCTTGCGATTTTTGATACACACAAATATACTATTGAATTACTTCGATGGCATCGCCGCAACTGAAACAAGATTTATGCAGTATCGATTACCCTTTCTGTCTGGGAGATTATGGCCTAAATGCGTGCCCGTAGTACTTACGGCTTCGCCGCCAGGGACGCAGCGAACGTTGTCCCAAACAACTTCTTCATCGCGAAAAGAGGGCCAACCGTGGGCACGAGATTCCGACTCAAACTCCTCAAAAGTTCTGCCTCTCGGTGCCACGAACAACGGCTTCCCAGTGACGGAGTCATAATACGTCGTCTCTTTCGTCCGATCGACTTCTTTCAAGAAGGACGTCGAAAGGAAATATCCCGCATATTCCGCGTAATGACGATTGAAGTTACAGATTCTATCAGCGGTTTCGTAATCACAGTTCCAACGCAACTCTTTCTGAACGGGAGAGTCTGACGTTCCGTGTGCTTTTTTAGACATGATGGATTCATCCGCCATGATTGGATATGTACTCCCCGCAGGTGCGTCGGCTCCTTTACACCCGTCGGAATCTTCTTTTCCTCCTAACCCGTTCGCCCATTCGATGATGCCCGCTTTGAAGGAGGAGGAAGAGGAGTGTTTTCTTCTACCGGATGATGACGACGACGATGAGGAGGAGGAAGGAGCGTTGCCCATTCTTACTGCGTTTAACGTGAAAGTGCTTCGTAACAAGTTGGCAGCCATTGCTTTTTCGTTCGTGTGTGTTTGTTAGAAAAGAGAATGACGTAATCGGTTTTGCAGGCGAGTGAAATGAGTGATAGTAAAATTAAAAGAGATATTTTCGTCGTATCCGTTTTATCCACAGACAGAATATCTCGTCAAAATCGCATAATATGTACGCACCATCATCAACAACGACAACGACAACAACATGGATGACAACGAGAATCACGTCATCGGTCGTCTCTTCTGTTCAACGTCGCGTGCAACTGTCGCCGCATAATCCACCGGTTGGAAGAAGAAGAAGACCGAGAAGAGCAGCAGCAGTAGCAGCAGCGACCAATAATAACAACAACAACGAATGCGTCAAGACAAAGCGAGAGATGTTAACGTTGACTGCCGCGATGTCGTTTTTGACTTTTCAACGAGAACAAGCGCGAGCGGATGATGAAGTAGTAGTAGTAGAAGAGGAAGAAGTGGCAACTGCGGAGAAAGAAGAAGAACCTGTTATTGTCATGCGCGATATTCGTACGGTTGTAATCACCGGTTGTAACCACGGTATTGGATTAGACGCCGCGACAAAGTTTGCAAAGACGAACAACTTGCAGGTGATTTTAGCCTGCCGCACGATGGCAAAAGCAAATGAAGCGAAATATGAAATATTAGACGCGATTGCAGCAGAAGGCGGACGAGTGAACGATCCTTCCTTGTTGGTGCCGGCTGAGTGTGACCTCGCGGATTTGGAATCTATCAAGACGTTCGCGACGTCTTTAGGAGATGAACCGATTGATATTCTATGCTTGAACGCGGGCGTTCAATACGCGGGGAGTAAAGAGGTGAACAGAACAAAGGACGGGTTCGAGGTGAGCATGGGTACGGACCATTTGGGTCATTTCTATTTAACAAACTTGTTGTTGAAAAATGTTGAAAGTGCGGCGAGTTCCTCGACGTTAAAACCACGAATTGTTATCACGGCTTCCGAAGTCCACGATCCGGAATCTCCGGGAGGAAAGGTTGGGAGAGGCGCCGGCTTAGGGAATTTTGATGGCATTAAAGAAGATGGGGCGGAATTCGAGTTGATGGATGGTTCTGAGTTCGACGCCGACAAGGCGTATAAGGACAGTAAACTCGCGAACATTCTGTTCGCAAACGAGTTGAACCGACGATTAAGGTTAGCCAACTCGCAAATAAACGTCGTTTCGTTCGGCCCGGGCTTAATCACCCGCTCAAATTTTTTCCAACACCAAAACCCCGTGTTTACTAAAGTTTTCGATTTCGCAGCGAACGATTTACTTCATGTTGCGGAAACTGTATCGGGCGGTGGAGATTGTTTAATTAAAATGGCGTTAGATCCAGAGTTGGAAAATAAAACGGGAGTATATTACAACAATGACCTTGGAGGAGATACCGGTCACATTTTCCATGAGGCGTCGACCAGTAAAGAGAGCATGAACACGGAGGAAGCTGAAGATCTTTGGACTTGGTCGGAAGCGCTCGTCGGTGAAGAGTTTGATGTCTACATCTAATGATAGTGTTTTTGTTATTGCTATGATATGTTATTGCTATGCTTTGTACTTGTAGGTACCCTTGGTAACTAAGTAGGTACTGGTACTTAGATACCAGGTTCCTGAGATACATACTATTTCGTTTTCGCTTTCTTGTTACTCTTTTCTTCTCCCCCAGATTTCTTTTCTTTCCCAGCCGCGTACGCTTCATTCATCCAAGCCATGCACTGTTTCGAAGCTATGGCGTGGTCAACCATCGGTTTCGGGTAATCCACGCCGACAATGCATCCAGATTTTTTTTGAACTTCCAAAGGTGCCGTCCAAGGTTCGTAAACGTATTTTGAAGGCATGTCCTTGAGCACCGGCAAGAAATGTTTCACGTACGCTCCTTCTTTATCGTATTTCTTGGCGAATGAATGTGGGCCGTAAACGCGAAAGTATTGATAAAAGAACGAGGAGGCCGATAACCACATCCAGTTTCCGTTGTTTAAAGCCCAGTCTGCGTCAACCAGGTCTCTATCGAAGACCCGGGCGCCTTCCTCCCATGAAATGAACAAGTCTCCTCGCGTCAAAAAACACGCCACGGCATGTCTGGCCAGATGATGCATCCAGCCTTCTTCTTTCAACTGCGTCATCGCAGCATCGATCCAAGGGAACCCGGTTTGCGCGTTTTCCCACTTGGCGAGATTTTCTGGATCGTGCTTCCATTTGATTTGTTTGCATATTCTGTTACCGACCATTTTATCGTAATTCGGGGTACCGCACGCGTTGACATAATAAAATTCGCGCCATAAAATCTGGCCCATCAAACTCGTCGGAGGATTCGTGTGTTTTCCTTTCAGCTCGTTCTTCAAGATATCTTGCAACTCAAAATAAAACTGTCGTACCGAAACAGTACCAAACTTAAGATGCGGCGAAAGTGCCGTCGTCGAAGGCCACAACAACGACTCTTCTTTTGGAGAAGAAGAAGAAGAAGCTTTCTTCGCCATTTCAAACGGATTCAACGCTTTTCCGCTGCCCTTCTCTTTTGCGAACAACTGACACGGCGACGACTGTGGCTTATCAAACTCTTGCACGTATTTGTATCCGTCTCCGCCTCTGCACAGGGCGCCGCGCATTCGTCGCAATCCTTCAGTTTCGCCGCCTTTACCACCTTTGAACGAAAGACTCTTCGCCTTGTATCCCAAATCCTCCAGGGTCGGTATACCGTTCGCGTATTTGAACTCCTTCGAAAGAGCATCTCCTGCGTTTGCTATCACTCGCAGGGAATTCTTCGGCGGCTCCGGCACTGGACTTGGTGGCTCGCCGACGTTTGCGAGTACTTTCTGAAAAGCGCCCATCGTGCTCGGAGGAATGCCTTTCGCCGAAGCCTTACTCAGCAAAAATTCCTGGTCATACAAAGTGTGCGACGCGTACGTGTTCACATCCACGTTGAGTTTCTTGCACATTTCGATTATTTCTTCGTCGCGTTGCTTACCGAACGGTTCCACTTGTTCCTTTTCGAAGTATATGGAGGAAACGTTAAACTTCTTGATGACGTTCGGCAACACATCTTTCGGCTTTCCTTGGACAACTGTTAAGCAATTGTTCGCGTCGTTCACATTCTCAATCGACAATAAGGATCCCAGATTCTCGTTCAAGTTTGTCAGCGATTGCAATAAAAAGTTCATTCTGTTCGCTCCAACGCTCTTCTCGTTGCAAAACCACGGATCTAAGATGAACAGTGGCAAAACTTTTTTGCTCTCGTCGCCGCCGCCGAAATTTTTCGCATCTATCAAAGCTTCAGACAACGCCGGATTGTCGTGAATGCGCAAACCTTTGCGAAACCAGACGATTGAGGTCGTCGCTTCATTGCCCATGGTTGTAAATGATGATGATGTTTGACCAGATGATATCGTTTGTCTTCTTACACGCGCGATTGATGGAGAACGTCGTTGATTAGTAGTAGCAGTGGTAGTAGTAACGAACGTCGACGAAAAATTCGATGACGACGACGCTTTTGCAATGTGAAAGTTTCTCGAACAACACCCGGCGAACGAGTTGTGATTCGAAGTCAACGCTCGACGAATGATGATAATGATGACGATTGTGAACGAATAAGGTATCTCTCGTTCGAATGTGTTCGATTGTATTTACTAGTATAGCAGCAGCACGCGTTTGAAGCAAGGAGAGGGAGAGCAAATTGGATAAATCTCTCTCTTTTGCGCCTTTTTATGTGGAAAATAAAAACAGCTCCCACCCCCTTGTTATCTCTCTCTCTCAGTCTTTCTCTCTCTTTCTTCTTACTAAAGAGATAGCGGAACTTCGTTTTCTTTCCCTTCCGAATTATCGTCGATGATGTTACCGTCGCCTTCCTCCTCGTCGATTCTTCCTCTCAAAATCCTCTCTACTTCCGCTTCTTCGACGAGTTGGTCCAACAACTTTTCGTCATCCTCTTGTTCGTTTTGGTTAGAACCCATTGTTGCGGCGACGGAGTAAATAGAACCACCGTATTCAGAACCACCAAAGTCTTTCACACTACCCACGTCATCTCCGCCTCTGGAGGAAACCGCATCTGAGCGAATGGAACGCACGTCGTCTTCGATTGGAAGCGGCGGAAAGGAAACATTTTTGAACTTGGAATTTTGGCGCTGAGCGAAACTTTCACCCGCGAGGAGATCCCCATTGGAGATGTTCTCGTCGTCATTTTTATTATTGTCGTTGTTGCTAATGTTGTCAATGCTATCGTTGTCGTCGTTGTCGTCCTCGTCGTCCTCGTCGTCGCTACTATTGGTATTACTATTATCGTTTTTGCTGACGTTGAATTTCAATGCTGCCATCATTTTTTTAGCCTCTTCGATTTGTTGCAACGCTTCTTTTTCCATCTCCTTTTGTTTCTCCGAAGTTATCGTAGCGAACGGATTCGATCCCGGTGGTGCTTCCGGCTCGAGTGCCGCTTTGCCGTAATAGTTGTCCGGATCTTCTTCTGATGCTTCTGATTCCGAATCTGCATACGTATTCGTACTCGCAGCATTCGCCTCGCGCTCGTCGACTCGCGGCGGAGGGGGCGACAGTGAACGAGGTGGTGGTGCCGCACGCTCCGTGCCTTGTACCGAGGAATCTGAATCACTATCGGAGCCTTCGTTGTTGTTATTATATCGTCCTCCTCCGTTCACTATTTTCGTCTCCGTGGAGTTGTTGTCGCCTGCGTCGTCGCATATTCGTCTATTCGAAGAAATCGACGACGACGACACATTGTCGTTTTGTTGCCGACGTGAAGATGACACGTTCTTCGTGTTCTCATCATCATCGTCATCATCGTTTCCATCACCAAAATTTTGAGCCTTTGCCTGTGTCGTAAATTCTTCCCTTTCCGCCCGTTTCGCCTCGCGCAAAACCTCATCGGAAAGGAGTTTCAACAGCCTCCCTCGTTTCACCGCAGCCGAGCAATTGTCGGGTAAATCGTACCCCATAAATCGAACGTGTGCCTCGGCTATTTGCTCAGGCATCGTACCCATCACTTCAATAGATCGTTCTAATCGATCGATGGCTGTCTTTGACGCCGCTTTGTGTGAATACATCGTATCTTCTCGAAGTGGTGAGTAGTAAGAGAGGAAAGAATAGTAGAGTGTAGTAAAGTTTCTTTTGTTGACTCCAATCTCATACAGACATTCAATTTAGGGTATCCAAAAAAAAATTGGCCAGAAGCTTCTCCTTCGCACGTTTTTCCAATCAATCGTCACCCCCCCTTTGCAAACGGATTACATCGAAGCGCCGTATAAAATTCTTTTGTTCTTTTGAATCATCTTCACTTAAAACGCGG
>Ga0115555_1001298_pt1 | contig 17123 bp, 13 predicted proteins | sample COGITO_mtgs_1104_2_FD_87285 | JGI IMG/M metagenome (GOLD analysis project Ga0115555, IMG submission 87285) | Pelagic marine microbial communities from North Sea - COGITO_mtgs_110407 | ecosystem: Environmental > Aquatic > Marine > Epipelagic | place: Germany:Helgoland, sampling site Kabeltonne... | reverse complement strand
TAAATTCTTTTCCGAAACTCTCCCTTTCGTACCACGCGCGCAGAAGAAGAGAAGTCTTCTCTTTCTCTGCGGTTTAATGATGCGACTCGCGGGTGGTGGTGGTGCGCGCGGGAACGTTTCGCTAAAGAGAAAGAAAGAGAGCTCTTCTTCTTCGTCTTCTTTTTCTAATGAGATAATGTGTTTGTTTCTGGGGATTTTCAGTTTATTTTTACTTTTGTTTCAAGGAAGAGATTTTCTCTGATTTTTAGTACTCTTGTTCGGTATTGCGTGTTTCTGTATATTTCTCTAGTATTTACCGCATGATCAAACACACACACACTCTCTCTCTCTCTCTCTCTCTCTCTCTCTCTCTCTCTCTCTCTCTCTCTCTCTCTCTCTCTCTCTCGCTCGTTTTGTATGCACGCGTGCGCATGGTATATTATTATTTCTTCATTTTTTTTATGGCGTTCTCTTCGTCGTCGTCTATGTCGTCTCGAATGGTGTCCATCGTCGGGAGGCGGAAGCGATTGGCGCTGATGACCATGGTCGCGGCTCTTCGGAAGGAAGGATGGCGGTTTCGGAGGGAGGACGGGCTGCCGTCTCGAGAGAGGGAGGATTCGCGGGATAAAGAGAGGCGGCTTCTGTCTTCGTTGTGAGAGGCGCGACGGGAGGCGATGACGGCTTCCGAGGCGGCTTCGAACGCGTGGGAGATGGAGGAGGAGACGGAGTCGACGGAGACTCTCCGATGGTGGTGACCCGGAGACTCTGCTCCAGAGGGTGAGGCAGATGGTTGCACGTCCGCTAAAGCTTTCGTCGCTTTTTCTGAATCCGCGAGCGCTTTTGCCGCCAACAGCGCTTTGTGCGTTTCTTCGGCGGCTTGCGCCATGGCTTCTTCGTCCGTGACGCCCGGGAAGAGCGAAAGCGGTACGCACCGCGTGAGCGCGCCGACTGGTAAGATGATGACACCTAAAACAATCGATGTGATCCACTCTTTCGTGGTCAAGTTGACGAAACCGATGGCTGGTCCTACGACGGTGGAGCCGACGACTTCGATGAACAGCACCTGAACGCCGACGGTTAAAAGAATAATGGTACAGAACAAACCGGATTTGTGAATGTCTTCGAACACGTTGAAATCGCTGATTCGTCTCGAGTTGACTTCCGAGAACACTTGCATAAATACAAAGGCGTTGAAGATGAACCCGTTCAACTCGAGCGTTCGGTGGTGGCAATCTTCGTGGCCGTCGATAATAGGGCATTCGATGCCCATGATGGAAGTCCCGGCGAACATCAACGTGATGCACACGATGAGTTGGTACGTGCTCACCCCGATAATGTTTCGCCACATCTGTTTATTCACCAACGGAGCCGTTCGACCGAACGGTTGTCGGTCCATCAAGCGATCTGAAGGAGGTTCCGTGGCTAACGCTAAAGCGCCCATAGAGTCCATGATCATGTTCACCCAAAGTAAAGGAACGGCGCCGAGGGGTAACTCTTCGATCCCGGCGCACGCGGCGATGAGATTCAAACTCACCGCGACGACGTTCACGACCAACTGAAATTGCAAAAATTTACGGATGGACTGATAGACGTTGCGTCCCCATAAAACAGCTTTGGCCATAGATTTGATGTTATCGTCCATGATGACGATATCACACGCCTCTTTCGCGATTTCCGTGCCGGCGATGCCCAAGGCGAAACCGACGTCGGCGTCTTTCAAAGCCGGCGCGTCGTTCGTGCCGTCGCCGGTTACCGAAACAACCTCACCGAGTTCTCTCTGCAAGTTGCACAAGACCAACTTGTCCGTCGGCGACGAGCGCGCCAAGACGCGTATTTTCATAGCCACCGATTCTTGCTCCGCTCGAGACATTTTTCTAAAGACCGGGCCTTCTAAAATCGTCGCACCTTTTTCTTCTTCGTTCGGATCAAATATGCCAGCCTCAATCGCAATGGCTCGCGCCGTGACCGCGTTATCGCCGGTGACCATGCGAACTGTCACACCCGCGCCTCGCAAAAGCCGAACGGCTTCGGCCGTTTCCACTCGAATCGGATCTTTAATACCGACGATACCAAGCAGCGTCAAATTTTCCTCCCGCGGCTTTTCGGGATCCAACTTGCTTGGGTCCACGTTCAAATCGACGTACGCGATGGCTAACGTGCGTAAGCCACGCTCGGCCATGCGTTGAATGGCATCGTTCGCATCCTTTATGTCTTCTTTAGAAAATGAATCGACAGACCCATCTAGTTTGGCGACTTTCGAGCACAACTCGACTAAAACTTCCGAAGCGCCTTTGACGTGCATTCTTGTCGTGCCCGAAGTCGTACCCGCGATGGCTGTAGACATTCGCTTTCGCGCGGACGTAAAGTGGTATCTTTGTTTGACCGGTTTAGATTCGCGCAATTGATGGTATCGAAACCCGCCGTTATCATTTTTACCTCCGAAATCTTCCACCATTTGTAACAACGCGCACTCGGTTTTTGAGCCGATGTGTTCCATTCCGCCTTCTTTATGCGACAAGTTCGCGTCCGAATTAATCGCGCACGATTCGCTCAAAAGTTCCTGGAACGATTTTGAAATCGTGCTCAATTTTTCCTCGTCCACCATGCTTTCGAAAAAGGTTCTCCCCAACCACGCCTCGGTAACTGTCATTCGATTTTGCGTGAGTGTGCCCGTCTTGTCCGCGTTTAATTGCGTCGCCGAACCCATCGTTTCGCACGCCTCTAATCGTCTCACCAAGTTTTGGTCTTTCATCATCTGCTTCATCGCAAACGCCAACCCGAGGGTAATCGCCAACGGTAAACCTTCTGGAATAGCCACGACGACGATAGTCACCGAATTAATTAAAAAATTTAAAACCTTCAAACCGTCCCAACTGCCGGATTCCACGCTCTCCGCGATCCACCGTATAAACGACGCCAAAAACGTCAAAATAGCCGCTCCTATCCCGAAGTTTCCGACTCGCACGACTAACGCGTCCAGTCGTTCCTGCAACGGCGTCGATTGCGGCTCCACGATCAACGTCTTCAAAATGGCCCCCCACTGCGAATGCCCTCCGACCGCGACGACGACGCACCTCCCGCTCCCTTCCGAGACGCTCGTCCCGGACAACAAAAACGGATCTTTCTCCAAATTCTTCCCAATATCGATCGGTTCTCCCGTCATCGCCGCCTCGTTCGTTTTCAACTTGCTCCCTTCCAAATACACGCAATCCGCCGGAATTTTATCCCCCGCGGTCAACTCCAACACGTCGCCGACCAACACCTCCCCGGCTGGGATCTGCTCCACCTCTCCATCGATAACCGTCTTGACGTTATAATTATCCTTCACTGAATTCAACTGTCGAAATTTCTTCTCCTTGGCGTAATCGATGTACGCTTGTAAAAACACCACCACCATGACGACAATCACAATCGCGATGCCTTCCAAGTACCCGTACTCGTCCCTGTGTTCTTTCATTCCTGCCCCGATGGCTAAGGACACCACCGCGGCGGCGATTAAGATCCTCACCGTAAAATCTTCCAGAGCAATCACGCATAACTGTAAAAACGTTTTCGGCGGTGGGTATTCGAACTCGTTCTTCCCGAACTTTACTTCTCTTTCCTGTCTTTTTCCACCTTCAGACGACGAGGACCGTTGCACTCGCGTGAGTCCGGATTTTGGATTGGATTCCAACGATTCCGCTAACGCGTGTGGGCCACCACATCGCGTTTTCAAGAACGCGTAGTCGCGGTCCGTGATCACTCGCTCGAGTTCCGAGGACGTGATCTCGTGTTCTTCTCCGTCTTCTTCCTTCTTCTTCTTCTCGCTCATTATTCTTCTTCGTCTTCTGGGTATCCTCCTCCTCTTCTTTGTGCTTCTGGAGAAAAAGTCGTCGATTTTTTTTATTCCTTTTTGGCCGCTCCTGGAGCAGTTTAGGGTTTTGGTGTTTTTTCTCGGAACCGACTTAAAAGAAGAAGAAGAGGACGAGAAGAAAGACAAAAGGGCTTTGCTGCTGTCGTTGGTTTTCGACGAGAACAACATGATAAAGGAAGTCTTCTTCGTCTCTTCGAGGAGATCTTCGTCTTTTTGCGCGTTGTGGTCTTAAACGCTCTCTCTTCTTTGTGAAATGTTAGAAACACTCGATGATGGAATAAATGTGACTCGTATTTTAAAAAGGTCCAGCGCGATAAAAATGAAGAGGTTTTTGAGGTTTTTGGAGCGTCGAATTTGCCCTCACAAGAAATTACGAAAGAGAATGTGATACATTTACTTTACCGCACACACACATACAAAAACACACGCTTACGCACAGAAACCACCGCGTTTTATTGTTGAAAATGACGACGACGACGACGACGACGAGGCGTTTTTCATCTTCATCATCCCTGGTATCATCTATTCGCGAGAACAATAAGATCAAATATTCGAATAAAAAAATTGGAATTCCAAAGACGAGAAAAAGACCCCGACGGGGAGGAACGAGTCACGTGATGACGGTTTTCGCGTTCGCCTACGACGACGTGTTTTCCATCGTCAAAAGACCGTACGCGACTCGAGAACCGATGTCGAGCGAAGACGAACAGATTTGGCAAAAAAACGAGGAGAAAATCATCGAATTCGTTAGAGAGTTTCACGAGGAAGTTTTAGAAGCAGAGGAGAAGCTGTCGCGAACGAAAGCGGAGACTTTAGTCGTAAAAGCGCACTCGTCCGCGATATGCTGCGCGTTCGGTCGAAAGAGAAACGATGACGAAGAGTATTTACTCGCGGTGGCAATCATCTCGACGGATTGCGCGACGGTTGGGATCGTCGAGTCTGTGATGGTAAATGCGAGCGCGTGCGGGAACGATCTTTTGTACGTCGAGAACGTGAAACGATTCGCGGTGCAATCCGTGTGCGAAAGGTTGTACAACGGGGACCACATTTGCGACGTCGGCGCGAGGGTGAAATACGAAGACGCGATGTTGTTCGCGCTGTGCGATTTTGACGACGAGAGGGACGGGGCGAAATATCAGAGGTTTCAAAATGGGAGCGGAAAAGGCGGCGGCGAGTTAAAGCTGGAGATGATGGACCACGTGAACGAGGACGGATTGAGAGAAATGTTAGACGCACAAAAATAGAAGGAACTAGACGACTTTAATTATAAAAGAATACTGTTTTACTACTACTTGGTAATCTCCTCTTTCAAAGACCCGTCGGCAGCCATTTCTAACACGATGTCGCACCCACCCAATAACTCTTTCTTATAATACAGCTGCGGGAACGTCGGCCAATCGCTGTACGCTTTCATCCCTTGTCTAATCTCCTCGTCTTTTAAAATGTCAAACGTATCGTACTCTACGCCGGTTTCTCGCAACGCTGAAACAACTTTCGAGCTAAAGCCGCACTTGGGTTCATCCGGCGACCCTTTCATGAACAGTAATATGTTTTTAGATTCCGCCAATATCGATTCGATCCTTTTATTCGTCCTTTCCGTCTTTGCTTTCGTCCACGCATCAATCGCTCGTTCGCATTCCGTTTTGAGCGTACCGTCCGCCGCCATTTCTAAAATAATATCGTTCCCTCCGGCTAACTCACCGTTCAAATACAACTGCGGATACGTCGGCCAATCCGAAAATACTTTCAAACCTTGCCGAACGTTCTCGTCGGACAAAATATCGAACGTCCCGTACGCGATCCCGCAGTTCGTCAACGCCTCGCTCGATTTTCTCGAGAATCCGCACTGCGGCGACTCGCGGTTCCCTTTCATGAACAAAACCACCGGTTGTACCGTCGTCAAGTGCACCAATCGTTTCTGTAACTCCTCTTCCGTCTCTTTCCTTCCGTTGTTGTTGTTGTTATTACCATTCGTCGTCTCTTTTTCCTTGCTCGCTTTCATCACCGTCGTCTTATTCGTTGCCTTAAATTTTCCTTCATCTTCAACGCTTTTCGCGTTGGAAAAACAGTGCATCTTCACCGCTCGCGTTAACTGCCCGACATCCGCGCCTTCGATCGTTTTCACCACCTCACCACTTTTCACGATCACAAACGTCGGCACGGAGGTCACCTCGTACTTTTCCGCGGACTCTTCCAGCACTTCCGCGTCGCAATACGCGAACGCGTTGGAATTTTCAACTTCGCCTGCCAACGCTTCCATCGCGTCGTTCATCGCTTTACACGGCGCGCACCATTCCGCGCCGAAGTGCACGACAACGAGTGGCGAGCTCTCGACGAGCACGGAGAGAGTGTGGTCGTCCGGGATGGTTTTGAGGAGAGTATAATTACCGACTGGAGGAGGAGACATACTCGTTGTTTTTGTTGTTTGTGTGTGTTGTTGTTTGATGAGAGAGAGAGCGTTGAACTTGTCCGGACTATTGAGATAGTATTTACAAATTATTCAATCGTCGCTAAAATCGCTCCGCGAGATGCTACTCTATTACTATTATTATTATTATATTATTACTACTATTATTATGTGATGTTCTTCCTCTTGAAGTGGGTCCCTCGCCCTCGACCGTCCGGATGCCACGCTCCGGCTTCGCCGCCGTTCCACGTCGGGAATTGTCTTCGATTTCTGTTCCAATCTGTCGTAATAATCGTAGCGTCGTCGTCGTCTTTGTTGTGGATTTTTTCTCGGTCTGCGAATATGTACGCGTTTTGAAAGCCGCCGGTTTCTTGCACCTCGATGCGTTCGAGTTTCTTGTTCACGCCGACGTCTTCGACCGAGCGGCACAACGTCTCCGCCCATAAGTTGAATTTCGGCTCTAACGTTTGTCTCGGCGGGCCAATCCACGTGTTTTTCTTCCATTTGCCTTTCGCGCAAACGTCTCTGGTTTTTACGTAAAATCTTTGGCTTCCAAACGGTCCGAAATAGTCCGTCGGTGGATCTAGATAATCGCTATATTGGTGGACGATGGCCCAATTCGGAAGACAACACGGTTTCAATATCAGTTTTATAGCGTTCGCGTTCGCGTTGAATAACTCGCAGGCTTTAAAACTTAACGTGCCACACAAGTGAATGCCTAAGATGACAATTGGAGATTTCAATTGCCGCGTTTCTCCAAACACGTGAATCGACATCGATTGTATGCTATCGTAGGCTTTCAAATCGACTTTCCGAATCAGAAGCGGTATCGGGTACTTTGGGGTCCAGCTTCCAATGCCTCCTCCTCCTTCTCCTTCGTCTTCGCCATTCTCGTCGTCGTCGTCTTCTGAACCTATACCAACGATGTGTGCGTTCGACATGCGGTTTTCTTTGGGTTTCGCCCCAAACTGCGGCCACTCTTTATCGATTAAATAAATTTTCCTCACCTTCTCCGGGTCCAACAACTCGCTCAAGAACATGCCCAGGTAACCGAACCCGCTGCACAAATCAACGATGGTAATCCGTCTGCCTTCGTTCTCTGGCTTTTCGAACTCTTTGTCGACAAACTTGAGCATTCTTGCAATTACCGGCGCTGACTCGTTAAACTCTTTCGCGACTCGATCGCCTTTCACCGTTCGCGTCCACACGGACAACGGGAAATCCACTTTCCACTTTTTCACAATCTCAGTCGCTTTATCCACCAAGTCTGGGTACATTTTCCCGACCGGCATGTGCTTCAGCTCGTACTCGATGAATTCCGGCGTGTTTTGCTTGTGTGGATTGAGCCACGCTTTCTTCTTCGTGCTTTTCTTTTCGCCGCCAAAACCGCTCGTCGTGTTCGCGCTGCTAAAGCCGTCGTTGTTCTTGTCTCTCATTCCATTCTTGATGGTTTCCGTGAGAGACGAACTGATATCTTTGGCGCCGATGCATTTATCAAAGCTGTCGTTGCTCGGGAGATTTTCCACGGCATCGTCGAAAGGATCTTTCTCCTTCTCCCGTCTTCCCGGAGAGGAGAACAGAGAGCACTGCCTCTTTGTAGAAGATGTCGCGCCCATATCTAATACACTTTGTTATTTTCCCTAGAAAGAAGTGCAGTCTGAAAACAGTTAAAAACCTCTTATTAATAAATAACATTTTTTATCATCATCAATCCCACGGCTCGCGTTTGAACGCGAATCCGAGCGTTTCGCAATAACTCCTCAGCTTCATCTCGTACTTTTGAATTACCAATCCTCGCTTTTTACACCTCTCTTTGCACTCGAAGACTTCCTCGAAGAATTTCGGGTCGAGCGCTGCGAGCTCGGCTTTGAGCTTTTGGTTTTCCCGCTCGTATTTTAGAAGCGTTTCGGCAATTTCGAGCGTTTCGAGTTGTTGTTGCTTTTCCGCGTTATGAAACGCTTCTTCTTTGCTGTGCACGGATGATTGGACGGTTTCGAGTTCCTCTTGAATTCGTTTGGTTTCCACGCGGCTCGATTCGAGTTCTTTTTCTCGGACGACGAGGTGAGAGGAGAGGTCTAACTTTTCTTTTTGCGCGAGCGCGGCTTGCTTTTCGAATTTTTCGATATCGAGTTCTAAACGCTCGATTTCCTCGGCACTCGATTTCGTTTCTTTGTCGAGAGCGAGTTGTAGCTTTTTTGTTCTTTCGGTCGCGCGGTCGAGTTCGACTTTCAACGTTTCGTGTTCGTACAAATCCACCGTTCGCTGCAATTGGTCTTGAAGCTTTTCGATTTGGAATCTCAAATCGGTCGTTTCCTTCTGCAATCTCGTGTTCTTTTCCATGGCTTTACTCGCTTTTTGTTTCATTTTCTCCAACGATTGCGTGGTTTCTGAGAGTTCCTCGCGACTGTCGTCTCGTTCGCGTTCGAGTTGGCGCACTTTCTGTCGCAAAGAAGACACCGCTTCGCGCATCAATCGTTTATCTAGTTCTTCTTTTTCCTCCGCATCGCGTCGAATGTGTTCTACGGTTTCTTCTCCTATGCGCTTAGACTTTTCAACGGTACGTTGAAGCCGTTTCGTTTCGTCCTTTAGTTCGTCGCGCTCTTTCACGGTTTTCGAAAGCACTCTCGATTGCGCCTCGCACTTCGCGGAACAGGCGTCGTACTGCGCGCTCTTCACCGACAAGTCTCTTCTCAACTGGTCCATGGCGATTTTAAACTGCGCGCGAGCGTCCCATCTGTTTAATGTTTCTTCTCTCGTTAGCGCCATGGCGTTTTCGTTCTGGTCATCTTCGTATCCGAGAATGCGTTTCGTTTTCTCAACCGTTTGCGGCGGCGGCATTCTACTTTTACCGCTCCCTAATCGATACGCGCTCCCTTTCTTTGCCGGCGAGGATGGCGACACCGATGTTCCGACGAGAGACGTGAACGAGGACGTTGGTGGTTGCATCATTAAACGCTCGTTTAATACCATCTGTCGACTTTCCATCTCTTCGTTTCTTTCTCTTTCCTTCGCCAACATCTTTTGCAACTTTCGAATTTCTCTCCTGCTTTCTTCCAAATTATCCGAAAGCGCGTCCGACTGCGTCTCCAACGCCAACGCGCGATGCTGTGCTCTTCGCAACGCTTCTTCGTGTTGTTCTTTTTCGTACAAGTCCGCCTCGCGCTTCTTCGCGTTCACGATCGCCCTCTTCTCCTTCCTCGGCGTGCTAAAAAAATGTTCCCCTTCGATCATCTGGTCGTCGTCGTCGCCGCCACCGGTATCTTCGTCCTCCTCGTTCGCGCGAGCGAGTCGAAACATCTTCTTCATCTTCGCATCATCATCATCATCATCCAACAAAAGTGGTAATAAATGTCCATCTCTTTTCCTCGCATCACCTTTTTCCAGCATCTCGATGCGTTTCACGAACTCCATCTCCACCTCTCGCATCTCTTTGGACAGGATTAAAAACTCGCGCTTTTGCTCCTCGACCTTTTCTTTCAACAGTTCGTTCTCTCGCTCTTTCCTCGAATACTCATAATCTTCATCGTTTCTCTTTTCAGCAGTCACCAAAGCCCTTTCTAACGCGACTTGTAAAATCTTGCACAAATGCATCATCAAAACGACATTCTCCTGGTCCGAGACGTTCGCATCCGCGCGTATTTCGCACCTTAACACTCGTTTCGCGAGCGCATCGATTGGATGATTTCGGGACCACATCGGGGAGAAATTATTCAAAAATTTCGGAATCGCCTTCGTGTCTTCGTTCGAAACGTACTCGTCGTCATCATCGATTGTGGGGTAAAAAAGATGATCCGCTAACGCTACCATTCCGTCGACGTCAAAGTCCAACACGTCGTCCCAGGGCATCTTTTCTTTTTTTAAAGGTTTTGATGCGAGCATCATCTCTCTTTTTGCGTCTCTTTGTGGGGGAGTTTTAGGGGAGTTTTTAGGTGAAATGCACCAGAATAACTCCGACGCGGAGATGACGACGCAGGAGGAGGAGGAGGAGGAGGAAAGTTTGACGTTGAAGAGGACCAAAAAGATAAAGATAAAGAGGACGTTCGATTTCTCGAAATATAAAACGCGCAAGATTGCGCTCGAACTCGCGTATTGCGGTGCAAACCATTTCGGGTTTTCCAGTCAAGGCTGCGTGCAAGCCTCCTCCGAGAACACTACGAATGCGAAGAACAACAGTCACATTCGAACGATCGAAGGCGCTTTGTTCGAGGCTTTGAAAAAATGCAGACTGGTGGACCCATCGAAGGAGATTTTCGGGGAACCGTCCGTGGATTACAGTCGGTGTGGGCGGACCGACCGAGGGGTGAGTTCGATTGGGAACGTGGTGAGTTTGAACGTGAGGTGTAAAGGGGTTGGCGGCGGCGGCGGCGGAGAAGACGAAGAAGACGACGAAGACGGTGAAAACGGAGAGGAGATTGATTACGTCGGTAATCTGAATCGAGCGTTGCCGGACGACGTGAGAGCGTTGTGTTGGTACGCGGTGCCTGATGGATTCAGTTCGAGGTTTAATTGTACGAGTAGGCGGTACGAGTATCATTTCACGAGAGTCGTGCGACAAAATCTCGCACCGCCGCCGCGAGGAGGAGAAGAGGCTGGAAAATGTGAGCCGGAGGAGATTCTCGACGTGGAGAGGATGCGAGAGGCGTGCGAGAAGTTGGTCGGAACGCACGATTTTAGAAATTTTTGCAAGATGAACGTGAAGGATTGTCGCGATTACACGAGGCACATAAAAGAGTGTCGCATAGAAAAGAAGAATACGGAACGGACTACCGGTGCGCTTTTGCGCGAGACGGATTGGGTCTTGATCATCGAAGGAAGTTCGTTTTTGTGGCACATGGTGCGTTGCATCGCGGCGGTGCTTTTCCAAGTTGGTTTGCGAGCGGATGCGCCGGACATTATCGACGAGCTTCTCGATTTAACGAAAACGCCGCGAAAACCGTTATACGCGATGGCGCCAGAACATTCGCTCGTTTTAGTCGGGTGCGAGTACGACGACTCTGTCATAAATCCTGGCAAGAGAAGAGTATCAGAGGAGGCTCGGCAAGGCTTGGAAATGCACGCGTTGGCGGCGGCGAGGATGCATCGATTGAAAGCGAGCTTGTGGGAGGAAATCGGAGGAAGGGCGCACTCGCCGGTGAAGGAAGATGCCGATACTCCTTCTCATAACGTTAAGCGAAGCCGCGAATTAACCAGAGGCTTACTCTCATCGACCAACTACGGCACAGCAGCTGGTGAACCGAAAGGCGAGCCGGTGAGCTTAAAGAAACGCTCGACGGAGAAGACGTACGATGAAAGAATAGCAGACCTGAACGCGAAAAACGAGCGCAAGAAAACTACTGAGGCCAGATGACGCTAATAAATACGCCGCAGCTACTAGCATATAAATAAAATATATTACAACACGTTTGCGCAAATACTATACAAAACGAACATCTCCCCACTGCTCTTCTTCTTTCACCGCGACGGCTCTGGCGCGAGAAGCGCCTCCGGCGCCGCTCGCTTCACGCGTTTCCTTAACTTCCCGTCGCCGTCCACCCGTTTCCGTCCGCTCTCTGATTGCGCCAGCATCACCAGCACTCTCTTCGCCCCCAATTTGACGTCCTCGTCCGTCTCCTTCTCTTTCAATTCGCACAAATTCAAAACCACCTCTAACATGCCTTTCTCCACGCACTTCTTTGCCGTATTGTACGTACTATCAGGAAACGTACTCAACACCCACTCGCTTCTCCACAAGCCTCGTTTGCGCATGAAATTGCTCTCGTGTTCCACCATGTACACCGCGGAGTTTATCATCCCGTCCGAAACTATTGGAAACGAGTAATACCCGATGTATATCGATGCGAACGCGGAGGAGAACGCGAGCAATCGGTTCCTCGTTTTCGATTGCGCGGAGGACATGGGGAACTGCGAGACGAGGAGTTCTTTATGGTACGCATCATTGTTCATCGTTCTCCTTCGAAAAACACGCGCACTTCGAACGCAACGACCTGAGACATCAAAGCCACCTTTTCCTCCTCCTCTTTTCGCGAGGAAGAGGAGGAGAGACATGTGATGCGCGCGAGTTGAAAGCGCAGTTTTCGTGTGAGGAATGCGGTCACATTTCCCCCAGATACAATACCTCACTTTGCAATAAACACTTTACGAGAACGATGACGAGTTCGTTCGCGAAATCGAAGCGCGCGCTTCTACTTTTGCTGGTATATTCCGCCTTTATTTTTTCCGCCTCTTCTTCTTCGTCTTCGTCTTCTTCTGTTCGACTCTCGACCGCAACATCCCGGGAAGGAATGTTCGGAAAAACGTTCAAGTGGGAAACTTGCGAAGACGATGCAAAAAAAGACGACGACATCGAAGATAAAGAAGGAAAAGACATCGACTTAACCTCGGTCGCGTTAAACCCAGACCCGGTGAGAACCGGCGGCACCGCAAAGTTTATTCTCAGAGGGAACGTAATGGCAGATTCCATTCCGACGACGTCCGTGATTGACGTGCAGATTTTGTACCAAGGCGTGCCTTTGTACACGGATACCTTGTCCTTGTGCGAAACGATACGCGCGGACGAAACAGATCCTTCGCAGCCGACGAAATGTCCGATAGAGAGAAAAACGAATGATGATGATGCGAATGCGACGACAGTGGTGACAATGGAGTACGACGCGGCGGTTCCGGAGTTAGCGCCGAGCGGCGAGTTTGAAGCGCGGTTGGTCGGGAAGAGGACGGAAGCGGCGACGAGAGGGGAGGTGTTTTGCGTGAAGGCGACGTTAAGAGTGAAAGGTCCGTTTTGAGAAAAGAAGAACGAATCATCATCACGGAGAAAGTAGCAAAAGTACTCGGAAGGATGCGGAGGAGGAGGAGGGAGAGAGTGTGGTGCGTAGAATTTTGTATATAATAAAGCGTTCGATTGAATACTAGTCGACGTATAGAACGAATGAAGTCTTAAGTCACTTCCAGAACAACAACTCCGAGAAAACAACTCCGAGAACCACTTCCCCCCCCCTGTATTCGTATTCTCTCTCGCAAAAGTGTACACGTTTCGCCCGAAATACGAACTCTATTTTACGCGATGCGTTTGTACAGTTTTATAAAATTCAAAGTTGTAACAAACTCCACTTTTCTCTCATCTCATCATCAATCACGCGCGAAGAAATGAATGAGAACGAGAACGACGTCGAGAAAAAAAGAATCAAAGCTTTACACTCTGAACTCGAATCGCTGCTTCGTTTGCATGTTCACACCGAGTGGGTGGAGAAGTGTTTTCACGCTTTAAAAGGAGAAGAAGAAGAAGGTATCAAAGACGACGAATGGTTCTTGTCGCGCACGTACGACCAGTTCATGTTCGCGGACGTGAACGTCGCCTGCCACGGCTCCACGGTTTTGGAGAAAGAGGATTTAGAAAACATGCACGAGACGATCGTGAAAGGTCGGTTCGTAATGCAAATAGACGAGCTCGTGGACGTCGGGAAACCGTTTGCAAGTCGGTACGAGAATAGTACTAAAAATGGTCCAAATTTACAGGCGAGGTGTTTAAAAATGAACGCGACGGATGGGAAGCGCAGATACGTGTTGTACGAGTATTCGGCGATACCGCAGTTGGACGCGGTGGAAACAAAGGCGGGGTGTAAAGTCGCCTTGATAGATCCGAAGGTCGTCAATGGGTGTTTGTACGTGGATAAGGAGAGGTTAGTCGTGTTGGGCGGGCAAGTGACGCGGTTGGAAGCGGCGAGACAGAGGATGTTGAAGAAGTGGAGGGAGCCGAATAGGCCGGAGGAGTTGACCGGCGAGAGCGCGAATAGGAGAGAGGCGTGCGAGAAAGTGGCGTGGGGGAGAAGCGGTGGCGCGGCGCAAAATCAGCAGCAACGAGAACAACAAGAACAAGAACAACGACGACGACAGGCGCCGCGAAATCCTCCTCCGCAGCAGCAGCAGCCGCCGCGACGGCATCGTCAACAAGAACAACATCAGCAAAATAGAAACGGAATCATAGAACTAGACTTGGACGATGACGATGACGACGACGCACCGGACGAAATTGAAGTTATTCCAAACACGCAACTTGACGAGGATAGCATGGAAATAGAAGTCGAGGAAGAAGAAGAAGAAGAAGAAGAGGAAGAAGAGGATGTGCAAGTCCCGCCGGGGGAGCGACCTTCGCGTCGCAAACGCGTCATTCTCTCTTCTTCCGAGGACCAAACGCAAACAACGCAAAGTAACAAAAACAACAACAAAACATCCGTCGATGCACCGACCACGGCGACAACAACAAACACCAACTCCACCAATCGAAGTTTATCCGCGTTTACGCAATCCGAGGAGTTCCGCATCGCCGTCGAGGTTCAAAAGAACGCTACCAATGGTCTCTGGTCGTACATATCTTGCATCAAACGCCTTCGCCGAGCTAAAGTTGGTAAACCTGACGATACGCGAACAATCGTGTTCAACTTGCTCGCGTGGATAACCCGCGTCGATTCCATCGCGCTCAAATCGAACGGCAAAGGCGGCTATAAATGGCGCGCAAAAATCCAGCTCCAAGATTCCACCCAATACCTCTCCGTATGGATCAAACACGACCATCTCGACCCGTTCACGGAATGTACCGTGGACCAATACGCGTCACTCTCCGAACCTGAACGCTTAAACGTCCAAAAAACGTTCCAGAAAAACTGCTTCCAATTCTGCGGCGTCGTCTTGGTCGAGGCTTTGAAATACGAGCGAGAAAACGAAGACATCCCGTCCATACTTTCCATCTTACACGACGGGAAGTTGAAGAAGAATCTGTTGACGGCGTTAGAGAACAGATGCGAGAAGACGCCGTTCGTTTAGTTCAGAGACAAAAGTCTTCTTCAAAATCGACAAGTCGTCGCCAAAAGGCGGATGTAGTAGATACGCGCTTTAATATTCTTTAGGGGACACCAACACCAAACCACTCGATATTCTCTTCATTAAAAAGCTGCGCACAAACACAACAAAACACCATGGTTTCGGTCGGTTCTTCTCTCTTTGAGATTTCCGGTCTTTGGTTCCAGCTCTTCGCCATTCTCCCACTCGCGATTCTTTCTAAAATCAGTCTTCTCGTCGCGTCTCTTTTCATGTGTGTCGTTTCCGGCGTGGACGGAATGGATTCGATTCGACGGATGGTGTTGGACGCGATCGAACGCATCGTCAACCCGAGCGACTCTCGCGCGAGAAATAAGAAGACAACAAAGAAAGGAAAGAGAATAGGTAAAAGTGGGAAACGCGCAGGTGGTGGTAAAAACGGTGGATCGGACGACGAGGACGACGACGGGCCGTTTTTTACCGACCCGTCCATCTTACCCACGCGGTTCAAACACACGTGCAACGGAGACGTGGAGTTACAGTTGCGAAAATACGAACGACACGTCAATTTTAAAAACGAGGTGAATTTCGAGACGATTTTGTGTCGAGCGTGCCCGAACTACGCGAGTGTGAAAGAGAACTACGGCCACGCGTTCCACGGAGTCACGAAAACTGGTCACGTGTTACAATTAGAGCGACCGTCTGGGTGGCAAAAACTCGTCGACGCGATGAAAGCGAGAGGGTTCGAGAGCGATCCGACGACGCCGGTGAAAGAACACATCGCGTTCGTGACCACGTACGCGTTCGATAAAGTGGACACGAGACCGTGGCCGGATGGGAAGATCACTCGGATCGTCGATGTCTCCCAATTTAGCGCGGGAGAGTTGAATTTAGAAGTTTTGGGATTTCTGAGGCAAATGGCAAAGTTCGGAAGCGCGTTTTTATGCGAACGACACGGCAAAGTGTACTTGTGTAAACCAAGCCCGACGTTTAGGTTCGTCTACGCTTTAGTCGCCCCGTTAGCCTCGACGAAAACGTTAGATAACGTGTTCATTTTAGATAGCGTGGAAGAAATGCGCGCTAAGATAAGCGAAGAGATTGATTTGAAGCACGTGCCGAAAGAGTTTGGCGGCGATTGCGAGTGCCCGGGCGGATGTTGGTTCGGGCATCCCAGCGAGAAGGCTTTGAACGCGTTCGCGAGAAAGTTGAACGGGGAAGAGGAGGAGGAAGAAGAAGACGTGGTAAAAGAAAAGGACGACCAAGAGAAAACGACGGAGAATACTAATGGTGCTGCGAAAAACGCATCATCTCTGCCTGGCGTGTAATATTATTGGATTGGATTTCATTTTTTCGCGGCGGTCGGCGGCATCACAAATAATCCTTTCTTCTCCATCTCTCTCTCTTTTTTACTCTTCTCTTCGTACTCTTGAATCTCCTCCGGCGACCACCCGGCGTATACGTCACCATCCGGCGCCTCTTTCGCGACTAAAGCGGCAATCTCGTGCGGTTCCAACCCTTCGAACGGATCCGATTCTTCCTCCTCCTCGTCTTCGAGACTCCCGCCGCGTAAACTATCCGTCCTCGGATCGTACTCTCGATTCCCCACGAACGATCGTCCTTCCAGCGCTCGCGCCATCGCTCTTCTGTTTCTCTTCAACTTCATCTCTCTTTTTTCCGTCTCGTCTTTCTGTTCGAACTGTTCTCGCACTCGATTCGAGGCGATTAACAAGACGCAAAACGCAAAGACGAACCAATACAGTTTGTGCCACCACGGCGTGGGGCCTTCTTGGCGAGGCGAAGAAAGCACCGCGCGCTCCCACGGAAACATCATCCCGGCTAAAGGATTACTCGTGGATTCGTCCCCCGTCTTTTCTCCTCCCTTGTTGACCTCCTTCGTCTTTTTCTCGTCGTCTTTTGCGGCGGCGGAAGAAAACGCGCGTCCTGTTGTTCCTTCAAAGTTTTGCATCATCTCGCGCCTCCATTTTCCCCTAAAACAACTTCCTTCTCGCAAAGCGAGATTTTGAAACGACGAAGAAGCGAAAGAGCTACTCATAATTCTACTGCTATAACTACCAC
>Ga0115555_1001290_pt1 | contig 17186 bp, 11 predicted proteins | sample COGITO_mtgs_1104_2_FD_87285 | JGI IMG/M metagenome (GOLD analysis project Ga0115555, IMG submission 87285) | Pelagic marine microbial communities from North Sea - COGITO_mtgs_110407 | ecosystem: Environmental > Aquatic > Marine > Epipelagic | place: Germany:Helgoland, sampling site Kabeltonne... | reverse complement strand
CGTAAAAAAACCTTTCTTCTTTTTCCTCGTCGTCGTCATCTCCGGTCTCACTCGTCGTGCCCTCTTTTCGCGATGATGATGATGATGATTGCGCCGGTGCGTCTTTTGTCCGGGAGACCGCACCCAAAAGGGAAAATTTTTGTATCTTTTTTTAGTAGTGCTGTCGCGTATTTTTGTGTCTCTCGATTTTTTTTCGTTCAAGATTTTTGATCAAATTTTGCGCTTGGTTGGTTTAAAAAAACGCACTCTCGTTTCGCGAGATTTGAGTCACACACACACACGCGCGTAACTAAAAACACTTTGACGGGGTGCTTTTGAGAAAAAGAGAGAGAGAGTGAGAGTGATGTTGTTTTTGTTGTTTGAATAATCGCGAAAATAAGAAGAGGAAAGAGAGACATCATCATCCATTTCTCTTCGTTCTTCTGCTTCTGTTGGTGTTGTTGAGATTGTTTCTGAGAAAAATCATGTCGTCGTCCTCGGACGTGGAGATGGAGGAGAACAGAGAAGAAGACAACGAAGAAAACAGACGCGAGGGGCGAGAGGAAAGCAGTAAAAGAGAAAGAAGGACGACGACTCGAGTCGACGACGACGTGGAAATGACGACGGTGGAAACCATTGCGAAGACGACGGCGAGGGAAGATTTCAAAGCGTTCAAAAAGTCGAACAAGAGGATTTTAGAAGAGTTCCAATCGAAACAGAAAGAAAGAGAGAGATACGAAGAAACGGCGGTGCACTATAAGAAACACTTGAATCGTTTAGATATATTAAAAACAGAAACGATATCGAAGATACCTAATTCGTTACCTAAGTCGGATTATTTAGAGAGGGTGGTGGACTTTCTGCACGAAGCGATACCGCTGCTCGAGCGCGCAGAAAAAGAGGAAGGCGCTGCGAGGAAAGCTTCGGGAGAGGAGTTTATTGGTATTGTGAATGTTTCGGACGACGACGAGGAAGTGCAGAAGAAGAAAGGAGAAGAAGCGTGGAATAAAGTTGGACGGTTAGCGAACGGAGAGCTCGACGAGAAAGTTTATACAGACAAGCCGCGTGAGAAAAGGTCGCCGAAAAAAGCTAACGCTGAGAACACCGATCACCACGGACACGCTGAAAGAGTAGAGAAAGTTCACGAGAAGGATAACAACGACGGATGGAATCGAGGAAATGGCGGCGTTTCTCGTACCAAAACTTTTAGTAGGAAAAAAAATCCGACCAACATTGGACCGGTGAATGGACGCGGCGCATCGATGGTTGAAGCTGCGCGTCTTGGCTTTTCGTCGAACAAGCGGGCAACATCGACACCACGAAGTGCTCCGCGAGCTGTTTCTCCACGGCACGAAATTGAACATTTTTGTCCAGAACAATTCATTCCTAGCGCAGAGAAACGTCCAAAAACGAGAAATGATGTGGGCGGTAGCGGACACAAAGTCAAGGAAAGGATGTTCGGAGTCCGCATTGATGACTTAGAAGAAGACGATCCAATCGAGGACGTCCAACGAATCGGCGATAATAGCAGAGGTAATCGCCCTCGAGGACGCGGACGAGAAACAAGAGAGAAGAAAGAACCGATCGTAGTTGATCTTGTAGATTCTGAAGACGATACAAGTAACAAACCGATTGAAATCGATAGCCCGATACAACAGAGGCGACGGACGACGCGACAAAATGCAGGATTTGTAGGGTCCAGCGTCGCGAGATTTGGTAAATTTACCGCAACGTACCCTAATGATGGATCCAAAGGAGCCGCTTTAATCAACACTAACGATTTGGATTGCTTAGAACCTGGTGAAATGTTAAACGACCAAACGATTGATTTTTACATGAAAAAGATTGCGGTGGAAGATTTTCCCTCGCTTGAAGACAAGGGAAGATGTTTAGTCATGAGTACGTACTTCTATCAGAAGTTGACGCAGAAATCGCGTGGAGCCTCAAACATAGCGGAGCGAAAAGATCAGGCATACGAGAGGGTGAAGAATTGGACGAAATCTATCAATATTTTTGACAAGGATTTCATTCTTATTCCAATTCACGCTCAATTACATTGGAGTTTGGCTATTATATCGTATCCTGGATTAGCCGCCAATTCTGCGGAGCGCGTAGAAATGGGGAACATTCCGTGCATTATTCATCTAGACTCGATGGGGACCAATAGCTCGCACTCATTCGATAGTATACGAAAAAATTTGACGCAGTGGCTGCAACGCGAATATAACCGCGTTGAATCTGAACGCACGGGAGGTCTAGTCGAAGACGGAGCAACTCGTATAAACAACGAGACGATGCGTAAATTGGCTCCAATCGTTCCATTACAAACGAATGGTTGCGATTGTGGTGTTTTCACGTTACTTTACGCACAAAAATTTATCCAGAACCTTCCGAAAGAGTTCACTTTGGCGGACTTCGAGTCGATTTTTTATGGTAAAGTGAATACAAGGATGAGTTTCCAAAAATTATCACTTCACGAACCATACCGGCTGCTAACGCCTAGAATGCTTGACATGGATAAATTCATCGAACAGAGTTGGAAAGAAGAAATTCGCAAACGCTACGGGTCATCTGAAAAAGAAGAAGCGAAAGAAGAAGTGAAAGAAGAAGAGAACAACATATCATTACATATAGTCGGAGAAAAAGAAGAGGAAGAAGAAGAAGTCAACGATTTGAGAGATGAAGAAGACGAAGACGTGAAACATTTTAAATCAAAAATGCAACCGTCACCGGAAGAAGAAGGAGCCGAAAAGAATAGCGAGAATAAAGAGAACGATTTGAAGAGCAGCGAGGAGGTTGCGATTATTTCCGAAACGGATGGGAAAAGTGGCCGCGAGAAGGAGAAGAAAAGGGAAGAAAAAAAAGAAGAACAAGAGACGCGCATGTCGATTGAAAAAATACTCCAAACTTTCCCAAAAACGTGGATCCAGACAAATTGTCCCGAAATGTTCCGAGAAACTTGGTTTCCCCCGATGGAATGTGCAGAGCACATGCGTGTTAGGATAAGCTTGATGATCTTGGAAGCGTTACAAGAAAAAATGATATCGAAATACAAAGAACTCGAAGCCATGCAGAACGCTTTGCCGGAAAGTGAAAAAGAAAACGAAGAGAACGCAGTCGTCAAGAATTTTAAAAATGTCACGCAACTCGTCCCTATATTTAGCGATGCAGTCGACGAGAATTTTAAATCCTTGAGCGCTTTGGATAGAAATGTGTGCGAGGCAAAGCTGAAAATGGAGAGATCAGAAAAGAGGAGAATAAACGAATGCCTCCAGAAGATTTTCACCGCTCGCGAGAAGGAGGACGAAAATGTACAGAGGCTTAATAAGCATCTTGAATTACGCGAAGAACGAAAGCGTCAAAAGACCGGTGAATCGAGCGACGATGATGACGCTGTTCGCATAATTGGGTACAAATCTAAACCAGGCAAGCAAGTGCAGACTACGCTTCAACGCTCTGGCGACGAACTTTTCGAAAGAGGCAGAACAATTTGGAAGGATGGTATCCAACCACCGCCACGAAGAGGAGAGCAAGCGAAGACGCGTGCCCCTTCACCGCCACGCACGCGCGGGACTTTGAACGACAGTAACGACATCGCGAAAAAAATGAGGCGCAGTCACAACACGCGTGACCAGTCGTCAAATCAAGAAACGATGAGAGACGCGAGAATCAGACTCTTAACGCAGAAACCTGCGCGAGAGCAGACCCCTCCGGAGAAGAAGGCAGGGTGGTTGCCTGGGAGTATCGTAGACAGGTTCAAACGTAGAGATAAAGAAAGTTAGGATAGAGAGACAACGAAAACAGTAGCAGTACTGAACGCATCCGCGCGAGAATATCGCGACGATGCGGTGAACATTGAGATGTAAAAAGCGCGCGCGCACGAATTAATACACACTTACAACTCTCTCGAATTCCTCACACGCACTCTTCTTCATATAAAATCTTCTTCTCTTGAAAGAAACCACGAGAAATATGCTTCGACGCGCCTGCTTCGATCTTCTCAAAACTCGCGCGCGCGCAGCTTTTGTATCCTCTCCTGAAATTATAGTTGGAGGAGGGAGAATTCAGTCGAGCGCTTTCGCGTCGTCGTCGTCGTCGAAAAAAGACAACGACGATGCGAAAAACGCGGACGACGAGCGTTGGGAAGATTTCCCTCAAACGGAGGAAGAACTCGCCAATCGACGCGCGAAAGCGCTGAGAAACTGGTTAGAAAACGAAGTCGGAGAAGAACGCGCGAGTTTGATGACAATTTTAGGCACGCACAAGGTGAAAGTGCCCGGTGGCGGAGAGGAAGCGAAAGCGTTCATGGACGATTTGTTGTTATGGAAAGCGAAAGGACAGTTGTTAGCGAAAGAAGAGGAAGAAAAGAAGAAGAGTTTCGAGGAAGAGTTCGGGCTACCTTTCGATGAATGAATGATTTAATGTAGCATATAGCACGTGTAGTAGTCCATTATTTATTCCTCGACCTGTTGTTTTCCTCCGCCTGCAAAGTTTACGACGACTGATTTGTGCGCGTTTTCGATGCCGACCATCCTTCGCTCCTCGTTCGCGTTCTCGTACAAAGTGTTTCGCAATCGAGGCACGCGCCCGGCTCGAGTGATCAACGCTTCCATCTCGACGACGTTGAATTCTTGGCCAAACGTAGATCCAGCGGCGCGCGTGATGCTTTCATTCATTAAAACACCGCCGACGTCGTTACATCCGGCGAAAAGTAAGTTTGAGGCGAAAGATGGTCCCATTTTCGGCCAACTCGCTTGAATATTCTTGATGCCTATTGGACCGAGCACTAAACGACCGATGGCGTGCATTAAAACGCACTCGCGCATTGTAGGTCCTTTCCTCGCGCGACCTTTTTCGTATATTGGCGCTTTGAAGTGGACAAACGGTAACGGAACAAACTCGGTGATGCCGTTCGTTTCGCGATGTAGTTCGCGAAGGGCGAGGAGATGCTTGCTCCAAGAAACGTGCGTTTCGGAATCGACGTGACCGAACATAATAGTTGATGTCGTTTTTATGCCAACCTGGTGGGCACTTTTCACCACAGATAACCACTCTTCTGAATTGAGCTTGTCGGGACAGATTTCTTGTCTCACCGCGTCGTCCAGGACTTCAGCCGCGGTGCCCGGCAAAGATCCAAGTCCGGCGTCTTTCAACATTTTCAGATAGTCTTTGATTGGAACGTTCAAAGACGTCGCGCCGTGGTGAATTTCCAGAGGAGAGAACGCGTGCACGTGCATGTTTGGAGCACCTGTTTTAGCTGCTTTCAAGAAGTCGAGATAACTTTCGCCGGTGAAATCAGGGTGTATTCCTCCTTGCATGCAGACTTCCGTGGCGCCTTTGTCCCAGGCCTCTTTCGTGCGTCTCGCGATTTCTTCCGAATCTAAACAATACGGCTTATCTCTCGTGGCCTCCTCGCCAAATTTTCCTTTTGAAAACGCGCAAAAATGACACGTGAACTCGCAAACGTTCGTGTAATTGATATTCCTGTTGATGACATACGAGACGATATCACCGCATTGCTCTTGTCTCAACGCGTCTGCTTTCGAGCATACGAAATCGAAATCGTCGCCGCGCGTTTCAAAGAGCAACGCGACGTCTTCAACCGTCGCCGTCGTGGCCATGCACTTTTCAATCGCGCGATTGATTTTGTTTCTACTTGAGCTAATTCTATCGTTGTTGTTGCTATTGTTGTTGTCTCTACTATTCCTACTGCTACTACCAGGTTCCACTGCGCCGTTCACAGAAACCAAATTTGTAACAGATATCCCATCGCCGTCGTCGCTGGACATTCCCGACGCACGTTCCTCGCTCCCGGGGGACCAATGCATGCCCCGGCCAAAACCGCCGGCGTCGGATAATACTCTCACGTGCGGTGCAACCTCTTCATCTATCCAAGCATTCATTTTCTCTCCTATAAAGCGCGGATGCGCTGCTAATCTAGGAACTAAACTTCTACCTTCTTCGCGACAGACTGCGCTGAGCGTTTTCAAAGCCGGCCATTCGCACTCGGGCGAGACGAAATCGGGCGTTACTCCCGGAGATATACCTCCCCAATCGTTAATGCCTGCATTTAGCAACGCCCTCCACCCATCTTCTACTTCTTCACCAGGAGTTAAATTTGGCGGCACTTGAATGGTTACTTTTTCGTCGAAGCATAATCGTGCTAAAGCGACGGCTCGCACGAGCTCGTCCAAAGTAGACTCTCGGTCGTCTTTCATGCGCGTATCCTCCTTCGCTCGAAAGTTTTGGACGATAATTTCGCCTATACAATCACTCCCATCTTCTTCTTCCGCTAATTTTCGAATTTCTAGTAACGATTTCACGCGTTCTTCAGCAGTTTCGCCGATTCCGACGAGAATCCCAGTAGTAAACGGCACCTTGGCCTTTCCGGCGTTTCTTAAAGTGTTCAATCTTACGCTCGGGCGTTTCGATTCACACTCAAAATGCGCCATGCCAGGCTCCATCAAACGTTCTGACGTCGTTTCCACCATTAATCCTTGACTCGCGGATACTTTTTTCAGCAGTTTCAACTCCTCAACCGTCAACACGCCGCAGTTCACGTGCGGAAGCAAACCGGTTTCTTCGAGAACTCTCTTCGCGCACTTGGCGACGTATTCCACCGTAGACGCGCATCCCAATTTTTCTTCCAGTTCTCTCTTTGCCGCTGGATATTTCGCTTCTGGTCGGTCTCCTAACGTGAATAAGCATTCCGTCGCTCCATTTTTCTTCCCTTCTCTCGCCACGCTCAGCACTTCCTCTTCCGTCATGAAAATGTTCTTCCTTTTTTTCTCTTCTTCTTTGTCTTCTTCTTCTTCTGGTTCTTTCACGAAAGTGCAATACCCGCACTTATCGCGACAGGCGAACGTCAGCGGGACGAACACTTTCGGAGAGAACGTGACGACGTTCCCAAAATATTTCTCTCTCTTTTCGTTTGCCAATTTTGCGAGCTTCTTCGTCGAAAAACTCGCGCTCATTTCGAGCAACGTTCTGTCCGAGAAATAATAATAACAACCTTCTTCATCATCAACATCATCATCATTTTGGCATCGCGTCCTCGCTCGTGTAGGTCTCGCGCATCCTCCTCTTTTTTCACACACGCTTTTAGCATTGAATCGTCTTCTTTCTCTTCTTCTTTCTGCCGTCGTTCCGTTTTGATTATTATTATTATAATAATAATAACCGCAAAGCGAGGAGGAGGAGAGAGAAGACGACAAAGAAGAAAAAGCCATCTGAGAGGCAAAAAGTGCTGCACACAAGAAAGAATCAAAAAGAAAAAAATTCTGTTTTTTTTCTCGAAAGCAGTTTTGGGCAGCAGCAGAGAGCGCACACAAAGCAGAGAGAGATCGTCCAAAAAGATTTTTTCAATCTCTCTCGCTTTCTCCGAGTCGTTCCTTTTATCCCTTAGAGAAAATTGGGGCACCACACTCTCGTTGTGTATACACATAATAATCACACACACACTACGCAGAGATTATAAATGAGAGCGTGCTATCAAACGAGCGCGCACGCGCACGCCACGGCGAGTGGAAGACGCGCGAACCGAGCATCGGCGTCGCGAACTATTCCTCTTCGGGCCATCGCGGAGCCATCATCATCATCCTCTTCTTCTTCGAGCGTGATCGATACGGAAAAGAGTAGTGATACTACTAATAAACAAACGAACGCAAAAACTTTTACGACGAAACGAGGCGAAAACGAAGAAGAGAAGAAACGGAAAGGTTTGTCGTTGGAATTCGCGGACGACAGCTCGTTGAAGATGCCGGATGAATCTTCGGCGTTGAGGAATTTCTGGTACCCAGTCACGTTCGTTTCAAAACTGGAAAAAGCTATCGAGGAGGTTGGAGACGCGAAAACGGTCGTCGAGTGCACGTTTTTCGGAGAAAAATGGGTGATCAAACGACGCCAAGACTTTGAGACCGGAGAGATGAAGTGGGTGTGCATGAACAAAATGGACGAAGGAAACGTTTTACCGTCTCAGGTGCAGGACGGGTTGTTCATGGTGTGGCCTGGGAAGGCGAAACCGAGCGAGGAAATTCCGGAGTGGTTTAAACCGCCGAGCGGATATACCGTGCACGCGGAGTTGGTCATTGAGAACGTCCCAGTCGATGCGGCTTTGTTGATGGAGAATTTGCTGGATCTGGCGCACGCGCCGTTTACGCACACCGGAACTTTCGCGAAAGGATGGGGCGTGCCGAATATGGTGGAGTTTGCAACGAAGCAGTTGAGAAAACCGGGGGACGGATGGCACGATATGGCGACGTTTTTGAGCGGAAGATCCGGAGGCGGGGCGGGATATTCCGCGGAAGGATCCTGGAAACCTTATCCGATCGATATGAAGTTCATCACGCCGTGCATGGTAGATTCGCACATTGGTATGGCGCAACCCGGCGCCGCCGGGGCGGGAGCGCAGTTCAAAGAAGGAGACACGTGTACGTCGTGCGAGAAACATTTGCACCAGTTGCACGTGTGCGTGCCTCAAGAAGAAGGGAAGACTCGATTGTTGTATAGGATGAGTTTGGATTTCGCGCAGTGGGCGAAATGGGTTCCAGGTATTCAGTTGGTGTGGATGGAGATGGCGAATCAAGTTTTAGGCGAGGATTTGCGGTTAGTCGAAGGGCAACAGGATCGCATGAACAGAGGCGGCAGAGTGTGGGCCAACCCCGTGCAATACGATAAAATTGGTCTCGTGTATCGTAACTGGAGGAATCACGTCGTGAAGCAAGAACAACAACAGACTATGTAAAAATAAAAATTGTGAGAGAGAGAGAGTGCGTGAGGGGAAACATTAAACAAAAAGTGTAATACAAGCGATGAATTTGACAACTATATATAAATGTTTGTGTAGATCATTTCTCTTTTTCTCTCTTTCTCTTTCTCTCTCTCTTTCTCTTTCTCTTTCTCTCTCTCTCTTTCTCTCTTTGCAGTGATCTGTGTATATAATGGTACAATAATGTGTACAACTTTTTATCGGGCAGCGTCTGTCTGCCGCGAATTTGCTGTTTGAAAATAATACAAAAAAATATGTGGATCTTTTTAGTTTCCGACGACGACACGATGTTGTTGACCGAAGTTATCTTTGTCCGAAGCTTCGTCGTCGCTCGAGGACTTTCCTCGTTTCGAACGTTGTTGTTTCTTTGGCAACTCTTGCTCCTGTTGCTCCTTTTCGTTGGTATCGCTGTGATGGTACGGAGGATGCTTGGAGTTGTTCTCGCCGCCAGAGTTGTTGCCGGCGTCGCGTTCGTCGCTCGATTCGCCGGAATCTTTCCCTTCTTGAGCAGCGGGACCATCTTTGGTAGTATTAGCAGTAGCAGTAATGTTCACCTCAGTAGGAGCTGCTTCATCGTCGGCAGTGCCTTCAATTTCAGTTTTAGACTTCTTCGTACCTTCGAGAATATCTGTTTCTGACCCTGCCGGTCGTTTCAACGATGCCCCTCTTTTGTTCGGCGCGTTTCCATTTAACAACTCTTTCCCTTCTCCCGCATAATAGGAATCGTCCATGGTGGAGTGCGATTCGTTCTTTTTCATGGCACTCTTAGCATTCATGGCTGCCTTCTCTTCAGCCGTCATTTGTTTTAAACGATACTTCTGCAAGTGACTCGCAACGTTTTCCCTCGTCAAACCTTCCACGTTCATCATCTGCATGATTGTTTTCGGCACCGCTGCATCCAACCCGAGATGGTTCACCGCGTTCATAAACCTTCTGTGCAACTCATCGTTCCAAACTAAACGGTTTCTGTTCGATTTTGGAACACCTTGCTTCCCTTTCTTCGGCGTGGTCGTCGTCGTCTGTGAATGTGGCGGCGGCTGTTGATACTCGTGCTGTTGATGTTGTTGTTGCTGTTGCTGTTGTTGTTGATGCTGCTGTTGATGAAGATACATTTGTTGTTGATGCTGCTGATTGCTATTGAAGTTGTTGTTCATCATGTTATGAAGATGTTGCTGTTGCTGCTGATGTTGTTGAAACGCATGTTGCGCCGCGAACGAGGGAGAATCTGTATTCGGCTGCCCCATTGACAACGCGGCGGCGTACGCGCTATACGCCGCGCCACTTTGCTGCAAAGCGTTGAAAGCGTTGAACTGATTCAACTGTTGCTGTTGCTGCAAATAACGTTGTCGATGCTCTAATTGCTCCTCCGTGGGTAGCACTCTCGTTGCCGTCTTTTTCCCATTCGATACGGAACCGAATGTGTTGTTGGCCGCCGTCGTCACCGTCGTCGTTTGGAAATTGTCGCTCGACATCCCGCTACCGTTTTCGGCTAACCGTGTCGTCGTCATCACCGTCCTCGTATCTTTTTCGTTTTCTTGGTCTTCTGCTGCTGTTGCTGCTGCTACTCCTGCTGCTGCTGCTGCATTGCTCTTCTTTTGGGTGTTGTTCTCGTTCTTATCGTATTCGTCTACCTTTTGGTGCGCGTCTCCTTCGCCGCGTTTCACCAAAAGAGGCGTCGTAGTAGGAGGAGGAGCGGCGGCGTTATCAATTTGATGTCGTGCCCCACTCATACCAGCCGCCGCCGGGAACGTCGGAAACGGTGGCATCCCTACCGGTGGCCATGGAAATGGAAACGGTCCGTTCTGCGCGTTGATCAAATACCTCGTCGGAAACGCCGTTGGATTTTGTTGCATTTGTAAAAAATCGTGAATCGGATTTCCCATGAGGACGTTGTTTTGGGCGTGGTGGTTGGCTGCTCCTCCCGCTGCTCCTCCGTTTGCTCCGTAATTGTTGTATTGCATGAACGCGTTTGAAGACGGATCCATCATTCCAGCGTGGTGTGACATCATCATCTGCAGCATCTGTTGTTGTTGATGATGATGTTGTTGATGATGTTGTTGTTGTTGTTGTTGAAGTGAAAAGACCGGAAAGTGTCGCGGCGTCCATTCGTTTCCCGCCGAGGACGACGGTTGAATAATAGTATTCGAAGGCACTTTTTTATACGAAAATTTAGGCGGCGACAAATGCGGATTCGCGTCCACGGTTTTCGCCGCCGCATTCGCGTGGATCAACGGAATTGAGTGATTTTCCAAAGCTTCATTATTCGATTGATCGTTTCCACCGCGTTTCGGATCTGTAATCTCATCGCAACCAGGTTTTTCATCGCGCTTTTTGTCCTCCTCTTTTTGTTCATTCTTCAAAATTGCCACTTCATGGACGCTTTTTGTAGAAGAAGATGGAGGAGGGAATTTTTTTGCCTTTCCAGATGACGATGCGTTTGTTCGTTTGCGGGTGATGCGCGAAGCTGCCATTGATGGCAGCGCGAGTAGATCTCTTTACTTGAAGTATGTATGAATCAAAATGTGTATTTTAGATCGAGATAGTGGCGAGTGTTTCGCGTTTTGAGCGCGTGTTTTATGCGGCGCGATGTAGAAAAGAAGAAAAGTGACTTTTTCTGTGAGAGGCACTTTTTTTCCTTCCTTTGATACGGAGATATTTTTAAATCGAAGAATCAGCAAACACAGGCAGGGCAAAACAGAAGAGCAAAAAAAAACGAAAGAAATGCTGCTTCTTCTGCTTCTGTTCTTTTTTCTTCTGTTCTTCGCGTCTTCTTCATTTTTCTTTCCTCCTTCCCCTCGTTGTTTGTTTATTATAGAAGAAGAAAGAAGAAAAATGGAAGACGACGGGTTTGGTGGACGAAGAAGACGCGCGTCTCCTTCTTCTCCCGCATCGACGAAGAAAAAGAAGAAGAAGAAAACTTCGTCGTCGTCGTCGTCGCTCCTCCCACTCCTTCTCCGCATCTTCTTCCTCTTCATTTTCGGCGTCGTCGTCCTTTTCGGCGTCGTCCCCGCGCTTTTGACAAAAAATCGATTACTGTCGTCGAAATCGTTTTCGAATCCTTTCATAAACCACCACCAAAACAATGATTTCGTTCCCGAACTTACCTGCGGAGCAAAAGTGGTAGAAAACATCAACGAGGAATACTTACACGACGTGTTGACCGAGTTGAGCAATCAAACGTTTTTTAGACTCTTTCGCGTGGATTTGACGAGAGAGTGTAAGTTTTGGCAAAATTGGCAAAATGGAATTAAAGGAGGAGGAAAAGAGGGGAAGGAAGAGGAGGAAGGGTCGTGTTCGGCCCCTCCTGCTTCGTTTGGGAATGGTAAAGCGAAACCGAGCGAAGATGGGTTATATTTTGAAGAGAGTAACGATAAGAAGGAGGTCAATGCGGACGTTCTTCCGAAGACGACGATGTGTTCGCTCTCGACCGAACCGGCCGGGTTCGACGATATCTTCGGAAGTAGTAGTAGTAGTAGTGCTAGTAGTAGTAAAGCGTCCATTCCTCGAGCGCCGTTTTCAGATCCAGTGGATACGACCATTACGAGTAAAGAAGATAAAACGACGTCTTTTATCGACGAGGAAGATTGTTCGAAGAATCAAACCAGCCCAAAGTTTTGGTTGGATATCTGTACCGCGCCAGAGAACAAGGATACTAGAAAAAAAATAGAAGAAGAGGAAGAGGAACATTCTTCGTACGTAAACTTACGACTGAACCCAGAGCGATGGACGGGGTATAACGGATCGCACGTTTGGAAGGCGATTTACGAGGAAAACTGTTTGAAAGGAGAAAAGAAAGAAGATGGTTTGTGTTATGAAGAGCGCGTTTTGTATCGGTTACTCTCTGGGATGCACGCGAGCGTCAACATTCACGTAGCGTTACACGCGAATCCGCCGCAAAGCGAAGATGAAGAGTGGCTTCCCGATCCTGCGAGATTTGCGCAGCTATTTGAGAACCATCCCGAACGCCTAAAGAATTTACACTTTTCTTTCGTCGTCATGTTGAGAGCTTTGCGGAAAGCGACGCCGGCTTTAGCAAAATTCCCGACCGATTTAGGCCAGGACACGATTGAGGACGAGAAGACGAGGCAGCTGAAAATGAAGCTACTGGATTCGCCGCAAGTTTTAGGGAAGTCATGCGAAGAACTTTTTAACGCCTTTGACGAAGCGCGTTTGTTTAACGACGTTGGAGTCGCCAGCGAAGTGCTCGTGAATAGTGGCGGTAGCGATAAAATGCAGTTCAAAGATATTTTTCGAAATATTACCGAAGTCATCGATTGCGTGGCGTGTCAGAAATGCAGATTACACGGAAAGTTGCAGATTCTTGGCATTGGAACTGCGTTGAAAATCTTGCTCTTACCTGAAGAGGTGCTCATGAACGAAGATGTCATCACAAGATCGGAATTTGTCGCGATGATCAACACAATAGCGAAATTCTCGAGGGCTCTGATGGCGTCGTCGCATTTCGCAAAGACCAAAAATCTTGTACTATGACTTACTTGGTATTAGCCAAATACTCACACGAATAGCGAATAGAAACGAAAAAGATACTGTGTTACTACATACGTCTACATTTATTTATTACATCACAAACATTATTACATGAGTATCTATTATTATTTATAAATAGTATCATCGCTCGACAAAATCTGTCCTAGACACATTTTTCGCAATGCGTTCTACGATTTTTTCGAGTTCGTCGGTATATTCTTTCGATTCGTTCGCCTCTCTGCGCAACTTTTCAATAGTTTTCCGTAAATCCGACGCTTGTTCTCTCGCTATGGCGACTTCGCGCGCGCGCCGTCGCTCGGACTCTTCGCTTTGGTTTTTCCAGCGTCTCGCCGCTTCCAACGCTTCCTCCAACGCTTCCATCTCTTCAGCTTCTAGTTCAAGCTCTTCGGAATCACCATCATCATCATCATTATCATCATCTCCAGTTTCGCTACTGCTACCAGACGTAGACGTAGATGAGATTCCTCTTCGTTTATGTCGTTGTCGCCTTCTGCTATAGTTTTTATTGTCGTTATTTCTAGCATTATTACCTCTATTATCTCCTTCTCTATTACCAATTCCCATCATCCTTCTGTGCACGGCAATATCGCGTATAGCGTCCACAACTCTTTGCGCGACTTCCACCGAAGTTTCGTCTTCGGTAGTCATCAAAGACATTTCGTTGTAGTTATTTTTCAACATACCCGATGCTCTTCGTAAAGCTTCGTTCAAAACTTTCTTACACGCCTGTTCCCTCTCCGCCAATCTTTTCGATTCCGCCTTGACGTCTTCTTTCGAGCTTCGCTCGTCTCGAATTTTCCTTCGACACTCGTCGATAGCAACGTTTGCCGCATCCAACGCTCTTGATTTGCGTTCGAGCGAAGCCTCTTCTCTTTTCAACTTTTCGCTCAATTCATCGATTTTTAACTGTAACGTGTCGTTTCGAATTTTTAATTGTTCGGCGATGGCCTCGTGTTTGCGATACTCGTCCTTCTCTTCGTGCGTTTGTTTCAACAGATCTCTCGTTTCCTCCGTCATTCTCATCAAACGTTCGTATGATTGCTGCATTTCGATTAAATCGAGCTCTTTGTCCGAGAGTTGCGAGCGCAACCGCGCAACCGCATCGGACTCTCTCAAAACGTCTTGTTGGTGATGGTATCCTTCTTCTTCGTCGTCGTCGTCGTTGTCTGAATCAGAGAAGGCGGAAGGAGAAGGAGAAGATGATGATGGTGATGACGGAGACGACGGAGATGGAGGCGAAGATGGAGACATCGGCGCGCCCGTCGTCTTAAAACTCGTCGCGCGGCGGCGTTGGTGACTCCTTTTTGAAAAACTTGCATTTTTGTCTTCTTCTTCTTCTTCTTCGATGTTGTTGTTGGTCTTCTTTCGATGAGGACGATGACTCGTCGACGGCGTCGCCCTCAGCGGCGAAACCTCGCTATACATTCGTCCTCCCTGTTCTTCTTCTTCTTCTTCTTCATTTTTGTCATCATCATCATCTTCTTCTTCTTTCCGTTCTCTCTCTTCGCGTTCCTTCTCTCGATTTCGAATCGCCCGAAGTTGCTCTAAACGCGCGTCGAAAACCTTCGCCATTCTTTTACTATAATAAAAGTTAAGTGTGTCTTTTACCCTCCACCTTTAGAAGAGCATCACAACTTTACGCGTGTGTTTTTGTTGTTTGTTTGTTGTTGTGTACGCGTCGTTGTCGCGTGTTGTAAAAGAGATGATGAGGAGAAGTGATGATGAGAACAACAACAAGACTGCCACAATTTTGCAGAAACACAGAGCAAACACAAAAAGTGATGAAAAATTTGTCGAAAGAAATTCAAAAAAAAAGGGGACGAACGTTCCTCACTTGAAACACAAAAGAAAAAAAAAATGGATGATTCCATCTCGAGAGGAGGGGTGGAAAAAACGCCTCGCGTTCTCGTCTCCCACAAACGCCCTCGATCGGAAGACGAGGCGTTCAACGACGACGAGTTCGAGGACGATGGGGACTTCGAAGAGATGAACGGTGGTTTCTCTTCGAGGAGGAGGAGGAGGAACAGTAGCACGAATCCCCTTTTGCTCACGGAGAGACAAAAAGCTCCGTCCACGGCGTTTAATTCCTTGAAAATTTTACAAAACTCCTCCTCGTGCAAAAAGAGGGGAAAAAAACTTTTGAACTCGTGTCCCTCGTCTGCGTTTTTGCAACTCCGGTCCTCGTCCTCGGTTTTGCGGCAACAACAACAACACGCACGAATGCAAAGGTTTGAACCATCGGGGTCGACGAGAAACACAGCAGCGATGACGACGACCACCACCACCACCACCACCAGGAATATTGCCAAGCAAATGATGATGCAAGCGAATAACGAAACGCCGACTACATCGAGCGCGATATCCAGCGATATCCAGGAAACGCCCGGGTTGGATCTTCGAAGACACTCGTTGAGTAACCCACCGACGACGGGACGGTTTAGGTAAAATTTTTTTCAAATTTTTGAAAATTTTTGTTGTCTCTTTTCTCTGCTTTTTTTAATACTCTGACACCTTTCTCTTTTAATATTAACACAACACACACACACACACACATCAAAAACAGGCGAAGAAGAAATAGTACTGGAGGCAATGGAGGAAACGCGTCTTCTGAACCGCATACGGAAGACAAGTTACCTCCGTCCACGGAAGCCGCGATGCGAAGGCGACGAATACGAAGACAGCTCGAGGCGCATCCAGTGGGAGACTACAACTTAAGTCCCGGGGAACACGGAGGCTCGCAATACATTTTATCGCCAGGGCACGAATCAGAAGAAGAAGGAGAAGAAGAAGAAGAAGAAGAAGTGAAGATTGTAAGCGAGGAGGGCAAGGACTTTTTAGCGGCGTTGAGGGAGGAAGAGGATGATGTCGACGCGAGAGCAAAGAAGACGACGACGACAACAACTCCTACTACTTCGACGGCGACGGTGGCATTAGCCGCTACTAAGAAACATAAGCGCATGGCCGTGTTGAATAATCAACCGTCGTTGGAAGTCGATAGCGATGGGAAATTTGTCAGCAACGTCGGGGGCAGCAAATCGAGAGTTTTCTTTCCTATTTTCTCCAAAGGGCAAAAAACTGTGCACCTGGTCCGACACGGTCAAAGCACGTATAACGAAGCCATTTCCGGTCCGGGCAGTTGGGAAGAACCGAAGATTTTTGACGCGCGATTAACAGAATTAGGCGTAAAGCAAGCGAAAGAGTTGGGTAAATTCTTGTCCGAGATACCAAAAGATGCAGTTTGGATAACTTCGCCGTTAACTCGGGCCATGGAGACGTGCGTGTACGGTAGAGAAGCGATGTACGCGTTCGTATCCTCTTCTGAGGAAGAGACAAATTCACCAGATGAAAACACCGCGCCGACGAATGATAACGATAGCAAAGCGAACAATAACATCAATAGCGACGATAACAACACTAGCAATAGGCGGTCGTTATCAGCCTCCTCGAGGAAGAAGGCAAGCACGAAGAAGAAAGTAGCAACAATGAAAGATGAAGAAGAAGAGAAAGAAAACGAAAAGCGACGACACGAAGCGTGGGGACGCTCCGTCATCGTGAGACCGGAAATCACCGAGAAACTCTCCTGCTCCGGCGACATCGGCCGCACCAAACTCGAGCTCATCGAAGATGTCCCCATACTCGCCCAATCCTTATCCAAACTCCCGGATAAAAGCTGGTGGTGGGACACGAACGAGAAACGAAACGACGCCGGTGAAAAAATGTTCAACTCGAACGAACCCGCGCGCGTCTTTCAACGCCGAGTGAGTAAGTTCAAGCAGTGGATTTTAAGCCATCCATCGACGACGTTCGTGGTGTTTGGTCACAGTACCTTCTTCAAGGAAATGGTCGGGAGGAGTTTGAAGAACTGCGAAGTCGCCTCCATACAGTTATAATACTAATTAGAAAGAGAGAGAGAGACAGGAGGGGATATATT